>Ga0209480_10000896_pt1 | contig 22808 bp, 20 predicted proteins | sample JI61114C2DNA_FD_187501 | JGI IMG/M metagenome (GOLD analysis project Ga0209480, IMG submission 187501) | Wastewater effluent complex algal communities from Wisconsin, to seasonally profile nutrient transformation and Carbon sequestration -... | ecosystem: Engineered > WWTP > Effluent > Algae... | reverse complement strand
TGATTTGCAAGAAACTGTTGTTCTTCTATCGGGAAGAGAACATCATTTTTAATCCCGATAACTAATGTTTTTGCCTGAATTAGCTTTAATGCATCTTCCACAGAATTTCTTTTGCGACCAACATGATGACTATCCATTGCCTTAGTAAGATACCAGTAACTGTAAGCGTTGAAACGGTTTACCAGTTTTTCTCCCTGATAGTTCTGATAAGAAGATGCTTTAAAATCATTGATTTTATCCGGGTTCACTTCCATCTGAGTTGTTGCATAGGTCCCGTAAGTACGGTACGACAATAAAGCAAAACTGCGTGCCACTTTCAACCCCTTTTTACCTCCATCAGGAGAAGGTGTATAAAAGGTGCGGTCGGCAGTAATAGCCAGTCGCTGGCTTTCATTAAAAGCAATTCCCCAGGCTGAATGTTGAGCATTTGTGGCTATTAATACCTGTTTCTTTATTCTTTGTGGCTCTAAAATCGCCCATTCCATGGCCTGCTGGCCACCCAGTGAACCGCCGATTAATAATCCAATCTGAGGCAAGCCAAGATGATCTGCCAAAAGCTTATGTGCTGCAGCCAGATCACGCACGGTAAAATCAGGGAAGGAAAGAAAATAGGGGAGTCCGGTTGAACTATTCACGCTTAAGGGGCTTGTACTCCCATAATGTGACCCAATTACATTTGCACAAACTATAAAATGCTCTTTAGGATTAAACAGGCAATTATCTCCAAAAAGGCCCTTCCACCAGTCAAAAACGTCAGAATTTGCAGTCAGAGCATGACAAACCCAAATCACATTATCCTTTTTAGCATTTAAAGTACCATAAGTGTGATAAGCGATCTCAAGATCCTTTAACTTTTGGCCACTTTCGAGCAGAAAAGGTTTTTTGTGTTTATAAATAGCTTCTGTATTCATAGTATTATGACCTCCCCAGAACAGATCGGGGAGGTCTTTTATTCTTAATTAATAACCTGTTTATTACTTTATAGCTGCAAAAGCCTGTTCCAGATCAGCTTTGATATCATCAATATGCTCAATACCTACTGAAACCCTTAAAGATGAAGGTTTAACTCCTGCTGCCAATTGTTCTGCATCACTTAATTGCTGGTGGGTGGTAGCACTTGGCTGGATAATCAGGGTTTTTGTATCACCAACATTGGCCAAATGACTGATCAGCTTCAGATTATCCACGAATTTAATTGCAGCTTCTTTTCCGCCCTTAACTTCAAATGAAAGTACCGCACCAAAGCCATTCTTAAGATATTTTTTAGCTCGCTCATGGGTTGCACTGCTTGCTAATCCAGGATACTCAACTTTATCAACCTGAGGATGGCTTTCAAGCCATTTAGCCAGTTCAAGAGCATTATCCACATGTCGCTGAACGCGAAGTGATAATGTTTCCAAACCCTGAATAAGCAGGAATGAGTTAAACGGTGACTGTGCTGGTCCAAAATCACGCAATCCTTCTACTCTGGCCCGTATAATGAACTGTATGTTCCCAAAAGGACCACCAATTCCAAATACACTATTAAATACTAAACCATGGTAACCTTCAGATGGTTCAGTGAATTGCGGGAATTTACCATTGCCCCAGTTATAATTTCCACCGTCAACAATTACTCCACCAATACTGGTTCCATGTCCGCCAATCCATTTAGTCGCTGATTGAACAACCACATTGGCTCCATGCTCCAAAGGACGGAACAAATATCCGGCAGCACCGAACGTATTATCTACAATTAAAGGAAGATCATGTTTTTTAGCGATCTCTGCGATTTTTTCAAAATCAGGAATGCTGAAACTTGGATTTCCGATTGTTTCAAGATAGATAGCTTTGGTTTTATCATTGATTAAAGAATCAATGCTTTGCGGATCGTCACCGTTGGCAAAGCGCGCTTCAATGCCCAATCGTTTAAATGCAACTTTAAATTGATTGTATGAACCTCCATAAAGGAATGAAGACGTTACAAAATTATCACCCGCCTGCAAAATATTATTTAATGCAATGAACTGAGCGGCCTGTCCGGAAGAAACAGCAAGTGCTGCTACGCCTCCCTCAAGTGCAGCTACACGCTTTTCGAACACATCAGTGGTTGGATTCATCAAACGGGTATAAATATTTCCGAATTCTTTCAGTGCAAACAGGTTTGCACCATGCTCTGAACTGTTAAAAACGTAGGAAGTAGTTTGATAAATTGGAACAGCACGTGAACCTGTTGTCGGATCAACTTCCTGTCCTGCATGAATTTGTAAAGTTTCGAATTTTAAATTTTGAGCTGACATACTGTTTGAATATTAGTTTTAATGAGTAATTAAAATGTTAGTGAAGAAATATCAAAATGAGTGGGATTGTTATTATCCTATCAAAAGGCATTAACCTTAAATAATAAGACCTAACAATATTTATTAAAATTCATACACATACAACAATATGCTGGAGATGTAGAATAATAAGAACTTTGGGATAGGAATAGAGATTCCAAATTAGGAAATACAGTAGCTGTAGATTGGTCTTTTTTCATTTTCAATATAAATTTATTTTTCCCTTTCGGGACAGGAATTGGCACCTTCCCCGAAACCGATCGGGGGGTTGTCAGTGGGTCATTGAGCCTGATCTCTCGCCACTTCTGTATAAATCAATAAAGTAAATTTATTGAAGACAGATTGGTATTGCTACCAAATATTGTTTCAAATATAGGAGTATGAATATATTTAAACCAAATTAAATTTTTATTGAATTTTTAATCAATTGATTTTCAATTAATTAAAATTAATTTTTATTCTAATGCCTGCTTCAAATCTTGTATCAGATCCTCCAGGTTCTCCAGCCCAACAGAAATTCGAATAAGATTTTGTGGAGTATTTGTATCCGGCCCTTCAATAGATGCCCTATGTTCTATCAGACTTTCAACCCCGCCAAGACTTGTCGCCTGGGTAAAAACCTTTACTGAATTTACAACTTTCCGGGCTTCATCGGCTCCTCCTTTTACCAGAAATGATAACATCCCGCCAAAATCACTCATCTGACCCTTTGCAATTTCATGACCAGGATGTTTTTTTAAACCTGGATAGAAAACTTTTTCAACCTGACTATGGAGATCTAAAAATTCAGCAACCTTTGCTGCATTGAATGCATGGCCCCGCATACGATAAGGAAGTGTCTTTATCCCTCTGACGGTTAAATAACAATCAAAAGGAGAGGGTACTGCACCCGATAATACCTGCACATTCTTGATTTTCTTCCATAGATCATCGTTTTTTCTGCATGCAAGTACACCACCAATGACATCACTATGCCCTCCAAAATATTTAGTAGAAGAATGCATGACCAAATCACAGCCTAATTCAAGTGGTCTTTGAAACACCGGTGTACTGAAAGTATTATCGCAGGCAACCAGAATCCCTTTAGATCTGGCAAGTTCACTGATCGCTTTAAGATCGCTAATCTTTAAGAGCGGGTTTGAAGGAGTTTCAACCCAAACCAGTCGGGTGTTTTGTTTGATAGCATTCCTGATTGCTTCTATATTAGCCAGATCAACAAAACTTACTTCGATTATTCCTTCGAAAACTTGTAATAATTGATTCCGGAGACCATGGTACATATCATCAGGAGCAATTATATGAGATCCTGCACCTAAAGCCTGAAAAACTGCAGCTCCTGCAGCATTTCCTGACGAGAAAGCCGCAGCATCCTCAGCCCCTTCAAGTTTAGCGACCACATTCTCCAGCGATTTCCTGTTGGGATTATCTATCCTGGAATATATGAATCCGCCAGGATATCCGCCATCTTCACCCCGTTCAAAAGTAGAAGATAGGGTAATTGGCTGAATTGCAGCCCCTGTATTTCCATCTATTTTATTGCCGGCATGGATTGCTATAGTCTCAAGTTTCATTTTATTTCAATGTTGGAATCGGTTACTCAAATTTTGGTCAAGTTAATTAAAGAATAAAAATTGGACTCAATTTTTCACATTTAATTACAAAGGCGTGTATTTAATTGTCCTGTAAGCATAATTGAGATTTATTTCAAATGCTTTTACCTGCAAATGATAATGAATCTATACAATTCCGTATTTTTGTGCAAAGAAAATAATGAACACCGAATTAAACCTGGACCTGCTCTTACTGGACAAAAACCTTTCTTCTGAATTAAGATCAATTGCAGAAAAAGTTAAGTTAAATCATCGGATTTCCTTTGATGAAGGGATTACTCTTTATGAAAAGGGAGAATTGGGTTATCTGGGTATTCTTGCTAATTATATTCGTGAAAAACGCCATGGTGATAAAACTTATTTTAACCGCAATTTCCATATAGAGCCTACAAACCTATGTGTCTACGACTGTAAATTTTGTTCCTATTCTGTCCTGATTAAGGAAAGATCACAAGGTTGGGAATATACGATGGAAGAGATGATGGAAATTGTCAGAAAATACGATTCTGAACCGGTCACAGAAGTTCACCTCGTAGGCGGAGTATTGCCTCAATATGATCTTAAATTTTATTCTGAGCTCTTTTCTGCTATACATAAGCATCGTCCAGAGCTTCATGTCAAAGCTTTAACCCCGGTTGAATACCATTATATCTTTAAAAAAGCAAAGATTGATTATGCGACCGGAATGAAATTAATGAAAGAAGCCGGTTTGGATTCCATCCCGGGTGGAGGTGCAGAAATATTCCATCCTGAGATCAGGGAACAGATTGCTAAAGATAAATGTACTGGAGAACAATGGTTACAAATCCATGAAGAATGGCATAAATTAGGCATGCGCTCCAATGCAACCATGCTTTACGGACATATTGAAGAGTTTAAACACCGCATTGACCACTTAGAGCAGCTACGCTCTTTGCAAGACAAAACAGGTGGTTTTCAAACCTTTATTCCATTAAAATTCAGAAATCAGGATAATCAAATGTCTCATGTTCCTGAGGTTTCAGTTATTGAAGACCTTAGAAATTATGCAATTTCGCGGATATACCTTGATAATTTCGATCATATTAAAGCCTACTGGGCAATGATCAGTCGCAGTACTGCTCAGCTTTCCTTAAATTTTGGTGTGGATGATATTGACGGAACGCTGGATGATACCACAAAGATTTATTCAATGGCAGGCGCTGAAGAGCAAAATCCGGCAATGAGTACCAAAGAATTAGTTGAACTGATCAAACAGATTGGCAGACATCCAATTGAGCGTGATACCCTTTATAACGTGATTACTGATTATAAGGATTACCAGTTCCCGGAAGATGAAAAACCAAAATTTTATAAGTTACCCGTTCTGAATTGAAGAAAACAATTTACATTATCCGTCATGGTGAAACAGATCTGAACAGGCTGGGAATAGTTCAGGGCAGAGGGATGGACACCAGTTTGAATGAAAAAGGACTGGAGCAGGCAGAAGCCTTTTATCAGGCTTATAAACATATCCCTTTCGATAAGATCTATACCTCGAGCTTAAAAAGAACCCACCAAACCGTTCAGAGATTTATAGATTCCAATATCCCATGGGTACAATATCCGGGACTTGATGAACTGGGATGGGGGATACACGAGGGGCAGGAAAGTACTGAAGAATTAATAAATCACTTTCATACCCTGGTAACCAAATGGAAAACCGGTGAACTTCATCATAAATTTGAAAATGGTGAAAGTCCGCTAGAGGTAAAGGAAAGACAATTAATTGTCCTGGAACATTTAATCGAAGAAAATAAAGACCAGAATATATTGATTTGTATGCATGGTCGCGCCATGCGATTATTTCTTTGCCTCCTAACAAATCGCCCGCTGGCCGAAATGGATGAATTTCCTCATACCAATACCACCCTCTATAAATTGGGATATGATGGAAAGGAATTTCATATTCTGGAATTTAATAATACAAACCACTTAAATACGCCAAATTAGTTTTGACTAAAATAAAAGTTTCAGCTGTTAGCTATACAAACTCGAAGCCATTTGTCTACGGAATCGTGCACTCAGGCATATTGAATCAAATAGATTTAAGCTTAGACATTCCTTCAGTATGTGCAAATAAATTAATTGATAATCAAGTAGATATAGGACTGGTTCCTGTTGCAGCCTTACTCCATATCAAAGATTACCAGATCATTTCCAATTACTGTATTGGAGCCCGGGGCAAGGTTGATTCAGTCTTTATTTTCAGCAATAAACCTATTCAAGAAATAAGTACGTTACAGCTTGATGCCCAATCCAGAACTTCTAATAACCTATCAAAAGTATTGCTTAAATATCATTGGAAAATAAATCCCGAACTGGTTAATAGTGATTTGGCTGATGCATTTGTACAGATTGGTGACCGAACTTTCGCTAACAGGGATCATTACCCGTATCAGTATGATTTAGCTGCTGAATGGTTCAATTTCACAGGCTTACCTTTTGTTTTTGCAGTATGGGCGTCAAATAAACCTATTCCGGAGGATTTTAAAATTGCTTTTAACGATGCCCTGAAGTATGGTCTGGATCACCGAAAAGAGGTAATTGCAGGTCTGCCCAAAATTGAGAATCTGGATCTGGAAGATTACCTGACAAGGAAGGTCGACTTTAATCTGGATGAACAAAAACTCATCGCCTTAGAGAAGTTTCTAGGATTAATCAGGACATTATAACCTGCTCAAAACGAGTTCGATAGCCTGGTTTATGATTTTTCCGGGATTTGAGGCGAATCTGAACTGTAACCTGCTTGCCAGTATTGCATTTACAGACAAGGCTTTATGTCCAAGAACCCTGGATAAAGCATAAATTCCCGCTGTCTCCATCTCAAGATTCGTAATCCTGTGTTTCCCGGTAGAGAATAATTTGATATCATCAATTAAACCGGGTAAAGAAGTTTTGGCACGTACCTGTCTGCCCTGTGGGGCATAAAATCCAGGAGCAGTAACCGTTATCCCACGCTCCAGACCTATGCCAATAGTCTCTATTAAATGAGTATCTGCGGCCGTAATGTATGGTGAAATACCTTTAAAATGATAAAAATGTGACTTAATGGCATCCAGAATATTATGCTCATCTTCTGAAGGCTGATGCCGGTAGTATTGCATTAATGAATCTAAGCCTAATCCATATTCTGAAACCATGATACTGCCAATTGGAATATCTTCCTGAACCGCACCTGATGTACCTATACGAATGATATTTAAGCTTTTAAGATTTGGCTTAACTGTTCTTGTGCTGAAATCAATGTTAACCAGAGCATCAAGCTCATTCAACACAATATCAATATTATCTGTACCAATCCCAGTTGATAAAACACTAATTCTACGGGAACCCAAATAACCGGTATGGCTGATAAATTCCCGCTTGCCCTTCTTTATTTCAATTCGATCAAAATGCTTGCTAACCTCAGAAACGCGATCAGGATCCCCGACAGTTATAACTGTATCAGCAATATCTTCGGGCAATAAATTCAGGTGATATATGCTTCCATCCGGATTGATTATCAGATCTGATTCTGAAATTTTGTTCTTCATGATATTTTATTTATCGATTACAAGCCATAAATAATAGCTCATTAGGGATCATCAATTATGTAAACGTTTGATATTTATTTTAAGTGTAGCTTCATCTGCCTACTATTTCCATTTCAAGCCCTCAACTTTTTCAAGCTTTCCAAGCACTTTATTTACCTGTGAATTTCTGATTTCCAAAGAAAATGAACAGGTCAAATCAAAACTTTGGTGGCTTATTTTAAGATCTTCTTCCTTTACAATCTTCATCACTTCATTCATTTTTGAATGTACGAACTCTATACTGAACACTGAATTTACGGTTTTCTCCACGATTTTAGCATTTTTAACTGCCTCTGCTGTTGCTGATTTGTAGGCATTAATCAGTCCGGGTACCCCAAGTAATGTTCCGCCAAAATACCTGACTACTACTGCCAGAATATTGGTTAATTCATTGGATAGTAATGTGTTGAGAATAGGTCTTCCGGCAGTTCCAGATGGTTCACCATCATCATTTAAGCGAAACATGGTTCTGTCGGGGCTTAATCGTAATGCCCAGCAATGATGCCTGGCTTTAGGATGCTCTGCTTTTAAGGCAATTATAATATCCTTTACATCACTTTCAGAGCTGAGCGGGTAGAGATATGCAATAAATTTACTACCCTTATCACGGTAAACACCTTCTGAGGGTTCCTGAATGGTTTTATAAGTATCGTCAAATAGCATTATGGTGCCAGACTAAGTATCAAAATAGAAATCAGCGCCAGAACAATTCCTGCATAGTTTATTCGGCTTAGTTTTTCTCTGAAAATCAGAACACCCACTGCTGACCCCAGTAGAATTACACCAATATTCATCGAAGAAAACACTACGGAAGGTTGATTGTATAAAGTTTGGTGTGCTTTCAGATAAAATACAATATTTCCAAAATTGGCAATTCCCAAAATCCAGCCACAAATTAAATTGATCATGGTCAATTTTAACCCATTTACCAGAATCTGATACAAAAGATATAAAATGGAAATAATGAATGCCAGAATAAAAACCACAAGCAGGGAGGAAGTGAACGGGATATTTTCAGTTTTTGCAATCTGTTTAAATAGTATGTCGATAATTCCCATGCCAATAAACACAATCACGGGGTAAATCCAGTAGGAATTTGATGATTCAGTTTGCTTTTGCCATGGAACTGAAAAAACTATGGCAATAAAGGCAATTGCGATACCCAAAATTTTCACGATAGAATATGGTTCACTAAATAGCAAAAATGCTGCCATTACAGGAATGAAAAGTGATAATCGCTGGGCTATATCAGTTTTTACAATCCCGGTATACCTTACAGATAAGGCTAATACTAAAAATAATGAAGGCAATAATAAACCCAGTGCAATGTATACTGGATATATAGTTTCGGTAAATTCTGGAATTTCCGGAGTAAAAATTAGCCAGGTAAGTAAACCTGCTATGGAATAATTCCATGCAATAGCCTGTCTGGTATCTATTTCATATCGTTTGGCCAGTTTCAGTAAGACTGATACAAATACACTGCAACAAACACTCAGGAAGATATAAATCATATTATTCCTTATTAAACCAAATGTTCAGTACATCCGGACCTACTGTTTGTGTTTCACCCGGCTTTCCTGGGAGTTTTGGGGCTGGAATACCAGAATTCCAGTTTATCGCACTGGTAAATACACGTGCCTCATCCCATAAACCAGCATTAATAAACAAGTTTAGTGTTTCAGCACCACCCTCAACAATTAAAGATTGAATATCCATCAGAAATAACTGATAGGCAATTAATTGAGGAAGTAAATTATCAAAATCTTCCAGTTCCAGATATTTAATTCTGTCTACCAGATCCGTTTTCTGCTCATTGAAAATGATGGTATCCTGACTCTGATCAAAAACATTCAGGTCCCGCGGCAATTCCAGTCGCCTGTCAATTACAATTCGAATTGGATCCCTTCCCGGCCATTCACGGCTGTTCAGTCGCGGATTATCGGCTAAGGCTGTATTCTTTCCAACTAATACTGCGTCTTCTTCTGTCCTCCAGCGATGAACTAATTGCTTTGAATTTTGTGAACTTATCCATTTCTGTGACCTGTCTGCAGGTGCAAAAAAACCATCAGCAGTTTGTGCCCATTTTAGAATAATATAAGGTCTTTGTTTTTGTATCCGGGTAAAGAATCGTTTGTTGAAATCGATACATTCAGCGGTCAAAATATTTTCCAGAACTTCGACCCCGGCATTTCTGAGTTTTTCAATTCCATTCCCATTGATCTTATCGAAAGGATCCCGACAACCTATTACGGCTCTTGGAATTTCGTTTGAGATAATGAGGTCTGCACATGGAGGAGTCTTCCCAAAATGAGAACATGGCTCGAGATTAACATAGATGGTGGCTCGTTTTAAAAGCTCTTTAGCATTATCATACCTTTCAAAAACCTGGTTAATGGCATTTACCTCAGCATGTGCCTGACCATAAACCCGGTGATATCCTTCTCCGATAATTTTATCATCACAAACAATTACGGACCCCACCATTGGGTTAGGACTAACAGTACCAGCTCCGAGGCGGGCAAGATCCATACAACGCCGGAGGTAGATTTTATGGTAGTGCATGATGCAAAAATAGCTATGAATTGCATAAAATCATTCATGAAGGGTTCATTTATATTCAATCGTACAGAAAACCTTCATTCTGTTTATTTTTCAGCTGAATTGGTTTACTTTGCAGCATGACTTTCAGAGAAGCCGAACAGATGTATGCTGACAGCCTAAGCACGGTTTACGACAGGAGGGAAGCTGCCAGTCTGGCCTGGCTAAGTATTAGCCATGTATGCCAATTTGAACGTGCAGAATACCTGAATTTGAAGGATACAGAAGTACCTCCTGATAATTATCAGTCATTAATAAGAATCCTGGAAGAATTAAAAACTGGAAAACCGATTCAATACGTGATTGGTGAAACAGAATTTTACGGACTAAAATTCATAGTCAATCCCTCGGTATTAATTCCAAGACCTGAGACAGAAGAACTGGTTGAGTGGATACTTTCAGATGTCCGTAAGTCTAAAAAATTTATAGACGGGCTAAAAATTATTGATATTGGAACCGGAAGTGGCTGTATTCCGATATCCCTGAAAAAAAATCTTCCCGAAGCTCAGCTTTTTGCACTTGATATTTCTCCCAAAGCATTGGGTGTTGCCAAACAAAATGCAGTTTTAAATCAAACCAGTGTAGATTTTGTTCAGGGTGATATTCTGAATCTGTTAAACGAACAGTTAAAGAATGAAAAATTCGGGATTATAGTAAGCAATCCTCCTTATGTTACTGATTCCGAAAAACAAGAAATGCATCCTAATGTACTTCAGCACGAACCACATCTGGCATTATTCGTCCCAAACAATGATCCTCTGATTTTTTACAAAGCTATAGCTGATTTTGCAATAAAACATACAGAAGCAAATGGAATGTTATACCTGGAAATCAACGAGAATCTGGGTGAGGAGACAATTCAATTATTAAAGCAAATGGGCTTTAAAAACATTGAATTAAGAAAGGACCTGAGTGGGAAGGACAGAATGATCCGTATCCAATTGTATTAATTAATAATTTATATAAAATAATATAATATACTTATTATAAACATATTATGATTACATATTTTGAAACTTCACTGAATCAGATTTCTGTTCACAGGGTTGGGAATAAGGTTCAGGATGAGTTTTACATTTTGTCGGAGCAGCCGTTAAATATTGAGGATGAAGTTTTAAAAAGCTTGCTGATAAAGTATTTTTTGCCCCCCTTTGAAAAGACAAATGAGGTTTACAGGTTTACTCATTCCAGCGGGGATCTTAACCTGAATGAATTGTTTCATTTCAGCTCAATGATGTTTTCTGATGAAGCCAGCTTTCATGAGTTGAGCGGGAATATTGCTAAATACCTGTATGAAATCTCAAATCACCCCAAAATTAAAGCAGGTGAGCTTTATATAAGCTATTTTAAAGATTTACAAATGGAAGGGGAACTGCTTGATGCTATAGGCATTTTCAAATCCGAGAGTAAAGAAAGTTACCTGAAAGTTAATCCCGGGCAAGGTGGTTTTGCACTTAGTTATGAAGAAGACGCCATCAATATCCAGAAACTGGATAAGGGTTGCCTTATTTTTAATACTGAAAAGGAGGAAGGATACAGGGTGATGCTAATAGATCAGACAAATAGAAATGATACTGCTTACTGGAAGGATGATTTCTTAAAGTTAAAAATCAGAAATGATAGTTTCAACAAGACAAATGCAACACTGGGTGTTTATAAAAACTTTATTACCAATAAATTAGATGATGAATTTGATATTTCTAAAGCTGATAAGATTGACCTTTTAAACCGATCCATGAAATATTTTAAGGAAAAGGATAGTTTCGATCTGGATGAATTTTCTGAGGAAGTTATCGAAAACCCCAAAGCTATTGAATCATTTAAAAAATTCAGCCGGGAATACAACGAAGAATTTGATGCGGGTATTGATCAGCCATTTGACATTTCGGGGGCTGCAGTAAAGAAACAATCCAGAGTATTTAAAAGCGTATTAAAACTAGACAGGAACTTTCACATTTATATTCATGGCAATAAGGAACTTATAGAAAAGGGGTTTGACGATGATAAATCGATGAATTACTACAAAGTTTATTTCAAAGAAGAACAATAAAATCAGCTTCTTGGATGAAACTGGATTATTGTATCCCGCAGATAATCGCGGTCTAAATGAGTGTATATCTCGGTTGTGGTAATACTTTCATGGCCAAGCATTTCCTGAACGGCTCTGAGATCTGCTCCACCTTCAATTAAATGAGTTGCAAAGGAGTGCCTGAAGGTATGCGGACTTATACTTTTATTGATACCGGCTTTTTTTGCCAGATCTTTAATAATCAGAAATACCATTACTCTTGAAATGGGATTTCCCCGCATATTTAGAAAAACAAAATCTTCTTTACCCGGTTTCACACCGATGTGAACTCGAACTTCTTCAATAAACAGCCTGAGAAACTTTACAGCCTCTGATCCGATTGGCACTAAACGCTCCTTATCTCCCTTTCCCAGAATCTTAACGAAGTCGATATCCAAAAACAAATTCGAAATCCTAAGGCTTGTGAGCTCAGATACCCTTAAGCCACAACCATATAAAATTTCAAGCATGGCCTTGTTGCGCATTCCCTCTGCTTTTGAAAGATCTATGGCTTCTATAAGCTTATTGATTTCCAGAATACTGAGTGTATCTGGTAATTTTCTGCCCGTTTTAGGGCTCTCAATTAGTGCAGAAGGATCAATCTTGATCTGATTATCCAGAAGCAAGTATTTAAAGAATGCTTTTAACCCCGATAAAACTCTAGCCTGGGTAGGAGGAAGCATTCCTAATTCATTTATCCAGATTAGAAAAGCCTTCAAATCATTAGCTGAAACTTCGGATACCTCTTTATGAAGAGATTTGGCTTTAAAATACTGAATAAGCATCTCCACATCATGCAAATATGCCCCGATGGTATTTGCAGATAACGAACGCTCCAATCTTAAATATGATTTAAAGCCAATAAGTTCTGTTTGCCAGTTCAATTTAATTTTTAAGATTGATAATGAAACATCATTTGGTATTCATAATTTTGAACTCATAAATCACAAACAATCGATGAAAATACAGATAATTAACGGACCAAATTTAAATTTACTGGGTGTACGTGAGAAATCAATCTATGGAGACAGCAGTTTTGATACATATTTTGAAGAATTAAAATCCAGGTACAGTTCCGTCCAGCTCGATTATTTTCAAAGTAATGTTGAAGGGGAAATCATCAACAAATTACATGAGGTTGGGTTTAGTTATGATGGTATTATATTGAATGGGGGAGGCTATACACATACTTCTGTGGCTATTTCTGATGCAATTGCTGCTATAAAAACCCCTGTAGTAGAGGTACATATCTCCAATATATATTCCCGTGAAGAATACCGGCATATCTCACTTACAGGAAAAAACTGCAAAGGGGTTTTGACTGGATTTGGTCTGCCCGGGTATAAAATGGCTTTAGACAGTTTTCTTTAAACTGCTGAATAATTTTCTCTTTCGGATAAAGTATTGCCAGACAATACTTCCCCTGTAAAGTCCGGAGGAGTTAAAATTTGAAACATCTATATCCCTTGACTTTTTAATATTTCTGAAAAGCTTGCCAAAGAAAGAAAAGTGAGCTTTGCTTATTGCCAGTGCATTTCCCGGCTTTCCAGCAAATAAAAATTTAATTAATGCAATTAAATCAAGCCATAAACGGATAAAAATTACGAGAGATGCTTTGCCCGAAGAAAGATTTTTTTGAATTAAAACGAGATTATTTCTAAAATTCAGATAGGTCTTGAAAGGGCTTTCTGCATTCAGTGTTCCTCCTCCAACATGATATACTATTGATTTCGGACAATATACAATCCTATAACCTCTATTCTTTAGTCTCCAGCATAGATCAATCTCTTCCATGTGGGCAAAGAAATCAGGGTCAAGGCCCCCAATTTCAATCCAGCGTATCCGCTTTATAAACAATGCTGCTCCTGAGGCCCAGAAAATTTCGGACTGATCATCATACTGTCCATGATCAGCTTCAAGGGTATCGAATATTCTGCCCCTGCAGAAAGGATAGCCCAAAGAATCAAGATAGCCTCCGGCAGCTCCGGCATATTCAAAATGGTCCTTTTGGGAATAGGAGAGAATCTTTGGCTGCGCAACGGCAATTTCCATATCAGATTCCATTAAATGAATTACTGGTTCTATCCAGCCAGGTGATACTTCCACATCTGAATTGAGCAAAATAAAATACTCATTATCAAGATGTTCCAATATTCTGTTATATCCACCGGCAAAACCATAATTTTCATCATTTTGAAGAACTCTTACACCTGGATAGTTGCTTTTAAGAAATTCAATAGAACTATCTGTGGATGCATTATCACCAACAACAATTTCCAGACCCGGATAAGTGCTGGCTACAACTGAGGGAAGAAACTTTTCAAGAAAGCTCTGCCCATTCCAGTTCAGGATTACTACAGCAACATTTGGAACCTTAGTCATTTTTTAAATTCTCTGGACTAAATTTCCATCTTTTATGTGACCATAACCAATATTCCGGCTGAAATCGAATATTTTTTTCAAGTTCCCTGGTATGTGCCTCTGTAATCTCATATTCCATTGTCTGCTCAGGATTATCAATTAAAGATTTAACTACACATTCATAATGTCCTCTACTTATTCTATTTATACTAAAGTATATTATTGGACTATTCAGTTTCAATGCTATTTTTTCTACTCCCAGAAATACTGCTGTCTCTTGATTTAAGAAACTGGTAAAATACCTGGATTCTTCGCGCGTTGGTGTTTGATCACCCACCAGAACCAGGACAGTCGGCTCATTTTTATATTCAAATACTTTCCTGAGGGTCTGTTTCATAGGAACCATTATGGAGCCAAAACGGGAACGCATTGAATTCATCAGTCCTTCAAAACGCTTATCTGATAAAGGTTTGTAAACAACAAGTACCTTTTCCCTCAATTGAAGCCCGATTGCTAGCGGTCCCCATTCCCAATTACCATAATGGCCAGATACTGCAATTATTGATTTACCATTTTGCAGGTATGTTGTCATAAGTTCAAGATTCTTAATTACAAATCTTTTTTTGATCTCTTCTGCACTGATCGATAAGGTTTTAACTGATTCAAGCATTAAATCTGCCAGATAATGGTAAAATCGCTTTTCTAACTGTCTGATCTCGGACCTTGATTTCTCCGGAAAAGAGTTTAAAAGGTTTTTTAAAACAACTTTTCTTCTGTATTTAAATATATAAAACAACATGATATATAGAATATCAGAAAAGAAGTAAAGAACAGGAAATGGAAGGAGGGAAATGAAATATAATATCGTAGCTATGAGACGGAATGTAACTCGATTCATCAAGGTTTGAATAAGCTGTTCAGAATAAAATATTCATGGCCTGTAAAAATTACATCCTTGCAGCATGGCCGTTTAATTGCTAATTTGGCATCTGTTCTACAAACTTAACTTAAACGATGGAAAAAGGTGCAGTATTCCCTTTATTTTATCTTCCTTCTATAGAGTATTTTAGTAAAATACTTAAGCATCAGGATAATTTACTCATAGAGAATGCTGAAAATTTCCGAAAACAGAGTTACAGAAACAGAGCCATAATTCATTCACCAAATGGAGCTTTAAATTTGATTGTGCCTGTAATCAAGGGTGCAAAAAACCATACCCTTGTAAAAGATGTCAGAATAAGCTACGACTTCAGGTGGCAAAAACTGCACTGGATGAGTTTACAAACATCATACAGAAGCTCAGCCTATTTTGAATATTATGAAGATGATCTGGTAATTTTTTATGAAAAGAAATGGGATTTTCTTTTCGATTATAATGAGGATATTTTGGGTTTGCTGAACCGCCTTCTGAAAATAAATATAAGTTACAACTACACAAAAAGCTTTGAACAAACTTATACAGGACTGGATGATTACCGGGAAAGCATACATCCAAAGCTTGATTCTGATATCAGCTTTAAACCATATTATCAGGTTTTTGAAGAACGGAATGGTTTTTTACCCAATTTAAGCATAGTTGATCTATTATTTAATCAGGGACCGCAAAGCATTAAATATCTTTAAGCATGGCCAGGATCAAAAGAATAAGTTTAAAATCCAAAAAATATGTTCCGGTGTCCGGAACAAGTCCGGGTTCAATACAGCTTTATGAGGGTGCTTTAAAACCCAAAATAACCATTTATTCCTTTAAAGGGGACGAGTTTCATAGTCAGATAATCAAATCATACGAAGAAATTGAACTTAATAAATATCCAGGATTTAATCACTGGATTGATGTTCGCGGAATTGGAGATGTCAAACTTTTGGAATATCTGCAAAACAAATTCAGCATCAATAAGCTGGTTATGGAGGATATTACGGATTGCCGACAAAGACCGAAGCTCGATGAATACAGTGATTCTCTGTTTACTGTGAGCAGAAATATGTATGTGAATGAGAACCTGGAGATTGAAAATGAACAGGTATCCTTTATCTTATTACCCCAAATCCTGATTAGCTTTCAGGAGAGCTATAGTTTAACTTTTGAGCCAGTAATTCATCGTATGGAGGGGGGAAAAGGGAATATCCGGACAGGAGGGACTTCTTATTTATTATATGCATTACTTGATGTTATCGTGGATAATTATTTCACTCTGATTTATAAATTAGGTGATGAACTGGAAACGATAGAGCAGCTGTTATACCGCAAAGCCGATAAAGCCCTCATGTTCCAAACACAAAATATAAAAAGGGAAATGATCATGATTCGGAGAGTAGCCTGGCCCGAACGTGATAAAATAAATGATTTGATCAGAAGTGATTCATGGCTTATCAATAATACCACAAAGGCCTATTTGAAAGACACTTATGATCATTGCATGCAGATAATAGATCTTGTTGAAAGTTATAAAGATTTGACAACCAGTCTTGTAGACATGAATCTGTCGCTAATAAGCAACAGAATGAATGAAATCATGAAAGTACTGACAATTATTTCATCCATATTTATACCACTTACTTTTATTGCCGGAATTTATGGGATGAATTTTGCAAAACAGGATCCTTTAACAGGTAAAATGCTGAACAGTAACATGCCCGAACTTTATATGGAGCATGGATATGCATATACTATGATAGGAATGTTGCTGATTGCAATCCTTCAAATGATTTACTTCTGGCGCAAAGGCTGGCTGAATAAAAATTGATTTTAATAATGTTTTCTATTTAATATGGCTCTGATTCAATATTCTCATATCCCAATAAGACAAAATCTGGTCATTTCTCGTCCGTATTACCTACTTTTATAGTATGCAGTCTTTCGAATTAGATAAAACCGATCTTATAAAGATTAAACGGGCACTTGAAGAAGATGACCTGGTATTGAAAGAACTGATATCTGAATACCATACTTCAGAAATAGCCATACTCTTTGAAAGTTTACCCCAGGAATCGAGGGAACGTATTATCAGTATTTTACCAGCAGAACTTGCATCAGAGGTTATTTCTGAGATGGATGCAGAGTTTCATCCTGAAAAACTGCTGGAAAACCTTCATCCAGACAGACGTTCAGAAATTGTTGAAGAACTGGATTATGATGACGCTACTGATATAATAAGTCAGTTGCCTGAAGATCAGCAGCAGGAAATCCTACTGGGACTGGATGAAGAGGATGCATCCAATATTCGTAGCCTGTTAAAATACGAAGATGATACTGCAGGGGGCTTGATGAACACTCAGGTTATCAAAATCCATGAAGATCTGCCCAAAAAAGAAGCCCTTGAAGAAATAATCCGCCAGTCGGAAGAGATGGAAGAATTCTACACCATCAATGTAATTGATAAGCACAATATTTTAAAGGGAATTGTTTCGTTAAAGGATATTATAAAAGCCCGCAACAACTTAAATATCAGCCAGCTGATCAATTCTGATTTTGTTTATGTCAAAGCCGATACAGATCAGGAAGAGGTAGCCAAATTAATTTCACAATACAATCTTACCAGCATTCCCGTTGTTGATGATCAGATGCATCTGCTTGGGCGAATCACATTTGATGATGTGATCGATGTAATGGAGGAGGAGAATACTGAAGATATCCTGAAAATATCGGGGGTATCCGAAGATGAAGAACTTGCAGGTAACTGGAAAGAGGCAGTAAAAAGTCGTTTACCCTGGCTTGTACTCAATCTTGGCACAGCATTCCTTGCTGCTTCAATCATTCGGTATTATGACAGTACCATTGCCAGTTTGGGTTTATTAGCAAGTTATATGATTATTATTGCCGGGATGGGTGGAAATGCTGCTACACAGGCACTGGCTGTTACAGTCAGACGGATCTCCTTGAATGATCTCACCGATAATCAGGCATACAGAACAGTATTGAAGGAATTTACCGTTGGATTGATTAATGGGGCAGTGGTTGGCTGTATTGTCTTTCTTTTTGCATTATTATACGACCATAACGCAATGATAGGTCTTGTCATTTTTATTGCAATGACCGGAAACCTGATTATTGCAGGAATTTCGGGTTCGGCAATTCCGCTCATTCTTAAAAGAATAGGAATTGACCCCGCTGTAGCCTCATCAATAATAATTACCACTTTTACAGATGTTTTTGGCTTCCTGCTGCTATTGGGTTTGGCGAGTAATCTGATTCTCTGATTCATTTATTTTCCATTTTCAGGCTGATTATTTTATTATAAATTTGTTATGCCTAATTTAATGGGCTATCAATATGACCGAGATTAGAAATAACTGGACAAAAGAAGAAATAGCAGAGATATATCATAGTCCGCTACTCGATTTAATTTATCGTGCAGCAACAGTTCACAGAGAAAATAAAGATTATTCAGAAGTCCAGATTAGCAGTCTCTTATCCATCAAAACAGGGGGCTGTCCCGAAGATTGTGCCTATTGTCCACAGGCTGCCAGATATCAAACTGATCTTGAAGTTCAGGCGCTTATGTCTGTTGAACAGGTAACAGAAGCAGCCAAAAAAGCTAAAGATGCCGGAGCATCCCGTTTATGTATGGGTGCAGCCTGGAGGGAAGTAAGGGATAACCGGGATTTTGATCGTGTTATCGAAATGGTCAGTTCTGTAAATGCCCTTGATATGGAAGTTTGCTGTACACTTGGTATGCTTTCAGAAACGCAGGCACAGCGTCTGGCTGATGCAGGACTTTATGCCTATAACCATAACCTGGATACCTCTGAGGACGATTATAAACGCATTATTACAACAAGGACCTATGATGATCGTTTAAAAACAATTGATAATGCCCGAAAAGCCAAGCTCACTGTTTGCAGTGGTGGAATTATTGGTCTTGGCGAAACGGTCAACGATCGTATTGCCATGCTCAGAACCTTATCAAATATGTCAAAACATCCTGAATCAGTACCGGTTAATGCTCTTGTACCGGTTAAAGGAACACCTTTGGCTGATCAGCCCAGGGTTTCAATTTGGGAAATGGTTCGAATGATCGCAACAGCACGTATTATTATGCCTAAAACTGTAGTCCGTTTATCTGCAGGCAGAACAGAAATGAGCCTAACTGACCAGGCATTATGTTTTATGGCAGGCGCAAATTCAATATTTGCAGGTGATAAATTACTGACTACTCCAAATCCGGCATTTAATGAAGACATGGAAATGTTCGAATTATTAGGTTTAAAGCCACGTGAAGCATTCAAGAATGGCCGAAAAGAGAAACAAGCTGAACAGCTAATTCAAGAGGGTTGATTTGTTTTTCCTTCTGTTAAATTTTGATTCTGAATAAGTTTTTGGAGATCAAAAATTAATTTATTGACCAGTTCAAGCTGATCTGACAATAAATCTGATTCATTTGAGCCTTTATGAATAGGTTTTGAGTCGGTATTATTGATCTCAATTTCATCAAGTGAAACATCTTTCATGCTTTTAATTACTTCAGATAAAGTATATAAAGATCTCCTAATCAATTTAATATGCAGATCATTTACTATCAGGGGATTAATCTGCTGAAGATTGGTTATCAAAGTAGCAGTATAAGATGAAAGCATGTGGTTCAAGACCACGAATTTATGAAGTTCCTTACTGTTCTGCTGTTTACTTTTAGGTTCTGAGAGCATTCTCTGAAACGCGCTACCCAGATTGGCCGAATTTACATAAACATTCTTACGGGCTAATTTATAGGAAGTGATATCCAGGGTACCACCTGAAAGAATAACTGCAACCTTTTGCAGATATTGATAATTAGCAATCAATACTTCCTGCATAAAATCTTTAAACTGTTGCGACTCCCAGTTAGGAAGCACCAGATAGCTGGCAGAAAATGCAATAAATGAACCAATAAATGTATCAATAATTCTTTCCTGAGCCAGGTTAAGATTACTTTCACCCAGAAAAGCGAATAAAATGAGAATATAAGGGGTCATGAAAAGAACACTTACTATATAGTTTAGCCTTTGAAAACTATAAGCAGCAACCATGAATAGCAGCAAAAATATGAATAGTATAGTTTGATCCTTAATAAAGATGAGAATTAGTGCCCCGGCAACTCCTCCTATAATAGTACCAATCAATCGCTCAATATTTCTTTGCTTGGTAAGACTATATGCCGGTTTAAGCAGGACAAGAATCGTCAGCATAATCCAATAACTATGATGGCCAACCGGAAACAACTTAGAGACCAGAAAACCTATAAGACACATTAGGGAAACACGTACCGAATGGCGGAAGATTGATGATTTTGAACTTAGATTCTCTTTCAGGATCTTGAAATCAAAATTCTGATGGGAAACAAACTTGCTGAAATCGACTTCGTTCTTGATTTCCTGTCCGGATAATTGTTTCTGATTGAAATAGGTATATATTTTATCTATACGACTGACCATATGTCTAACGTTGATCAGGATCTTTTTAAGGACAAAGGCATTCGGGCCTGATTCTTCAACCTGATCAATACATTTTTTCAATCTCTCGAGCTCATATTTAAAGTCATTCAGTCGCTGTGGTATCTCATTACTGATTATATAATAGCTGAGGTTTTCGAGTTCTTCTGAAAGTTTAATTATTATTGAATTAAATTCCTTGAGTGAGTTAGATTTTCCGAAGGTTTTGTGAAGGCTCAGGTAATCATAATGCGTTGCCATGGTTTGTTCAAATAAATCAACAATGTCAACAAATACAAGAATAAGCAGCCTGCCCGCTAAAGTTGATTCTTTAACCATCAACCTGGTTTTGAATAATAGTTCCCTCACAGCGTCTTGTTGTTCATGTACAATGACCTGCTGTGAAATCAACTTTTTGTAGTTTTCTTCAAAGTCGGTTTCCTCAATATAGAAATCAGCTTTTAGCCTAACATACTTTGCCACCTCCCGGATACATTCTCCCATTGCCTGTTGTGCAAGCCTGTAAGGTCTGATCTGTGACAGGGACAGACTAAGCATCATATACCAGATTCCGCCTGCTAAAATATACAAAGCATGACCAATGGCTCCCTTAGAGGCTGTAACATCATGATCAATAGATAGAATCATAACAAGCAATGCAGCAGTTCCAATAGAAGATGCACGGTTGCCATATACAGAGAACATCGAATAAAAAAAACATAAAATTATAATTTCCAAGCCAAGGAGGACTGGATAACTATTTATAAGGCCGGTTAAAAGGGTAGTAAAAAAAACGAAAATACCACAGAAAATCATCCCATTTCGTTTATGATTAACAGGTCCCTGATTATCTGCTATACTTACACAAACTGCTCCTAATGAAATAGTTAGACCTACTTCAAGCTGATCTAAATGAAAGAAAACCAAAGAGGGGAGAAGTACACCGAATGTAATACGCAATCCTTCCGAAAAGTACTGACTGAAAATAAATGTTTTAATCTCCCGGGATTGCCTCATTATTTTAATACTGGATGCTAAACAAAAATACCTAATCTGAACGATTAAAGATTAATGAATAGAATTTATTGAGCCTGATCAGGCTCTAAAATTGATCTAATGTTTATAGTTAAAATCAAAATACATATTCACTGGAACTAAAAACAAGAAGATAATTTCAGTTCAAAAATTAAATAGAATCAAAAACTGTGGAATACCCATAATTTAGCTCATGTTAATTACCTGGCCATTTTTTTACAAAAATATAGTCTGTAATCATAATGTGCAGATAATGATAATTTCCGGATGTTAATAATATTTGATTTTATGTTAAAACCCTGTTCATAAATAAAATCATATTTATTTGATTAAAATTCAATAGATAGCTATATTGGTGTTAATAAGAACGAAGTACTTTGACAGCCTGACAAAAATCCTTAAAATCTTCTGGTCTCCGGACTTCTAAAGATACTGGATAAAATAAACGAAGCCTTGACAGCCTGATATCGAAAGATGTAATGCTTAAAGACTGAGTTCCAAAAGACAGGCATTACTACTATTTGATAACAATCTACGGATTGCTTAAAAATTGGGGAATAGCCACGGGTACCAAAGTTTGAAAAGACAATGGACTACGAGCTTGTTAAAATTCTGAATCTTATACTTTTGAACAACTATGGTTGTAAAAAAAGTGAAAACGGGAATCCAAATCGCAAGAGGAAGGTTCCCGTTTTCTTTTTTATCCTTTTTAAACAATCTTCCGTTTGGTTCAATTTATTATTTTCATTCCAATATCAAATTCAGAGATCATTACAGGATTAAAGCAAAAAGGTTCATCATTCAGATTTTAAGATCT
>Ga0209480_10000895_pt1 | contig 22810 bp, 21 predicted proteins | sample JI61114C2DNA_FD_187501 | JGI IMG/M metagenome (GOLD analysis project Ga0209480, IMG submission 187501) | Wastewater effluent complex algal communities from Wisconsin, to seasonally profile nutrient transformation and Carbon sequestration -... | ecosystem: Engineered > WWTP > Effluent > Algae... | reverse complement strand
AGAATCATTTGTACAAGAAATAAAAAATGTTGTTGCAAAAACTGCAATAGATAAATAAACTAATTTTTTCATGATAAATTAAATTTTGGGTTGTTTTTTTTACGAGTGCAAAGGTATTTTTTTTTTTAAAACAAACGATAAAATATTTTATTTTTTTTTACTAAAAATTTGTTTATCAGTAACTAAACATAACTAAAGAAATATTCTTCATGAAAACAACACTTCTTTAGAAGTTATTCTGCAAATTATAACCAAAGATGCAGAAGAATTTTTATTTGTTGCGAAATATGTGCAACAATTTGGTTACAAAGAGTTAAATTGGAATTTAGGTTGCCTTTCAATGGTAATAAATGTAAATAAAATGAAAGTTATATCTATTTTTGAGATCATTAATAAAAAAAACTTCCCGTCAATTTAATTCAAATAAAAGCCTCCTCAAAATTAAAATTTTGAGGAGGCTTTTATTTGAATAATCTATTACCTTATTTATAAAAGATTAGCCAAATCTCTACCTACATACATATAAGCATTGTTTGATGAAAGAGCGACATATCCCACGTGATCAACGTCATAAGTTACCAAATGCATCCAACTATGACCGTTTGCTGCTGCATATTTTTTTTGAGCATTTTTAACAATTGTTTCTAGAGATACAATACCGCATTCACCATTAAGTCCAATAGCATATTTTGTTACATTACCAAAACCATTTGCTTTGTTTATTGCATTAGCAGTACTTTTAACTTTTCCAAGCACAGTAGATAATCTTCCAGCATAAGCATTTGCATCAGTTGGGTATACTGTATCTGAATCACCTTGAAACCAAGCTACTCCACTAACTCTAACTGTGTGCCCTTGAGATTTTAAATTAGCAACAGCAGCGTTTATTGCAGCATTTAAACCATTTACCCCATTAAGCCAATAACTCATTTTTGTGTCTTTTACACCATATTTTAATATAGCTACATTTTTACCTTGTAATGCTTTCATCCTTCCTAACTCAATTTCAGCTCCATAATGAAAATTTTGAGAATTTCTACTTAAAGATTTCCAACCTTTAAATTGCATTCCTGTAAGAAAAGCTGGAGATAACCTAACTTTAGGATTGTTAGTAGCAGGTATGCCGTTTTTTGTAGTTCCAATCGCATTAACGTCTCCTGCAATTACATAAAGATCTACAATTTTTGCTCCTGTACCTAATGCATCGGTACCAACTCTGCTTACCTGATTTGACGTGAATTTTTCATTAGAAATTTCTAAAGAATCATTTGTACAAGAAATAAAAAATGTTGTTACAAGAGCAATAATCGATAAATAAACTAATTTTTTCATGATAAATTAAATTTTGGGTTATTTTTTACGAGTGCAAAGGTATTTTTTTTTTAAACAAACGATAAAATATTTTATTTTTTTTATTAAACATTTATTTATCAGTAACTTGTAAGTAATAAGCAAAAATGAACTGAATTAAGTGAAAAATATTAATCAGTTTAAATTCTCGTTTCGCTTAAACAAATCAGTGTACCAACGTCTCAATTCTAAATCAAAATATCACTTTCTAAATCCGATTTTTCTATCGCAAAATCAAATCCTAATTTAGAAACCAATTCAATGACCAATTTTTTATACCAATTTTCGCTTTTTGGGTGAATGTAGATTTTTTCAATCAATTGGTTTAGGTTTACATCTACTTTTAATCCGTTATCGATTTTCATTCCGCTGTTGGTAACGTCGGAAATAATGCGAATTTCTCTTTCATACTGAAAACTTTTTCGTTTAAATAAAAACGGGAAGAAAGCATCATTAAAAGGAATAAACTCTTTTTTATAATCGATATAATTTACAGCACCAATGTATTGCTGCATTTTTTTCTCAGCAAGTAAGGCTTTCTTTAATCTTCCAATAGTAGTTTGAATCGCTAAACCTTCGGTATTTTGAGTAAAAATCTGCCACATCGCAAACGATTCGTATTCGTTAATATGCCAACTACTAATTACTACTTTTTCACGATGCGATTTGTAGTTATCTAAAAACTTTGGATTATTAGCAGCAATTTTCTTGATTTCTTCAAAAGTGGGTTCTGAAAATGTTCCTTCATATTGATCTTCAAACTTATCTGAGCGAGACATAAATAATTGACGCGACAACAACATATCTAAAAACTTAGACAAGTCTAAGTATTTCCAAACAATAGTATCATTGTCTTTGGGTAACGTAATATTTGAGCTGTTTATGTACATTTTCCAAGTTCAATTATAGGTTAAAAGTCAAAATTGTTTTAAAGAATTATTATACAAAACTAAACTAGTATAAGCACAAAGTTTCTCAAAGCTCAAAAAAAACTGTTTAAATCAGCATTGCGAAGCATCAGTGTCTTCTGCGTTCAAATCTATTCGAAACTCTGCATCGTAACCAACTTCGAATATGTCCCGTTTAAAGCTAATAATTCGTCATGTGTGCCTTGTTCTACAATTTCGCCTTTGTGCATCACCACGATTTTATCTGCTTTTTGAATTGTTGAAAGTCGGTGTGCAATTACAATAGAAGTTCTGTTTTGCATCATGTTTTCTAAGGCAATTTGAACAAATTTTTCACTTTCGGTATCTAAAGCTGAAGTCGCTTCGTCCAAAATCATAATCGGTGGATTTTTTAAAACGGCTCTAGCAATCGATAAACGTTGTTTTTGTCCACCAGAAAGTTTTCCGCCAGCATCACCAATATTCGTTTCTATTCCGTTAGATAAATGTTTTACAAATTCGTAAGCATTGGCTACTTTCAAAGCATCAATAATTTCTTCATCTGTTGCATCTTGTTTTCCTAAACGAATATTGTTTTTAATCGAATCGTTAAATAAAATCGAATCTTGAGTTACTAATCCCATTAAATTACGAAGCGATTCTAACGTCAAGTCTTTGATATCGATTTCGTCAATTTTTACGGTTCCTTCTTGTACATCATAAAAACGTGTTAATAAATTAGCAATTGTACTTTTTCCAGAACCCGATTGTCCAACTAATGCTACTGTTTTCCCTTTAGGAATTTCTAATGAGAAGTTTTTCAATACATTTTCATCAGCATATCTAAAGTTGATGTTTTCAATGCTGATTTTTTCGTTGAAAGACTCTTTTTTAATCGCATTTTCTTTGTTAGTAATCGTATTTTGAACTTCTAATATTTCAAACACACGTTCCGCAGCGGCTAATCCGTTTTTAACTTGATATGAAGCTTTTGATATTGCTTTTGCAGGAGTTAAGATGTTGTAAGCCAATCCAAGATAAACAATAAATAATGCGCCATTTAGTGTTTTGTCAATTAAAACTAAGTTTCCACCATACCATAAAAGCACTGCAATTGTTACAATTCCCATGAATTCGCTCATTGGAGAAGCTAAATTATTTTTCTTCCCGATGCTATTATTTAAACGAAGTAATCTATCAATTGAATTGTTGAAAATAGTTTTGAAATATCCTTCAGAATTATAACTTTTTACCACTTTTAATCCACCTAAACTTTCTTCTACGATCGAAATTAAAAAACCATTTTCCTTTTGAGCATTTTGCGATTTCGATTTCAAACTTTTTCCAATTTTTGAAATGATGAATCCTGAAATTGGGATAAAAGCAAAAACAAACAAGGTTAATTCGAGACTTATTCGCATCATGGCAATAATTGCAAAAACAATAGTTAAAGGCTCTTTTACAATAAGTTCCAAAATCATAAAGAATGAATTTTGGACTTCATTAACATCACCAAGCATTCGAGCCATAACATCGCCTTTTCTTTTTTCGGAATAATATGAAATAGGCAACGAAATTATTTTATCATACATTTTTTCACGTAAATCGCGAAGCACACCATTTTTTACTTTGGTTAAATGTTGCGATGCAAAATAGTTGAATCCATTTTTAAATAAAAACGTCGTAATTACTAATGTAACTGTTAATAATAGAGCATATTGTTCCCCGTTTTCAACTGATAATTTAGTAATGTAATATTGTAAGTATTGTTGTCCGTATGAACCTAAGTTCCAAACGCCTGTATACTCAGGTAATTTTGTGACTTTTTCATTCATATTGAACAAAACTTCCATTAACGGAAAAAGTGCTACAAAAGAAAGAGTACTAAATAAAGCATACAAAATATTGAAAAACACATTCCAAAAAATATGCCCTTTGAATTTTTTTGCAAACGGAATTATCTTTTTAAAATTTTCGTCCATTTAGTTTAATTTCATTGTCGAAATAATTTCAGCAATTTTGTAATCCAATTCTTTTTCTACTGATTCAGCGTTTTCAATCGTATCTAAAACACCTTTTACACTAAAGTAGAATTTAATTTTTGGTTCGGTTCCACTTGGTCTAACGCAAATTTTACTTCCGTCTTCCAAATAGTAAATTAAAACGTTTGATTTTGGAATGTTGATTTCAAATTCCTCTTTATTCATAAAATCTTTTCCTTTAGAAATTTGATAATCTTCAATACAAATTACACGTTGACCGTTAATTTCTTTTAAAGGATTTTCGCGTAAATCAATCATCATTTTTTTGATTTCGTTTGCACCTTCAATTCCTTTTTTGGTAATCGAAATTAAATGTTCTTTATAATAACCAAAATCGATATACAAATTCAGTAATTCTCGATATAATGAACTTCTAGAAGCTTTAGCTTGTGCGGCAATTTCGCTAACTAACAATATAGCGGCAATTGCATCTTTATCGCGAACAGCATCACCAACCATATAACCAAAACTTTCTTCACCACCACCAACAAATTTTTGATTTGGAAAATCTTTAATGAATTTTGCAATCCATTTAAAACCAGTCAATCCTACTTTACATTCCACATTATAAGCTGCGGCTAGTTCCAACATCATTGGTGTTGAAACAATAGTAGAACCAATGAATTCATTTCCTTTGAATTTATCAGCGCGTTTCCATTGTTCTAATAAGAAGGCGGTCATGATAACCATAGTTTGGTTTCCGTTTAGTAATTTGATTTTCCCATCTAAATCACGAACAGCAATACCTAATCGGTCAGAATCAGGATCTGTTCCTACAACTATATCAGCATCAATTTTTTCAGCTAATGCAATTGCCATTGACAATGCCTCTGGTTCTTCTGGATTTGGAGATTTCACAGTTGGAAAATCGCCATTGGGTTCTGCTTGTTCTGGAACGATATTTACATCAGTGTAACCTGCTTTTGCCAATACATTTGGAATCGTTTTTATAGATGTTCCGTGTAACGAAGTATAAACAATTTTTAAATTTGCTTTAACTTCGGTTAGCGTATTAAAACTTGCATTTTCGATGGTTGATTTAGCAAAAGCCTCATCAACTTCGGTGTCAATATATTCGATTAAATCGTTATTGGCTTCAAACTTAATTTCGCTGTATTTTAAATCTTCGATTACCTTAATAATTTCGGCATCTTGAGGTGGAACTAATTGACCGCCATCTTGCCAATATACTTTATATCCGTTATATTCTGGTGGATTATGAGAAGCTGTTAGAACAATTCCTGCATGACAATTCAAATAACGAACCGTAAATGATAATTCAGGAGTTGGGCGCATATCTGAAAACAAATACACGTGAATTCCGTTTGCCGAAAAAACATCTGCTACTACTTTAGCCAATGTATTACTGTTATAACGACAATCATAAGCAATTACCACTTTTAAAGGTTCGTTTGGAAACGATTTATGTAAATAATCAGATAAACCTTGCGTGTTTTTACCTAATGTATATTTGTTGATACGATTGGTTCCAACACCCATAACACCGCGCATTCCGCCTGTTCCAAATTCTAAATTTTTATAAAAACTTTCTTCTAGTTCTTTTGGAGCCGAAGTCATCATTTCTTTTATTACGTTTTGAGTTGCTTCGTCAAATGTTGGGGTTAACCACTCGTTTACTTTGTTTAAAATATTTTGTTCTATATGCATTTTTAATCTAAATAATGATTTTTTATTTTGTAATTAACGTGAGGTCACAATTTGCAACCTCAAGTTATAATTCTTCTGAAATCTTATAACGCTCTTCGTTGTTTTTTGTTCGTAGGATAATTTCACCTAAAAATCCGGCTAAGAATAATTGGGTTCCAATTAACATTGCGGTTAACGATAAATAAAATTGTGGTCTTTCTGTTATTAATCTTCCTGATGTGTTGATGAATAATTTATCGATTCCTAAATAGAAAGCGAATAAAAATCCAATTACAAACATAATAGAACCTAATAATCCAAAAAGGTGCATGGGTCGTTTTCCGAAGGTTGATAAAAACCAAATCGTAATCAAATCCAAAAAACCATTAATAAAACGACTCATTCCAAATTTAGAATTTCCGTATTTTCTGGCTTGATGAATCACGACTTTTTCACCAATTTTTCCAAATCCAGCATTTTTAGCCAAAACGGGAATGTAACGGTGCATTTCACCAGAAACTTCTATGTTTTTTATAACGACATTTTTATAAGCTTTTAATCCGCAATTGAAATCATTCAAATGAACACCAGAGGTTTTTCGAGCTGCCCAATTGAATAGTTTAGACGGAATATTTTTTGCTACAACCGAATCGTAACGTTTTTTCTTCCACCCTGAAACTAAATCATAATTATCTTCTGTAATTAAACGAAATAATTCTGGAATTTCATCTGGACTGTCTTGTAAATCGGCATCCATCGTAATAATCACATCACCTTGCGCTTTAACAAAACCAGCATGTAATGCTTGCGATTTTCCGTAATTTCTAAGAAAACGAATTCCTTTTACATTCGAATTTTTATTAGAAAGTTTTGAAATAATTTGCCAAGAAGCATCAATACTACCGTCATCAATAAATAGGATTTCATAAGAAAAGTTATGAGTATTCATAACTTTTACAATCCAATTGTGTAATTCGGGTAACGATTCTTGTTCGTTTAATAATGGGATAACTATAGATAAATTCATTTATTTAAAATACAGGTTTGTCTTTTTTTACAATAACTCCAACTATTAATGAATGAATTAATCCAATAACACAATACATTATAATTGTAAATGGAACAACTACATATGGATTCATAAACATTTTGACAAATTTCATTGACATTTTTAATTGCTCCGAAGTCATAGTTGGATTTTGTTTTACAGTGATTTCTTGAATTTGACTTAATAATTCATCTTTAAATTCTGGAAAAATAAAATCAAATATTAAGTAAAAAATACCATAAATTAGAGCGGCAAGCGCACTTATCGTAAGCCCTATTTTTAATGTTTCACCTAATGAAATGAAGCCATGATTAATTTTTGTTTTGTAATGGTTCGCTGCCAAGTAAATGAACAGAAATGGTAAAACCAAATAATTAAGAATATTAATTGCAGCACCAATTATAGGCGATTCTTGCGGATTAATATCTAAAACATACATTATTACAAATTCTAATATCATTATGATACCAAAAGTAATAGCATAATTTATTGCCGATTTGCCTGGAGATAGTGTTTCTGTCATAAATTAGGTTTAATTAATTTACAAATATAAGAATTCTAATCGTTACTCTATTAGAGATAAAAAATAAAAAAAGTTACAAAAACATTGGTAAATTAAAAATTAAATGTAATTTTGCGCTCTTAACTTATAAAGGTTGTAAAAACAAAAGGTTGTAAAATGTTTACACCTCTGCTAAAGTGGAGCCGCGGAACAAATTATAATCGCTTAATAAAAAAATTTACATTATGCAAAAAGGTATTCACCCAGAAAATTACAGATTAGTTGCATTCAAAGACATGTCAAACGAAGATGTTTTTATTACTAAATCTACAGTAGAAACTAAAGAAACTATTACTCACGAAGGTGTTGAGTATCCAGTTTTCAAAATGGAGATTTCAAGAACGTCTCACCCTTTTTACACAGGTAAATCCAAACTTATTGATACTGCAGGTCGTATTGATAAATTCAACAGCAAATACGCTAAAAAAGTAAAATAATTTTTTGCCTTTTCAAAATAGAAAAAAGCTTCACTTTGGTGAGGCTTTTTTTATTGCATAAATCTTTATACTTTTGATTATTGTTTAAAACAATGAATCACCTTAACAATTCTACACAAATGAACTATATACTTTTTGACGGAAGCGTTCGAAATGCTTTGCTTCCGTTCACTTTTACGCGTCCTGTTGCCGATATTCGTGTTGGAATTTTAACCATTCGTGAAAAGTGGGAGAAATATTTAGGCTATACTACAACTACTCTTACCGAAGAATATTTGATGGAGAAATATCCAATGGTTGAAATGGAGCAAAATGTAATGATTAACGCTTCGTTTTTACCTAATCCTATTTTGGTAGACATGGTTCAAAATTTGAATCCAAAAGAAGCCATTCTTTTTGGGGAAGAAATTATCGCTTTTCATACCAATGATACGCAGGAAGATATCGATTTTAATGAATATGAATTAATTGAATACGAAGAAGACGTTTTAAGAATTGTAAATACTTGGGATATTTTCGCAAAGAATGATGCCGCTATTCGTGAAGATTTCGAATTGTTAACCGAAGATAGATTCTCGCAACCCATCCCAAAAAGCGTTAATGTAATTACACCAGAAAATATTTTTATTGAAGAAGGAGCAAAGTTAGAATATGTAACTTTAAATGCTTCAACTGGACCAATCTACATAGGAAAAAATGCTGAAATCATGGAAGGTTCGGTTATTCGTGGTCCTTTTGCTTTGTGCGAAGAAGCACAAGTAAAATTAGCTACAAAAGTGTACGGAGCGACAACTGTTGGCCCACATTGTCGTATTGGTGGCGAAGTGAATAATTCAGTTTTATTCGGATATTCAAATAAAGGTCATGATGGGTTTTTAGGAAATTCCGTTTTAGGAGAATGGTGTAACATTGGTGCCGATTCTAATAATTCCAACTTAAAAAATAACTACGAAGAAGTACGTTTATGGAGTTATGAAACTGAAGGTTTTTCACGAACAGGATTGCAATTCTGTGGATTAATGATGGGCGATCACAGTAAATGCGGTATTAATACCATGTTCAATACTGGAACTGTTGTTGGTGTTTCAACGAATATCTTTGGCTCTGGGTTTCCAAGAAATTTTATACCAAGTTTCTCATGGGGTGGTGCTTCTGGATTTACAACATACATTACTAAAAAAGCTTTCGAAACTGCTAAAATTGTAATGAGTCGCCGTCATGTAGAATTTACTGAAGAAGATACTAAAATATTAGAACACGTTTTTGAAGAAACAAAGAAATATAGAAAAGAATAATCAATGTACCAATTAGATAATTAGTCAATGTGCTAATTTTTCTATAAACCAGAGTCCATTTGTATTCCTACATAATTGATTTTGTTATTAAATAGATTACCAAAATCGCAACGATAATTGAGAGAAGTGCCAACATTATTTGGTGCTTCTTTCTTTTTTTGTTCTCAGCTTGAATTCGAGTTCGAATCGCTTCCAACTGTTCTGGTGTAGATTTTATTGGGTCATAACCAACTTCATCTTTAGTTCCCAAATAGTTTTTCCATTCCGAACTTTTTGCTTTGTTTCTTAACGCTAAATTATTTTTTAGGCTTATTATTGCTCCCATCATTGAGCCTCCACCTCCCATCATAATTTTCTTGTTTTATTATTTTACGCATTTGTTTTAAAAAAGTTACAAATCAATTAAAATAATTGACTAATTGTTGTATTTGCAAATCGCCACATTAATACTATCTTTGCACTCTCAATTTTTTGACAACGATTTCATTAATTGAGTTTTACTTATGGAAAACAAGAAAAAAGTCGCGTTCTACACTTTAGGATGCAAATTGAACTTCTCAGAAACGTCTACTATTGCACGTGATTTTCAAAATGAAGGTTTTGAACGTGTTGATTTCGAAGAAATTGCAGATATTTATGTAATTAATACCTGTTCGGTTACCGATAATGCCGACAAACAATTCAAGCAAATTGTTAAAAAAGCAATGAAGCTTAATGATAAAGCATTTGTTGCTGCTGTGGGTTGTTATGCCCAATTAAAACCAGAAGAATTAGCTTCAGTTGATGGAGTGGATTTGGTTTTAGGAGCCACTGAAAAATTCAAAATCAATGATTATATCAATGATTTATCTAAAAATGACATGGGTGAAGTACATTCATGTGAAATCGAAGAAGCCGATTTTTACGTAGGAAGTTATTCGATTGGTGACAGAACTCGTGCATTTTTAAAAGTACAAGATGGTTGTGATTATAAATGTACCTATTGTACGATTCCGTTAGCAAGAGGAATCTCTCGTAGTGATACATTGGAAAACGTATTGAAAAATGCTTCCGAAATTTCACAACAAGATATTAAAGAAATCGTGTTAACAGGTGTAAATATTGGTGATTATGGAAAAGGAGAATTCGGAAATAAAAAACACGAACACACTTTTTTGGATTTAGTGAAAGCATTAGACAAAGTAGAAGGTATCGAGCGTTTACGAATTTCTTCCATAGAGCCAAACTTGTTAAAAAACGAAACTATCGAATTCGTATCGCAAAGCCGAACATTCGTTCCTCATTTTCATATTCCATTGCAATCGGGTTCAAATGATATTTTGAAGAAAATGAAACGTCGTTATATGCGTGAATTGTACACAGAACGTGTTGCAAAAATTCGCGAAGTAATGCCTCATGCTTGTATCGGAGTAGATGTTATTGTCGGATTTCCAGGCGAAACAGACGAGCATTTCTTAGAAACCTATCATTTTTTGAATGATTTAGATATTTCGTATTTACACGTTTTCACTTATTCAGAAAGAGATAATACTGAAGCAGTAGATATGGATGGAGTAGTGCCAGCCAATGTACGTTCAAAAAGAAGTAAAATGTTACGCGGACTTTCAGTTAAGAAAAGAAGAGCATTTTATGAAAGTCAAATTGGAACCAACAGAACGGTTTTATTCGAAAGCGAAAATAAAGAAGGCTATATTCACGGTTTTACCGAAAATTATGTAAAAGTAAAAACACCTTGGAATCCAGAATTAGTTAATACATTACACGAAATTAATCTAACCAAGATAGATGAAGACGGAAGTGTAAGAATGGAATTTATAAACATAAAAAAAACAAGCCGACACTATCCTAAAAAGCGTGTAGGTTAAAAATAATGCGGTTTGACTTTTTAGTTATATTACCCATTAAAAGGAATAGATAATAAATCAAAATAATTATAAAATATTACTTAACTCAGACACTATTTTTTATTTACATGTCCATTTTTAAATTCTATCCCCTAAACCACCATACAAAATAAAAAACCCCGATAAAATCGGAGTTTTTTATATAAGTAAGATAAATGGAGTTAGACGTATATAATTATTTGATTTTATTAACGATAGCTGTGAAAGCAACTGGATGATTCATTGCTAAATCTGCAAGAACTTTACGATTCAATTCGATGTTGTTGACTTTGATTTTTCCCATAAATTGAGAGTAACTCATTCCATGTAATCTTGCACCAGCGTTAATACGCATAATCCATAATGCACGAAAATTTCTCTTATTTTGTTTTCTATCACGATAAGCATAAACCATTGCTTTTTCTACCGCGTTTTTCGCTACAGTCCAAACGTTTTTACGTCTTCCAAAGAAACCTTTGGCTTGTTTTAATACTCTTTTTTTTCTAGCTTTTGATGCTACTGAATTTGTTGCTCTTGGCATAATTTTAAATGTTTTTTGTAGTAAGGCGATCTTTCGATTCTTCTAAATTCTAAATTCAAAAATCTGAATTCAAAATTGCCCACTCCAGGGTTACTAAATTGTTTTAACCAAACAACGAATTAAATAATATTTAATTGTTGTTTAATGCTTCTCTCATCTGTTTTGTGAACCAAACCAGAATGAGTTAAAGCTAATTTACGCTTTTTAGATTTTTTTGTCAAAATATGACTTTTAAAAGCGTGTTTTCTTTTGATCTTACCAGAACCAGTAACTTTAAATCGTTTCTTAGCACTGGATTTTGTCTTCATTTTAGGCATTTTTTCCTGTATTTATAATCTATCTTACTTATTATTTTTCAAAAAAAATTATTGTATAAACTATTATTTTACTTTTTTCTTAGGAGCAATATACATAATCATACGTTTTCCTTCTAAAACTGGCATAGCTTCAACTTTGCCAAATTCTTCCAATTCTTGAGCTAAACGTAATAACAAAATTTGTCCTTGCTCTTTATAGATAATTGAACGACCTTTAAAGAAAACAAATGCTTTTAATTTAGCACCATCTTGTAAAAATTTAAGAGCATTCTTTTTCTTAAATTCATAATCATGCTCATCTGTTTGAGGGCCAAAACGAATCTCTTTAATTACAATTTGAGTAGTTTTTGCTTTTAATTCTTTATCTCTCTTCTTTTGTTGGTATAAAAACTTACCATAATCCATCAATTTACAAACTGGCGGTTCAGCGTTTGGAGAAATTTCTACCAAATCAACTTCTTGTTCTTCAGCTAAACGAAGTGCATCGGCAATTTTGTAAACTCCTGGTTCAATATTTTCACCTACTAAACGTACTTCAGCAACACGTATTAAATTGTTGATACGGTGTGCTGCTTTTTTCTCTTCGCGAGGTTGAAAACCTCTGTTGTTTCTAATTGCTATGGCTTTAAGATTTTAGTTAAACTTAAAATTGTTTTAGTGTTTTATCGATTTCTTCGTTAATCATTGCATTAAATTTTTCAATAGTTACCGATATATTCCCTTTTCCTTCTTGTCCACGTTGTCTAACAGAAATTGTTCCGTTTTTATCTTCTTCCTCGCCAACAATCAGCATAAACGGATATTTTTTCATTTCTGCTTCTCTAATTTTCTTACCGATTGTTTCATTCCGGTTATCTACTAGAGCGCGAATTTCGTGATTTTCTAGCAAATCTAAAACTTTTTTCGCATAATTTTCATACTTTTCACTCAAAGGTAGAATTATAGCTTGTTCTGGCATCAACCAAATTGGGAAATTTCCTGCTGTGTGCTCCAATAAAATAGCAATAAAACGCTCCATTGAACCAAAAGGTGCTCTATGAATCATAACAGGCCGATGTGATTTATCATCGGCACCTTTATAAGATAATTCAAAGCGTTCTGGTAAATTATAATCTACCTGAATCGTTCCTAATTGCCAACTTCTACCTAAAGCATCTTTTACCATGAAATCCAATTTTGGACCATAAAAAGCTGCTTCTCCAGATTCGATCACGTAATTTAATCCTTTATCTTTTGCAGCACTAATAATTGCATTTTCTGCTTTTTCCCAGTTTTCAACGTTGCCTATATATTTATCTGGGTTTTCCAAATCGCGAACCGAAACCTGAGCTGTAAAGTTTTCAAATCCTAACGAACCAAAAACGTACAATACTAAATCGATTACATTTTTAAACTCAGCATCTAATTGATCCGGCGTACAGAAAATATGCGCATCATCTTGAGTAAATCCTCTAACACGAGTCAATCCATGCAATTCACCCGATTGTTCATAACGATAAACCGTTCCGAATTCAGCATAACGCTTTGGTAAATCTTTATATGACCAAGGTCTTGCGTTGTAAATCTCGCAGTGATGTGGACAGTTCATGGGTTTTAACAAGAACTCTTCACCTTCAGCTGGTGTGTGAATCGGTTGAAAACTATCCGCTCCATATTTAGCATAATGCCCAGAAGTTACATACAAGTCTTTCATCCCAATATGAGGTGTAACTACTTGCTCGTAACCAGCTTTTTTCTGTGCCTTTTTCAAAAATTGTTCTAATCTATCACGCAAAGCAGCACCTTTTGGTAGCCATAACGGTAAACCTTGACCTACTTTTGGGGAAAAATAAAATAAATCCAATTCTTTTCCTAATTTTCTATGATCGCGACGTTTTGCTTCTTCTAATAATTCAAGGTAATCTGTTAAGTCTTTTTGTTTTGGGAACGAAATTCCGTAAACACGAGTTAACTGTTTGTTTTTTTCATCACCTCTCCAATAAGCACCAGCAACAGATAAAATTTTCATCGCTTTGATAATTCCAGTATTCGGAATATGACCACCACGACACAAATCAAAAAAGTTCGAATGATCACAAAAAGTAATCGTTCCATCTTCTAAGTTTGAAATTAATTCTGTTTTATATTCGTTATTTTTATAAATTTCTAATGCTTCCGCTTTTGAAACGGGGCGCATTCTAAATTCATGCTTCTCTCTCGAAATTTCTAACACACGATCTTCAATTTTTTTAAAATCCGCATCCGTAATTCTTTTATCGCCAAAATCCACGTCGTAATAAAAACCATTATCAATCGCAGGTCCTAATGTTAATTTGATGCCTGGAAACATTTCTTCTAAAACTTGCGCCATTACGTGCGAAGTTGAATGCCAAAAAGCTTTCTTACCTTCTTTGTCATTAAAAGTGTATAATATAAGTGTACCGTCCGTGGTTAAGGTCGTTGTTGTTTCAATAGTAGTACCATTATAAGAAGCCGAAATCACGTTTCTAGCCAAACCTTCACTAATGTTTTTCGCAACATCCATTGGAGTAACTCCTTGAGCCATCTCCTTAACCGTCCCATCGGGTAAAGTAACTTTTATCATTTTTTAAAATTTATAAGTTGCAAATATAAACCTTTAATAAAATTCATACAACATACATAAAATATAATATTAAAAAATATTTAAATCTCATAATCTGATTCACTTGATATGTTTTATCCTGAGTCGAAGTGACATAAATAAATGCTATTCGTAACATAAAAATAGATTTTTTAAACTGCACAATATATCCGATATTTGCATTCTATAAAGAATTAGAATTGTCTAATTGACACATTTTCAAATTGACACATTAGAAAAATGGCACAAAAACCAAGTATACCAAAAGGAACACGAGACTTTTCTCCAGCAGAAGTAGCGAAACGCAATTATATTTTCAGTACGATAAAAATCAATTTTGAAAAATTTGGCTTTCAACCAATTGAAACACCTTCGTTTGAAAACTCAGAAACCTTAATGGGAAAATATGGAGAAGAAGGTGATCGATTGATTTTTAAGATTTTGAATTCGGGCGATTATTTGGATAAAATTCCAGTGGAAGAACTACAAATCATAAACTATAAACAATTAACATCAAAAATATCAGAAAAAGCCCTTCGTTACGATTTGACGGTTCCTTTTGCGCGTTACGTGGTACAACACCAAAACGAAATTGAGTTTCCGTTCAAGCGTTACCAAATTCAACCGGTTTGGCGTGCCGATAGACCTCAAAAAGGACGTTTTAGAGAGTTTTATCAATGTGATGCTGATGTGGTGGGTTCTAGTTCTCTTTGGCAAGAAGTGGAGTTGATGCAATTGTATGACTCCATTTTTAGTCAGTTAGGTTTGAGTGGTGTTACCATCAAAATTAACAATCGTAAAATATTATCTGGAATTGCAGAGGTTATTGGTGCTTCGGATAAATTAATTGATTTTACAGTAGCTTTAGATAAATTAGACAAAATAGGTGAAGACGGCGTAAAGAAAGAAATGTTAGAAAAAGGCATTTCGGAAAAAGCGATTAAGAAAATACAACCTCTGTTCAATTTCAGTGGAACTATCAGCGAAAAATTAGAAAAATTAGCCCATTTGTTAGCTAATTCTAAAGAAGGAATGAAAGGAGTAAATGAATTACAATTTATTTGTGATAATGTTAAAGCTTTAGGCTTACAAACGTCTTTCTTGGATTTAGATGTAACGTTAGCGCGTGGTTTAAATTATTACACAGGTGCTATTTTTGAAGTCGCTGCACCAAAAGGTGTTACTATGGGCTCTATTGGTGGCGGTGGTCGTTATGATGACTTGACAGGGATTTTCGGATTAAAAAATATGTCGGGTGTAGGAATATCGTTTGGTTTAGACCGAATTGCTTTGGTAATGGAAGAAATTGGTTTATTTCCAGAAGCAGTTTTAGCAACATCAAAAGCGTTGTTTTTAAACTTTGGCGACGAAGAAGCTTTGTATTCGATGAAAGTTATTGGTAAATTACGTCAAAAAGGAATCAAAGTAGAATTGTATCCAGATAAATCAAAAATTGATAAACAATTCAAACACGCCGATAGAAGAGGTATTCCATTTGCTATTATTGTAGGAGAATCGGAAATAGAGCGTGAAGAATTTAGTTTGAAAAATTTAGCCACTGGCGAGCAACAAAAAGTAGACTTTACAACATTAGTTACTTTATTACAATAAAATCAAAAACCAAACTTTTTTACACTCAATAAGTTGGTAACAAGATTGATTAATCTTAGATAGATATTAGCTTTTAAAAAATCAAAAACACAGAAGGCAAAGATTTTTTTAAATTGTTTTGTATTATGTCAAATAAACTCGAGCCCGAATTAGCAAACTCAAAAGAAACAATTGCAATTACTGAAAAAACTTCCAGTTTACTTTTGTTAGTTTTAAACGTTGATTTTCATATTTATTCCTTTAAAATCAGAAACTTTTAAAATTTCAACAAATTGATTAACAAAACATTTATTTAATTAAACTACTTGAACCTAAATTAATCCACCTTCGTCAATAATAGCATCAACAAAACCTGCTATGAAGAAACATGATAATAATAATAATAATAATAATAGTGTAACTCTCAATTCTAAGTAATCAGTGTTCAATTTTAAGTGTTCAGTAATAAAGTTGAAACTCATCACAGAACACTTACTGAATTATACTCTTACGATATTAGCTCCAATTGCACGAAGTCTTTCATCGATACGTTCGTAACCTCTATCAATTTGCTCGATATTTTGAATAGTTGAAGTTCCTTTTGCTGTTAAAGCTGCAATTAATAATGAAATTCCTGCTCTAATATCAGGCGAACTCATTGTAGTTGCTTTTAATTGCGATTGAAAATTATGCCCCATAACCACAGCTCTGTGTGGATCACATAACATAATTTTTGCTCCCATGTCAATCAATTTATCCACGAAGAATAAACGACTTTCAAACATTTTTTGATGAATTAAAACATCTCCTTCTGCTTGTGTACAAACTACTAAAACAATACTCAATAAATCTGGTGTAAATCCTGGCCATGGCGCATCAGCAACGGTTAAGATAGAGCCATCAATATCAGTTTTTATTTTGTATCCATCTTTGTGAGCAGGAATGTAAATATCATCTCCTTTTTGTTCTAAGGTAATTCCTAATTTTCTAAATACGTTTGGAATTTGCCCTAAATTATCCCAACTTACATTTTTAATTGTAATTTCGCTTCTTGTCATGGCAGCAAGACCAATCCAAGAACCAATTTCAACCATGTCTGGTAAAATTCTGTGTTCGCAACCACCTAAACTATTCACTCCTTCAATTGTTAACATATTTGAACCCAATCCTGAAATTTTTGCTCCCATTGAGTTCAACATTTTACATAATTGTTGTAAGTATGGCTCACAAGCTGCATTATAAATAGTAGTTATTCCTTCTGCTAAAACAGCAGCCATTACAATATTTGCTGTTCCTGTTACCGATGCTTCATCTAATAGCATGTAAGCACCTTGTAATTTTCCATCAATTTCTACACCATAAAAATGGTCTTCTCTTTCGTATCTAAACTTTGCACCGAGATTAATAAATCCTTCAAAATGCGTATCCAAACGACGACGACCAATTTTATCACCACCTGGTTTTGGAATATAACCACAACCAAAACGAGCCAAAAGTGGACCAACAATCATGATAGAGCCTCTTAAACTTCCACCTTCCTTTTTGAATGCTTCAGTTTTTATATAATTTATATTTACTTCGTCTGCTTGAAATGTATAATCACCGGGTCCATTTTTTTGAATTTTTACACCTAAATTCCCCAACAAGGCAATCAATTTATTAACATCAATAATATCCGGAATATTGGTAACTCTTACTTTTTCTGACGTTAATAAAACGGGACATAAAACTTGTAAAGCCTCATTTTTTGCGCCTTGAGGTGTTATTTCTCCTTTTAATGATTTTCCTCCTTCAATTTTAAATGTTCCCATGCAATTAACTATTTTTTTTGAATGTATTTTTATTGTTTTTGTTTAGGGGGCCTTTGTTATTTGTTTTCTTAACAATTCCAGATTTATTTGAACTAAATTGTGTTTTATTAGATACTTTCTTGTTCACTTTCATTAAATCGTGCGTGTTCGAAAGTTCTTCGTTTGATTTAGAAAGATTTAATTTTCCACCCGAAAGTTCTAACAAATGTTGAAATATAATTTCATCAGTAACAGTGTCTTTATTCCAACTCAAATAACTTTTTTTCATATGATTGGCAATCACTAAAACCAATGCGTTTTTTAATTCGCTTTCTTCCCAACTATTGGCTACATCTATCATATATTTGATATTATTGCCATAAAAACGGTACTTTGGAAAATTTTGGGGATATTTTAAACGATCTGGTTTTTGAGTTAGAATATCTTTTGAAGGAATTGGATAAGGTGAATCTACATCTAATTTAAAATCAGACATAATAAACAACTGATCCCAAAGTTTATGTTGAAAGTCTAGTACATCTCTCAAATGCGGATTCAATGAACCCATTACCGAAATGATGTATTTTGCGGCTTTATTTCGTTCTTCTCTATCTTCAATTGCTGTAGCTTGGTCGATTAATTTTTGCAAATGTCTTCCATATTCAGGAATAATTAAATGAGAGCGTTGCGAATTATATTCTAAATAACTTACTTCTTCTTGCATGATTTTTTATAATGAAATGATGCCTTCTATGTCAGAAACGGCAATATATTTATCAATAACACTTTGAGCACTTAGCATCGTTACACTTATCGAAATACTTGTAAATTTACCTGTTTTAGATTGTTGTGTAGTAATCACAGCGCCCATATCGTTAAATGCCGCTTCCACTTTAGCAATTTTATGCACATCTGAAGGCACAATAAATTTATATAAATATTCTGAAGGCCAAAGTGTTGAGTTTGACAATTCTTCTTTTAATCGAATGTAAAAATCTTCGGTTTTCTTATCCATCATCATTTCGTATTTGAAAAGCAAATATACTTTTTTATGTTCAGAAATATATTGTTGCAACTTATAAAATTTTTAAGTTGATTAGATTTTTAAAAAGACTTACTTTTGCGCCTTAGAATTTCGGATATGAACAAAGAAATTGTAGTTTTGATCGGCGGACCAAGTTCGGGAAAAACAACTTTAATTGAAGCGTTAAAAGAAAAAGGACACACCTGTTATCCAGAAGTTTCGCGCGAAGTAATCAAAGAAGCTCAGGAACAAGGTATTGAACAATTGTTTCTTGAAAAACCTTTGTTGTTTAGTGAACTCCTTTTGGAAGGTCGAAAGAAACAATTTCACGCTGCCCAAAACGAAGCAGCCAGAATCGTTTTTTTAGACCGAGGAATTCCTGATGTTTTAGCCTATATGCACTACATTGGTGATTCGTATCCTTCGTTTTTTGATCAAGCCTGTAAAGACCATAAATACAGTTCCATTTTTGTTTTACCACCTTGGAAAAAAATTTATGTAAGCGATGCCGAACGTTATGAAAACTATGAACAAGCGGTTTTGATTCATGAGCATTTGATGGAAACCTATAAAAAATATGGTTATTCAATTACCGAAGTTCCTAAAGATTCGGTGGAAAATCGTATTGATTTCATTATGAAATACCTTGCGAAATAAAACTTTTTGTACATTAGTGTTTCTAAAAGCCATTTAACATGTCTGAGGCCTTATTATTACTTCAAAAATATTGGAAATACGAAACCTTTAGAACACCGCAAGAGGAAATTATTCAGTCGGTTTTAGACGGAAATGACACCTTTGCTTTATTGCCAACCGGTGGCGGAAAATCAGTTTGTTTTCAAATTCCAGCTTTACTTTTAAATGGAATTTGCTTAGTGGTTTCGCCTTTGATTGCCTTGATGAAAGACCAAATACAAAACTTACAAAGTAAAAACATCAAAGCAATTGCTTTAACGGGTGGCGTTTCGCAAGATGAAGTAATTGATATTTTAGACAATTGCCAATTTGGAAATTACAAATTTTTATATCTTTCACCTGAACGTTTACAACACGATTGGATTGTAGAACGTTTAAAACAATTGCCTATAAATCTTATTGCAATCGACGAAGCACACTGCGTAAGTCAATGGGGACATGATTTTAGACCAGCTTATTTAAAAATTTCGGAATTAAAAACATCATTTCCAAAAACTCCTTTTTTAGCTTTAACAGCAACTGCAACCAAGCGCATACAAGATGATATTTGTAAAGATTTAGCCCTAGAAAGTCCGCAATTTTTCACCAAATCATTTACGCGAGAAAATTTAGCCTATCACGTTATTAAAACAGAAGATAAATTATTTAAAATACAACAAATTCTGACCAAAAACCCGCAATCCTCCATCATATATGTACGTAATCGTAAATCGTGTATTGAAACTTCTCAACAGTTAAATCAATTAGGATTTTCAACTACTTTTTACCATGGTGGTTTGCCTGCGAAAGAGAAAGAAAAAAACATGCAATTTTGGTTAGATAATAAATTTCAAATTATAGTTGCTACAAATGCTTTTGGAATGGGAATTGATAAACCTGATGTAAAAACGGTAATTCATATTCAACTGCCTGAAAACATTGAAAATTATTACCAGGAAGCTGGTAGAGCTGGTAGAAATGGTAAAAAAGCATTCGGAATTATTTTAACCAATTCTAGTGACATTGAATATACAAAAAGGCAATTTATTGATGTGTTGCCCGATAAAAAATTTGTACGTGATGTATATGTGAAACTGAATAACTATTTTAGAATTGCTTATGGAGAAGGCTTTAACGAAAGTTTTGCTTTCAATTTAAACCAATTTTGTTCGCATTATAATTTTCCAATTTTAAAAGTGTTTAATAGTTTACATTTTTTAGACCGACAAGGTATTTTGACTTTTCGAAGCGAATCTTCAGAAAAAATTAGTTTGCAATTCATCATTCCGAGCAAAGAAGTAATCCGTTACATTAGCTTGCACCCGCATGACGAACCCATTATCACTACTATTTTAAGAACTTACTCTGGAATTTTTGATGTAGAAACAACTATAAATTCACATTTAGTGGCAAAAAAATCAAATACAACTGAAGCTGAGGTTGAAAAAGTGATTGATCAATTAGTCGAAAGTCAATGTATTATTCTTCATGCAAAAAATAATGACAGTTCTATTACTTTTAACGAAGTTCGTGAAGATGATTTAACCATTAATCGTGTTACCAAATTCTTAGAACATCAAAACCATTTGAAACAAAACCAGTTCCAAAGTGTAGTTAATTATATCTCAAATGAGGAAAGTTGTAAAAACAAACTACTTCTCGCCTATTTTGATGAGATTATCAAAGAAGATTGTGGTATTTGTTCCTACTGTTTCTCTAAAAAAAAGAGTAATCATAAGGAAAATACTAGTTTAATCCTTGAACTGTTACAAAAAAGCAACTTATCATCGCTAGAAATTGAAAATTCCTTACAAATTTCTTCCGAAGCTACTATCTTTGCATTACAGTTGTTATTAGAACACAATAAAATCTCAATCAATTCATACAATCAATATTACTTATTATAATGAAAAAACTTCGCATTGTATTCATGGGAACACCTGACTTTGCAGTTGGAATTCTAGATACTATTTATCAAAATAATTATGAAATTGTTGGCGTAATTACTGCTCCAGACAAACCTGCTGGTCGTGGTCAAAAAGTAAGCACAAGTGCGGTTAAAGACTATGCCGTTTCTAAAAACTTACCTTTATTACAACCTACCAACTTAAAATCGGAAGATTTTCTAAACAAATTAAAGAGCTTGAATGCCAATTTACACGTTGTAGTTGCGTTTAGAATGTTGCCTGAAGTGTTGTGGAAAATGCCAAAATTAGGCACGTTCAACTTGCATGCTTCTTTGTTACCGGAATATCGTGGTGCTGCACCTATTAATTGGGCAATTATTAATGGAGAAACGAAAACTGGAGTGACTACTTTTTTTATTGATGATAAAATTGATACCGGTGCGATGATTTTGAGTAAGGAAACTACCATTGGAATAAATGAATCGGCTGGAGAATTACACGATAGATTAATACAATTAGGAAGTGAAACTGTTATTAAAACGCTACATTTAATTGAAGAAGAAAAAGCGACAACCACACTTCAAACAGAAAATCCTGAGGTAAAAACAGCTTATAAACTAAATAAAGATAATTGCAAAATTGATTGGTCACAATCAGGAAAAACAATTTTTAACTTGATTAGAGGTTTATCACCTTATCCGTCAGCTTGGACTTATATAAAAGATGGCGAAAGCGAATGGAATGTAAAAATTTATACTGCTTCGTTTGAAGAAAAAGAACATACTGATGCAATTGGAAAAATTATAACTACAAAAAAAGAGGTTTTCATTTTAACTAAAGATGGCATTTTAAAAATCATAAGTTTACAGTTTCCAGGAAAAAAAAGAATGTTAGCACATGAATTATTAAATGGAATTTCATTTTCTGAAAATGCTATGGCGCTGTAAGCCCTGAAAATACTATAAGCGAGTCTAAAATTTAAAAACAAAACAACTGTTATTAACATTTAATCAATTTTATCAACATTTTAATCGAAAAGTTTACCAAATGCTTGCACAGCTCAATTATACCTCTAAATTTGCTATTAATAATTAAGTTTAACCAATTATAAATAACTTTAATCATGAACAAATCAGAATTAATCGATGCAATGGCAGCTTCTGCTGGTATTACAAAAGCAGCTGCTAAATTAGCTTTAGAATCATTTTTAAGC
>Ga0209480_10000894_pt1 | contig 22822 bp, 13 predicted proteins | sample JI61114C2DNA_FD_187501 | JGI IMG/M metagenome (GOLD analysis project Ga0209480, IMG submission 187501) | Wastewater effluent complex algal communities from Wisconsin, to seasonally profile nutrient transformation and Carbon sequestration -... | ecosystem: Engineered > WWTP > Effluent > Algae... | reverse complement strand
TATAGAAGTTTCTGCAAATCCTGACTTTGCCTCTTTCTCTACCATTGATGTAGATGTATGTAATTCTGTAAATCTTGGGTTTGTTCCTGATCTCGAAAATCTTACTTCGTGGCAATGGGTTTTTAGTGATGGAAGCATTAGTACAAATGAAAATCCATTTCATACATTTAATCCGCCCTACAACTACGATCAACCGCTAACAGCTACGTTGACAGCCACAGATTCGCTGGGTTGCGTTTCGTCTGTTACTCAAAACATCAACGTAACCTTGCCTCCATTAGTTGATTTCATTGTTGCAACGGACCCAAGCTGTATTGGCGATGTGGTTCAATTTATAAACTTCTCCGTGGGACCTGATGGAACCACTTACAATTGGGATTTTGGTGATCCTACAAGCTCAGAAAACACGAGTGAACTTAGCGCACCAACGCATATCTTTTCTACTAATGGAACGTATGAAGTTTGTTTGCATGCAGACAATCAGGCTGGGTGTATTCGCACCTATTGCAATTCTGAAGCAGTGCACATTGTAAATCCTGAAGTCGCATTTGACTACACTTCGAACATCAACAATTGTTTGTATGGAGTACAATTTCAAAACACGACTCCGGGCAACGTTGTTTCGTCTGAGTGGGATTTTGGCGACAATCAATCTGGCTTTGGGATGATGGCATTTCATACCTATCCAATTGGAGTCTATGATGTAAAGCTCACGGTGGTTAATAATTTCGGATGCACCGATAGTCTTACTGTTCCAGATATTTTCAATTATGCCAATCAAATTGGCCCGTACACACAATTGCTAGATTCGGCGTCTTGTGCTCCATTTGAAGTTTCCTTTTCTTCATTTAACATCAACGACACATACTTCACATACTTCTGGGATTTTAATGATGGTAACGGCGATCCATCGAATAATACCGCAACGAGCCACACATATCTTGAACCAGGCACGTATTGCCCTTCGATCATCATGACGGATCCGAATGGTTGTCCGGTTCTGATAAGTTGCAGTCAGCCTATAACGGTAGACGAGTTCGTTCTCGATTATTCCATTCCCGAATACATTTGTTTTGGGGATACACTCCACGCCACTATTGGTAACGCCACAAACTATGTGTGGGCGGATGAGTCAGAATTAACACTTGGAGCTTCCAACAATGAGGCGATGCTTCATCCCAATGATGATTTCACATATATTCTTACTGGCTACTATGCGGATTGCGTGCATACGGATACCATCTTTTTAGAAGTAAAAGACTTGCCTATAGTTACCTTGGATTTGCCCGCCTCTGTTTGTTTCAACGATACAATCATTCCATTAAACACGGGCATGCCGAATATACCAATAGGAACATATTTTGTGAATGATGTAGAATCAAATTCGTTTGATCCATCATGGCCTATTTCTGTCAATTATGAAGTACGCTATGAATACACAGACACATTTCAATGTGTGAATTCTGTTTCAGACTTCGTGTACATTCATCCCTTGCCGGTTACAACTTTCAACGACTTTGTGGACGTGTGTGAAGATGCCGATTCAATTGATATCCGTACAGCAACACCTGCTGGTGGGGTGTATGTGTTTCTAACAGATAGCATTGATTATTTCCAACCTTCAAATGGTTACGGCTCTTATGATTTTGAATACATATTTACAGATGTAAATGGCTGTGTGGATGCAGATAGCGCGAACCTAGTGGTGCATCCGTTGCCCACTCCATCAATCTCCTATTCAGATGCCTGTTTGGATAATGGACTCGTGATAGCAAATGCAACAACAATTCCTGAAGGTAGCATTTCATCAACACTATGGAATTTTGGTTCCGCTGGTAACAGCGCAAGTTACAATCCAGGCATCGTTTATTTTAATTCCATAGGAACGCAGAATTTCGCAATGACGGCCACCAGCGATTATGGGTGCATGGCAAGCATTGATACAAGTGTCGTGATGCATGCCGTTCCAGAAATTCAATTTACTCCGGAAGAAACGTGTCAGCACACGCCCAGCATGTTTTATGATCAAAGTAGTATCGCTGGTGATTCTTTGATTCAATGGATCTGGAATATTGAGGGTTCCGTTTTTTCGGGTTCCGACTCCTTGAATCACACCTTCCATAACTGGGGTGAAATACCGGTGCAATTAGTGGTGATAAGCAGTTTCGGTTGTGATGATACTTTGATAACAGATGTGACGGTGCACCCCGCGCCCGTGTCAGCAATCTCTTACACGCACACATGCCATGGCGATGAAACTTTGTTCGCTTCGAATACTTCGATACCTGCTGGAAGTATTATTTCAGAAGAATGGACTTTTGGCGATGGCCAGGCCAATGAATATGGTAATACGGCTGACAACCTTTATTCTGATACAGGTTTTTATCCAATAACGCATACATCCATCAGTAATCTTGGGTGTGTGATTACACTCCAAGATACAATTCAAGTGTATCCATTGCCTTCGGTTGATTTTGTGCTGGATCCTGTTAGTCTCTGCGCAGGTGCGCCTTTTCAGCTCATTGATCTAAGCAGCGTAGAACTTCCATCGGATGTGGTGGAGTGGTCATGGTGGTTTGATTCCGAGCCTATCAGCCAAGAGCAAAATCCAATCCTTACCTGGAATGAGCCAGGCACCTATGACATTACACTTACAGCAACCACAAACAACGCGTGCAGCGCAGATTCTACACTTCAAAACGGAATTACAATTTATCCTAATCCAACGGCTGGATTTACAACTTCAGAGGAAGCAATGTTTTCAAATCCTGTCATTACAATCTCTAATCAAGCCAGTGAAGATGTAACTGATTGGTATTATGATTTCGGTGATAGCAATGGCGATGTTTTTGAGAGCGGAGAACATTTCTTTGAAGAGTTTGGAACATTTCTGATTCAGCAAACGGTCTTCAACACATTCGGATGTCGTGATACCGCTTCACGATTTATCGTGATTCATCCGGACATGCTTGTATTTGTTCCAAACGCATTTACCCCTGATGCCAATGGCCACAATGAGCTATTTCTTCCCGTCATTTCTGGATTCGATCTCACGCTATTCGAAATGAAAATATTCGACCGTTGGGGTATAGAAGTATATTCTTCTACTGAGCCCGAAAAAGGATGGGACGGCACGTTCAATGGCGGTCCCGCGGAAAACGGTGCTTATGCCTGGACCATGGATATTCGCAGCTCCACGGATGTAACAATTCAACGACGAACAGGAAGCGTTATGCTATTAAGGTAAGATGTCCTAAAGCACGTTGATTCTGGCTCCAAACTCATCCCGATAATTTCCTCCTACAGGTATTTCTTTATTCACATCAGCAATGATCACATCGCCACCGGAAATGCTGGATATTTTGTCCATGTTTACGATAAACGATCGGTGTAGTCTTTGAAAAACTGACTTTGGCAATTTTCTCTCGATGTCCTTCATTGTTGCGTGGATTGTATACTTCATATCAATGGTAACAATCTGCATATAATCCTTCAGCGCTTCTACATAATACACGTCGGCGGTATTCACTTTCACCAACTTTGATTGGTGCTTGATAAATAAATAATTCGCAGAAGCTTTGAAGTCTGTCAGAGAGCGCAGCAACTCATTTTCTACTTTCACCTCACGTTCTTTGCCGTGTTTGTGAATGGCCATTTCAATAGTGGTGTGCAGATCAATTTCTTTGAAAGGCTTGAGAATGTAGCCGTGTGGTTCAGTCAGTTTTGCTTTATTCAACGTTGGTTCATCTGCATAAGCCGTGAGGTAAATCACGGGAATATCCATTTCCTGCTTGATTGCTTCAGCAGTATCAATACCAGACATATCGCCTTTAATCTGAATGTCCATTAATGCAAGGTCTGGCTTCGTAAGGCGCGCAATCTCCAGTGCCTTTTCGCCATTGTCGGCGTGGCCTACCACATTGTATCCAAGCTTTTCAAGACTTCTTTCGATGTCTTTTCGAACGATACTTTCATCTTCAACCACAAGAATATTTACAGCCATTTCATTATAAAATTAATTCGTAGATACAGTCGAAAGGTATGATTAATCTGAACTATTTTCTTTTAAATTCTATCAAAAACGCCGTGCCTTTTGTGTTGTCAATCTTAATTTCAGCATCAAGCTGTTCAAGCAGGGCATATACCAATTGAATTCCGAGCGAATTGGATTTTTCATATCCGAAATTTTCTGGTAAGCCAACACCATTGTCTTTGATGTGCAGGGTGATATTGTCGTCTTTCTCTTTCAAAAGTATGGTGATCTTTCCCTCCTTTTTTCCAGCGAATGCGTGCTTCAGAGCGTTGCTCACCAGTTCATTCACGATGAGTCCGCATGGTATGGATTGGTCTAGACTTAAATAAACAGTATCCATTTTATCCACAAAATCCACTCGCGTTTCTACCTTACGGTAACTCTGCATGAGATTATTTGTGATTGCCCGGATGTAATCCGTAAACTCTAATTTACTGAAGTCAGCAGTGCGATAAATTGTTTCATGTAAAAAGGACATACTCTTTATCCGTTGCTGACTTTCTTTCAAAACCTCAATTGTCTTTTCATCATTTACATACGAAGACTGTAAATTGAGAATACTTGAAATTACCTGCAGATTATTCTTCACCCGGTGATGAACCTCTTGCAGAAGCACTTCCTTTTCCTTCAGCGAATCACGTATTTTTTTATCAAATTCCTTTCTTTCAGTGATATCATACAACAGGCATGAAAGCTCATCCATTTTTCCTTCAACAATAACGGGATTCAAAAAGGCTTGCAACCAGGTCGTTTCATTTCGAGTATTCTTCAACGCAAACTCAAATTGTTGAGGACGACCCTTAAATCCATTGTTGAATGCGAGCAACTGACCCTGATAAAAATCTTCGTCGAGATGTCGCTGAAGCACTTGCATGATGTTGTCACCAAGCCCGAGTTTTTCATCGAAGAAATGATTCATCCATTCAACAAAGTTGCGATTCATAGCAGTCATTTTATAATCCTTGTCAATGGTCCACATCATGAGGTTTTCTGTGGAGTTGAAAATAGATTCGAGCTTCGCCTTTTGTTCTATGGCCTCTCGCTGCTGGTCTTCTAACTTTTTCTGAGTTGTTTTGTGTTCATTTATTTCTGCCTTCAGCGCCGTATTGATGTCTTCAATCAATCGCATTCTTATTTGTTCCTGAACCAATTGATTTCTTGCCGAGACGTTGTCCAGAGTAATCTGCACCGAGGGTTTATTTTCGTATGCAGTCAACACAGATCGAATGCCCACATCGATAAACTCACCATTCTTTCTTTTAATGGGAACCTCTTTGTAGTCAATCTCCAATCCATCCCGGATGTCGCGCAGGTCCTGTTTTATTTCTTTTCGATTTTCCGAAGCAACATATGGTAAAAAGTTTTTGTCGTACAACTCGTCCTCGTCTTCTATTCCAAGCAACGCGCACGCAGCGTGATTCAAATACTTGATCTTGTCTTCGGTGAGAATAACAACACCGTTAGGAGAATTTTCGAGAAGTCGTCGAAAACTGACTGCGCTTTGTTGAAGTGCAAGCTCCACCTTCTTTCTATTGGTGATGTCATTGATGACCAAAACAAGTGTTTGTTTGCCCCGATATGGTAGAAAACTACCTGTAATTTCGAGAAAAATAACTTTCCCTGTTTTATTGACAGACCGGATTTCAGTTCTATTACTCGACGAAATTTCTATACTCGTTCTTATTCTTCGAATATCTGCTGGGTTGATGAATTCGGCAATTTCGCGTCCAATCACATCAACACCGCCGACATAACCAAGCAGCCGTGCAAACTGGTCATTGCAATCAATTACTACTCCTCTGTCGCTGAGCACAACACCTTCGTTGGAAACAGATGAAATAACCTTAAACCTTGCTTCACTTTCTTGCAATGCTTGTTCAAACTCGTGCTTTTCACTCACGTCTAGCAGCGTTCCGCTGATGACTCCTGGCTTGTCACCCATTTTTTCCAGGTATGAATTTTCAAGACAACCGGCAATTTTTCCATCCTTTTTGATGATTTCCAACTCAAAGTTCATGAGCACGGGATTCGCTAATAATTGCTCAATGTACTTTTTGCGTAACTCCGGTTCGCGGTAAAAACTTGCCGTGTTTTTGCCAATCAACTCATCCGGATGATCATAACCAAGAATGCTTGCAAATGCTTGATTGCATGAAAGTAAATCACCATTGATGTCTGCCTTATAAACTCCTGCCAAATTTTTTTGGAACAAGTGTTCATACTGTTGCATTGCATAATTCTGTTTTTGACTGCTGATTCTTACAAGGCAACATTTTTTACCACCACACTGAATCTGATTTAAAAAGATGTGATTTTCGGGATCGGTAGTATTATCAATGTAGAAATAATTTTTTTCAAGGGCATCGATAATTTCCTGCGTTTTTTCACGAGGAACCTTTTTTGAAACCAATTCATACAGAAACTTACCAATAAACGTGTCAGATCCTATTCCAAAATGCCTTTCAACATTCGTATTGTATTTGACAATAGTCAGATTCGCTAGTTCAACCAGCGCCAACAAATCGGTAGTATGCTGAATGATTTCATCCAACATTGGTAAAGTATTATTCGTTTTCGGTTGCAGAAGGTTCGGGTAGTTTTATTTTCTTTCCATTGATTCTTGTTACGATACCAGCTTCATAATCAATGAACAAAAAAAGTGTTCCTAGTTCATCGAAATAATCCCATCTTCCGCTCATTTCTCCCGCCTCATAAGATCCAGCCATATACACTTGACCACTCTCATACCAATACTTGTGTTTTCCAACAGCCACACCAGCTTGAAATTCACCTTGAAATGACTTTTTTCCATTACCGTAAGTCCATGTCCAGACACCATCGCGTTCGCCGTCAAGATATAAACCTTCCTCTTTGTGATCATTTACAGTGAGAATCCAGGCGCCGCTCTTCGCTCCATTCGAATAATCACCTTCATTAATTACGTTTCCCAACTCATCGTATTCCACGGCATGACCATCCTCCTTTCCGCGTCGATAATATTCTTCACGATGTAATTTATTTCCAGCAAAAAACCATTGCCACTTTCCGGTTGGCACATCCTCTTTGTACACACCTTTCTGCTCGACACTTCCGTCCTCAAAAAAATAGGACCACGGACCTTCCTTTAGTCCCTTTACATATTCACCTTCCGAACGCAATTTGCCATCGGGGTAAAATAATTTCCACATTCCTATCCTACGACCCAAACTATCTATCATTCCCTCTCCAACTTTCGCATCATTATCATATAACACTCCACCTATTTCGTTTCCGTTGCGGTCATATTCTCTAAAATTACCTTGCCTTTTGCCTTCGCGAAATGGTCCGGAACTTTTAATAGTTCCATCATCAAAATATTCCTGCCTCACATCTAAGATTGCTGTCGAAGCTTCGTCAATCACCAAAATACCATCTTCATATTTCTCAAGTCTATCCAAATTACCCTTCTTGTCAAAAAACTTGAAAACACCATTGCGTAAACCATTTGACCAGTTGCCTTCCTCCTTCACCAAATTAGCAGAGTACATGTCCTTCCATATGCCCGTCCGTTTTCCATTGCTGTCATAGCGGTTAATGCGTTCTTCAGAATAAATGAATCCATTGCGATAGGTAATTAGCGTAATAACTCTCCCATCCCTTTCATACTCCACAGCTTTGCCTTCCTCCTTGTTGTTCACAAAATTGACAGTCTTTTTCAATTCACCTGTCTCATAAAAATACCTTGCTTCGCCATTTTTAATTCCGTTCAGATTTACAAATTCTTCAAGCAGAATTGACTTTTTATTGAAGAATTTTTCAGGACCATTTTTTATATCCTCAGCGTATGTGATACTCCTTTCAAGTGTCGAATCCTCACGGTAGAAATTCCACGTGGAGTCCAATTTGAAATTTAAACGATTGCCTTCTGATTTAGGCCCACCATCAGGATAAAATGTTTTCCAGTATCCATCCGGTTTTCCATCCCGCATCGTTCCTTCGCTGCTCACCGTTCCGTTTTCATAACGGTACTGAATGAACTGAGCCTTAAGCTCTTTCACACTTGTCAGCAGCAACAAAAACGACACTATTTTCAGAAATGACTTCATTTTTTAAGTTGGACAAAACTAGTTCAACGAACCACAACAACGACGTAACGCAAGAACAGTTTGATAAGTGTTTTACACTGCATCAAATAGTAATGTTTTTTTAAAATAGAATTATAGTCTATTGTAAGAGCTGTTGATACTGTGTGTAAAAAGGATCAAATACACTTGACTTCTTAGGCTTTGAACAGGTATTAATGTTGTTTGAACAAGTTGTTAGTAGCTGTTTCGTTTGAAAACTAGTAGGTTGACTGGGATCTGAACAATGCTGTAAAAGGTGAGGTAGTAATAAGTTGAATGTGTATAAAGTCGTTGGATTGTTGAGTGGCTCGTGTACAATTAAGTGAAAGGTTCTTACAAAGTATGGTGCTAATGTCAAATGTTTGTATAGCGGCACGGAAATCATGAGAAAGCAAATTTTGTTTGAGAAAGTTATGCAATGCGTTGTTAACTGAAAAAATATGCGAATGTGTATAAACTGTCTTTGTAGATAAAGGAAATAAGAAAGGTGTTATTTCACGTGGCACACATGCTAATTTTGAACCGAATAACTACTGTATGAAACTAATGCATATTGGATCGGATCATGCCGGTTTTGAATTAAAGGAGTATCTCAAGGACGTTTTGAAGGATCTTGGGATTGAAGTAATGGATCATGGAACACATTCGATGGATAGTGTTGATTATCCGGATTATGCACATCCATTGTCTGTTGCCGTGGAAGCAGCAGCTGGCATGGGTATACTTATTTGTGGATCTGCGAATGGTGTAGCAATGGCGGCCAATAAACACATTGGCATAAGAGCTGCCATATGTTGGACCCGCGAAGTAGCGGTTTTGGCAAGAACACACAATGATGCAAATGTTTTATGCATACCTGCCAGATTTGTCACAAAGGAGGAGGCCGAAGAAATGGTCAGGATTTTTATAGAAACTCCTTTCGAAGGTGGAAGACATCAAAACAGAGTGAATAAAATTGCATGCAATTAATGATGGAATACAAAAAATATATAGTGGCGTTGATTGTTGGATCTGCTGTTTTTCACGTGGATCAATTGCATTCACAAACGGCAAACCGCGAGCAGGCAAGGGAAGATGAAAAGCGAGAATTGGCTGCTGGTATTACTGCGTATGAATTGAAAGAGCATCTTGAAATATTGGCTTCGGACGCTTATGAAGGGAGAGAAACAGGAATGCCAGGTCAAAAAAAGGCAGCTGCCTACTTGGCTGATTATTATCATTCCCTGGGAATAGCACCGGTGGTGAATGGTTCTTGGTTTCAGCAATATCCTTTGAAAAGAACGAGCTATCTTAAATCAACGGCGAATAACGGAGTGCGACGATTTAAAATGATTGAAGATTTTTATGCATTTTCCGCGGAACCGGGAGATCTGGAGGTGAATGATTTTGTATTCGTTGGCTATGGAATAAAGGAAGGTAAGTACAACGATTATAAAAATGTCGATGTAAAAAATAAAGCCGTGATGTTCATGGACTCCGAGCCAATTAGCTCGAGAGGAATAAGCAGAATTTCAGGTGTTGAAGGTTTTTCCGAATGGACTATGGATTTTTCGAAGAAGGAGGAACTTGCAAAGTCGATGGGTGCAACAATGATTGTTGTAGTGAACATGAATTATGATGAGTATATCGGACGAGTGCGGTATTGGTTAGAGCAAGCGCCCATGCGATTGGATAATCCGAAACGTCCCGATGATGAGGAAGGTTTACCTGTTGTTTTTATTTCACCGAAAATGGCCAATGAATTGTTTACAGCAAGCGGAAAAACAATTGAAAAGCTGCAAAAACAAATTGGTAGAAAGGGCAAACCAAAGAGTTTTCAAGCCAAATCAGACCTGGTTTTTCACATGGAACGTGATGAAGCGAAGCTAACGGCCGAGAATGTTTTGTGTTATATAGAAGGTAGCGATCCTGTTCTGAAAAATGATGTAGTCGTGGTTTCCGCACACTATGATCACATTGGAATTGTAAAAGGCCAAATCAACAATGGCGCGGACGATGATGGAAGCGGAACAGTAAGCGCAATGGAAATTGCTGAAGCTTTTATTGATGCTAAGAAGAAAGGTCTGGGTTCACGAAGAAGCATACTAGTACTTAACGTAAGTGGTGAAGAAAAGGGATTGTTGGGCAGTGAATGGTATTCGGATTTTCCAGTTTTTCCGCTGGAAAATACAGTTTGTAATTTGAATATAGATATGATTGGCCGGAAGGATGATCAACATAATGATGGACAATATGTGTATTTAATTGGCTCAGATAAGCTAAGCACAGAATTGCATGCGCTCTCAGAAAAGTGCAACGCAACTTACACGAAGCTTGCTTTGGATTATACATACAACGACCCTGCTGACCCAAATAGATTTTATTATAGATCAGATCATTATAATTTCGCTAAACATAATATTCCGGTTATTTTTTATTTTAGCGGAGTGCATTCGGACTATCATAAACCAGGTGATGATGTTGAAAAAATTATGTTCGATAAAATGGAAACTATTGCACGACTTGTTTTTTATACCGCCTGGGAAGTAGCGAATAGAGATGGACGTCTGAAGGTGGATGTCTCGAATGACTTTGAACAAGACTAAATACAACCAAGTATGAAAGTTAAAACAGTCATGTTTTTTGCACTTTTGCTATTGAACTCAGTGTTGATCGGTCAGGCTATTGTAGAAAAAAATCCGAAGCCTAAAAGAGTATACAACGGACCTTCTGGACATGCGATCGGAGCCGTGCTTTCATCGAGCAATGGAAAAGGATTGGCCTATAGATATTGGCCTGAAAATGTTGGATTTCATGTATCCTTTTTCCCAGCTGCAAAAGGAGATGCTAAATATTACAATGGTGGTGTGACAGGGTATCTTGCACTGAGGGAATATGAGGTTGGGACATTGTTTCTGCACGTTGGCGCAGAGTACGAATACAGATCAAGAAATTCGAGCTACAGTCTATCTTATCCGAGTTTCGGAACAGTTTCTTATCTCGAGAAAATGAAAGGTTTGAATCTTGGATTTGGTCCTGGGTTGCATGTTTTTCAGAAATATGTTAGCATGGACATTTTTCTCGGTTATGGAGCTTATTTCAGAAATTACCTTGGAAATGATAATTATACTCCAAAGGATGAAGTGATCACGACACTTACTGGCGGCATTTCCTTCTTCTTAGAATTGTAGGAAAACTTGCTATTGGACACTAGTGAATTCTGTGGAGGCATTTTCGTTAAGCAGGGACGAAATAAAACTGGTCAATTCAGCGCAGTGCTTTTCGTAATAGCCTCCTGTGCCGGGCCCATAGAAACCGGTGTGAATTTTTCTGACCACGCCCTCTTTATCAACAATAATCATAGTAGGATAGGACGAAATATTGCTGAGCATAGAAAAAACATCTGATGCACGACCCTTACCCGAAGGACCGCCGAAGTAGGGTTTGTACTGTAAATCGAGCTGAGCGAATTGTTTATCAACGGCCGCTTTAGCCGCACCAAGTTCTGAATTTCTTTCAAATGCAACTGGTATGATGTTGAGTCCTGCAGTGTGGTATTTATCATACAACGATTTAAGAAAGACACTCTCATCGGTGCAGTTCGGGCACCAAGATCCAAAGATTTGTATGATTGAAACATGACCAGCAAATGCCGAAGAATCGAATGCTACACTATCGCCATTGAAGTCTTGCACCTTAAAACAAAAACCGATTTCTTTATCCTTTACAAATGTCAGACTGTCTGGATCCCTTAAGACTGCCTGTCTGTTTAGCTCACCAAACCATTCTTCTGACCAGTGTTTTCCACTATAGAATTTACCGTCGGTTAAACGATTTTCATCAATGTTTCCGCAGAAATAAAACAAGTGCGCGCCATCGAATGAGGATAGATGCAAACTTGACCCAGTGTGGGCGCCTTCTAAGTAGCGGTAGTCGCCGGATTCCGTCAGAAAAGTGCCCACGAGAGCATCATTGAGTTTGATAAATTCTCCGATTGCATTGTTGCTTTCTTCGGGATTTTCGGGGGTAAATACAACTTGGTACGTTAGTCTCGAATCAATTGGGTTGTTTTGAGGAAAACTCAAACGCGTATCAGATTTTCTGAAAGCAGCGAAAGGGATTTGATATAGACTGTCTCGTGAATGGTCTGTCCACAAACCCTCAAAAGTTGAATCAGTTAATATTTTACCATTCAATGATGTATTGAATAATGGCATTTCGATGTGAAAACTAGAATCACTAATGACAAGCGAATCAAGATTGATTGTCTCGGTCCAATTGTGGATCATCCAATTGCCATCTGAACCCACCCAAAGTCTTACGGGAATTTGTATCGGACCAATGTCAAATTGCATCTCATAATCACCAGATCTAAGCTGAATTTTTTTCTTGGAAGGAGCAACACTGCATGAAGCTAAAAGCAACACCAGAATGCAGAATGAGGTGAGTCGAGTTAAGATCAAGGAGGTCTGAGCGATTGATTGATCAACAAAAGTAACGAAATGTTTTTCTTGTGCGGTTGAGTTTTTATGAATTCAAGGACACGTGAACATCTATTTGCATGTAAGAGAAGGAATATTAGAAGTCCGCCGATGCGATGGAGTAGGTGTTTCGGATTGCGTTGATTTGTCAAGCGGAAGAATGCCCGAGAAGTTATTTAGCTTGTTTACGCTGCTTTGACAGTACATTTGAGAAAAATTTTAAGGAACCATTGGAATTCAATAAATCGAAGCCCGGAATTAAGTTTGCGGCTGGTGATCAGCTGGTGTTTTTTAGTACGTTAAGACAACGTGTGGACGATTATTTTGAGTCAAATCATATTTCGTCGCGCGCTAATGCTAGCATGGTTTTCAAAACCATTATTCTGTTGATTTGTTATCTTTTGCCGTTGATCATGATTACGATTTTTCAACTACCATTTTGGTTGAGTCTGATCATGTGGTTTGTCATTGGTCTGGCGCTTGCCGGCATGGGCATGAGTGTTATGCATGATGCCAACCATGGTGCTTATTCAGAAAATGAAACTGTAAACCGATGGATGAGCTATTCATTGAATTTACTTGGCGGTGGCGTTTTTAACTGGCGAATGCAGCACAATGTTCTCCATCACACTTACACGAATATCGCGGGATTGGATGAGGACATAGATGCAAAATTGATTTTACGGTTTTCGCCACACTCTGAAGTGCGCAAAGTTCACAAGAGACAATGGGCTTATGCTTTTATTTTATACTCTATACTCACACTTTACTGGGCTTTGTTCAAAGACTTTGTGCAGTTTATGCAGTACAAAAAGTCTGGTCTAAATAAGAAATCAGCATCTGAGAATACCATTTGGTTCATAAAGATGACCGTGATAAAGTGTGCTTATTTTTTCTTTATGCTTGTGCTGCCCACGTTAATGGGAAATCCTTTTGGTCAGGTACTTACCGGATTTCTATTGATGAATTTCGTAGCTGGCATGATTCTCTCGGTTGTCTTTCAACTAGCTCACACCGTGGAAGAAACAACGTTTCCGTTGCCCGATGAAAATGGTCAAATGGAAAATTCGTGGGCGGTGCACCAGCTGAGCACAACAATGGATTTCGCTCGTCATAATAAGTTTTTATCTTGGTATGTGGGCGGATTGAATTTTCAGGTTGAACACCATCTATTCACTAAAATTTGTCATGTGCACTATCCGGCGATCTCAGAAATTGTGAAGAAAACCACAATGAATATGGTGTGCCCTATCTTGAAAAGCCCACTTTAATCGAGGCATTCCGCTCGCACGTAAAACATTTGAAAAAATGTGGTGCGCCAACACTAGACGAGATTGGCGGCTAGAATCGAATAGTTTTATTTTTTCTTGTATACTTGAAATTCGGATTCAACATGAATTCCATTTCCTGTTACCAGAATAAAGTAGTTGCCAGCAGGACAATCGTTGGAGGGAAAATGAAACTTACTTTCTTCAGCACCTAGTGTCGCCTTTTGTGTGTTTACTAAATGTCCTTCTGTGAAAACGGTAATTTCAAGATCTTGTTCTGACAAACATGTAATTGAGAAAGCGATCTCTTCTCCAACTGAAACGAATTTTTTTTCCATTTGAATAGACACCACTTGCGACGAAGCGGCCAATGACGTTGCAAGTGCGAAGTACAAACAGATGAATGCCTTTGTCATATCCAGAATATTTCCAGCAAAGGTGCGAATTAACCTTTTCCTATTTCAGCATCAGTTGGAATAGTTTTTTCACGATTGCTTTTGAAAACTAATTTTTCGCCACGTCCTTTTCGGAAAATATTGCGAGTTCCTTTTTTCCCCTTGCGCAATTCTCGTTGTTCGTCTTCAGGCAAATGAATGACGTGCTGACACTCTTCAGAACAGCAGTTTTCGTATTTGGCTTTGCATGAATTGCATTGAATAAATAGAATATGGCACGCTTCATTTACACAATTGGTGTGATGATCGAAGGGAGAACCACATTGGTGACATTTAGCAATAACGTCTGGCGAAATGCGCTCAGCGAGTCGCTCATCAAAAACGAAATTGACACCGATGAATTTATTTTCAAGCCCCTGCGCCTGAACATCATTGGCGTATTTGATAATGCCACCCTCGAGCTGGTGCACATTTGGAAAACCTTTGTGTTTTAAATAAGCAGAAGCCTTCTCACAGCGAATGCCACCAGTACAATACATGACAATGTTCTTTTCCTCATTTCCTTCGAGCATTTTCTCCACCATAGATATCTCTTCGCGAAAAGTATCTGCGTCGGGAAGTACTGCGTTTTTAAAATGCCCAACTTCACTTTCGTAATGATTGCGCATATCAATCAAAATTGTTGCCGGTTGCGAAATGAGTTCATTGAAGTGTTGTGCATCCAGGTGAACCCCCGTGTTAGAAGGATTGAACGTTGGATCATCGATGCCATCGGCAACAATTTTAGAACGAAGTTTTATTTTTAATTTGAAGAATGATTTCCCTGTATCTTCTACAGCGATGTTCAAGCGAATGCCATCAAGAAATGAAATGTCACTCAACAGTTTTTTGAAATCATCCAGCGATTTCTCAGGAATGCTAATTTGTGCATTGATGCCCTCAGATGCGATGTAAATGCGACCGAGCATGGCGATTTTTTCTCCATGAATGAAGAAAAAATCGCGAAAAAATTCCGGATTGCGTATTGGGTGGTATTTATAAAATGAAATGGTAACACGTGGCTCACCACTGTGTGCCATCTGTTCTTTGAGGACCTTTCTGTCCACTGTGTTGTAGAGTCTTTTCATCTGTACAAGCGTAAATTATACTTTTGAACGAACCCTTAAATCGACAGATATTTTCATGACAGGCGCAATTTTTTGAAGAACTAACCACAGGTTGTATTGCAACGATGAAAATGTTTGCCTCTAAGTGTATCCAATTTTTCGCGCGCGAAGATACTTTCGATTTTCGCTTGCGCTCTATCAACTGACGCAAATCAGATTTGCCAATAAGCGTGAAATGTGATTGGTGACACTCACCGCCGAACAATATTTGTAAACCGAGTCGGTTTTCGGTCGATAGGAAAAAGGAATTGAGCTAAGAAATTTTTGGAACGGGACTGGTTGATAAAAATTTAACGCGAAAAAGAACCCGGTTTCGAAAAAAAAACTACATTAGACTCAGTTTTGAAAGAAACGAATTTTGAAACCATGCTAGAAATGTACAAGGAAGTGCTAACTAAGGTTAGCTTTGATCGCCTTCTCTTCCGTAAAGAGCTTCAGAAGGCAATCCGCTGGATCAAAGGCGAGGATTTGGAAACCTTCCGGCGATGGTGCGTTAACCAATTTGGAAATTTGTATCACGACATCATCATATCATCATTCAGACCGGTGATGTGAAGAGAAAAAAGAAAACCCCGACACTCGGGGTTTTTTCTTTTATGATTTTGTTATTTCTGCGAAAAATAAATTGCGATCACTCAAAGATCACCTTTTGTACAGCAATATGCCCCGACTTTTTTAGTACTAAATTGTAGATGCCGGTTGCTTGATCAGGTATGTTAAACGAGTGTTGACCCGATGACAAAGTGCCGTTGAATAGTGTTGAACAAAGCTGCCCTGTTGCGCTGTAAAGCTCTATTGAAACATCCTCACCATTTAGTTGACCGACTTCTATAGTCATGTCGCCGGATGATGGATTTGGATAAACATGATAGATAAACAATGGAGTAGTTTCTTTGATGCCTGTTGGCGTTGATGAAACGATGTTAATGTCGTCTAAGTAAAAATTGTTTCCGCCCAAAGAACTGAACTCAAAACGAACACGGAATCGATCAGTAAACCAATCCGGATTTGTAAGAACCAATGTTTCGCCATCCCAATCCGCTTCTGTTGCGGGAGTGAATTGAGAATTGGTAGCGGTTGCAGTTGGCAAATTGGTAGTTCCTTTTCTTAGTTTTCTTACAACCCACGAATTTCCACAATCACCAGAAACCATGATGCGGAGTTTGTCATCTGTTGTAGTGACGCGGTTGGCATAAGCCCATTTGTAACTTAGGTAAATGGTATCAACTCCCTCCATATCAAATGTAGCCGTGTATAGCTCGTCGATATTGCCGGAATCGATGCTGAAATTGCGCAGTTTCAAACTTTTATCGCCGCTGAACGATGCAGATGGAGTTATTTCCCAGGTTTCATCTCCTTGATAATTTACTCCCAACCACGTGTTGCCGGGATATGCGTTTTCAAAGCCTTCTATTAGTGGGCTGCTGAGCATACCGCTATCTAGCACAGTGAGAAAAGAATTGTTGGTGACGGACTCGGTAGAAGTGCCATTTCCAACAGTCAGGCTAATATTGTAGACACCCGGGGTTTCGTAAATGTGTACTGGGTTTTTGTAGACAAGCGGATCGTTTCCACTGAGTGTATTACCATCGCCGAAATTCCAATTCCAGGAGGTTATACCATGATAAGAAACGTCGTTGAATTGAATGCCCTCGCCTACACAGGCAGTTTGCATACTCGCAGTAAAGATTGCTTCGCAAAGCGGCGGATTGATTACTCCCGTTGCAATGAGATTGGTATTAGACCAGAGTTGATTGCGCTGAGCGGTCACCGAATTCAAAGCCGCACGCATTCTTTGACGTTGGCCCCAGGTGAACATTTTATAACAAAAAGAATATTCGAGATAATTCTGAATGTTGTCTACCCAATCGCCACAATCGGATGATGAGCCCAATGGGCAAGAGGTGTGTCCAATCGTTGCCGGCGTGTCGTCCACCAGGTCACTTTGAAAACAGTTGGAAGCTTCTCCCGGACTGTTTCCTGGTCCCCAGACATGGTATAGATTCAACCAATGTCCTACTTCGTGAGTAAGTGTGCGTGAGCGGCTTTCGCTGCTTTCTTCAATGGATCCTGTGTAATTGTATAGAATCACAATGCCATCTTCATCTGCACCCCAAGGCCCGGCTACATCTCCCGGTAGATTTGTGAAACCTGCAGTATTGCCCCCAATTGTGTTGCAGACCCAAATGTTGAGGTATTGATTTCTAGGCCAAACACTTAGTGCTTTCATGTCGGGGTTGTAACCTTCCATCGTCAGAGCGCTTGAGATACGATTGATTCCGGAGTGGCAATTTCCCTCAGGATCTTTTGTTGCAAGACGAAACTCGATTCGGGTGTCTGCCGCAATGTCAACGAACTCGTCAACAATATCCACCGTATCCGCGTTCTGTTTTCTGAAGTCGCGTGATAAAATGTTTACCGCATCCTGAACCTGCGCATCACTGATGTTTTCAGCACCTCCTTGATGTATGATGTGGAAAACAACCGGTATGATGTAAATAGGATCTTCACCGCCTCTGTTGGCGACGTATTCCGCAGTATATGCCTCCAATTCCTCATTGTGCAGTCGGCTCGCTTCTTCAGCACCGGGATGCTGCTGAAAGAGTTTTTCTCGTGCAGTAGTTTGTCCGCAGAAGTATGTGGTATGTTCTTGTGCTGAAACACAAACAGATGCCAACAACAAAGTTGTCGTATAAATAAGTTTTTTCATGATGAATTTTCCCGAGGGCGACAAAAGTAGTTTGTCTGCTACAAGTGAGTGATACTTGTACAGGGTAAAAATACCCTACTTCTTTGGAACCTATTGGAAATTTAACGGAAAAACCAATGTGTAGGCGTACTTTCGCGCACCGTTTTTTATAGGTTAAAATGAGTCAGAAACACATACGAAATTTTTGCATTATCGCCCACATCGACCACGGCAAAAGCACGCTTGCTGATCGTTTGTTACAAGTAACTGGTACCGTGAGTGACCGCAATTTGGTTGCACAAACCCTGGACGATATGGACCTGGAACGTGAGAAAGGAATCACGATTAAGTCGCATGCCATCCAGATGAATTACACGCACAACAATGAAAAGTATGTGCTGAACTTGATTGATACCCCGGGTCACGTTGACTTCTCGTATGAAGTATCGAGATCCATTGCAGCATGTGAAGGTGCATTGCTGATTGTAGACGCCACGCAAGGTATTCAGGCGCAAACAATCTCGAATCTTTATCTTGCGTTGGAGCATGATTTGAAAATTATTCCCGTGTTGAATAAGCTCGATCTTCCTAACGCTGAACCGGATTTGGTGAAAGATCAAATCGTTGATCTGGTAGGTTGTGAGCGAGATGAGATCATTCACGCAAGCGGTAAAACGGGTCTTGGAGTTGACGAAATTCTGGCCGCGATTTGTGATCGCATTCCTTTCCCAAAAGGAGATGAGGGCGCGCCATTGCAAGCCATGATTTTCGATTCTGTGTTCAATTCGTTCCGTGGAATTATTGCTTATTACCGCATCATGAACGGCACTATTCGCAAAGGCGATAAGGTGAAGTTCATGGCTACGGAAACCACGTATGAAGCAGATGAGGTGGGCGTTATGGGCATGGCACTGATTCCAAAAAAGGAAGTGAAAGCAGGCGACATTGGTTATATCATTAGTGGTATTAAAACCGCAAGTGAAGTAAAGGTGGGAGATACAATCACCCACGTAGAGCGCCCTTGCACTGAAGGTATCCACGGATTTGAAGTGGTGAAGCCCATGGTATTTGCCGGACTTTATCCGGTAGACACGGACGACTACGAAGATCTGCGCGCATCGATGGGAAAACTCCAACTAAACGACGCATCGCTGGTGTTTGAACCAGAAAGCAGCGCAGCACTGGGTTTTGGATTCCGTTGTGGGTTTTTGGGAATGTTGCACATGGAGATTATTCAGGAGCGACTGGAGCGTGAATTCAATATGACAGTGATTACAACGGTACCAAACGTTAGTTATATTGCACACACCACAAAGGGCGAGACGTTTGAGATTCACAATCCAAGTGAATTGCCGGATGCGAATAAGCTGGATTTTGTGGAGGAGCCATTTATTAAAGCACAAATCATCACCAAGTCTGAGTATACAGGAGCTGTGATGACTCTATGTATTGAAAAGCGTGGTATGTTGACGAATCAGCATTACCTCACAGCTGACCGCGTGGAGTTGACATTTGAAATGCCTTTGGCTGAAATTGTATTTGATTTTTATGATAGACTGAAGACTATCTCCAAAGGATATGCATCGTTCGATTATCATCCGGTAGGCTTCAAACAAAGTCATTTGGTGAAGACGGATATTCTGCTGAATGGCGAACAGGTGGACGCATTGTCAGCCTTGATTCATCGCGATCATGCGTATGAGCTTGGCAAAAAGATTTGTGTTAAGCTAAAAGAACTCATACCTCGCCAGCAATTTGAAATTGTGCTGCAGGCAGCAATCGGCGCCAAGATTATTGCGCGTGAAACTTTGAGTGCGCTGCGCAAAGATGTCACCGCTAAATGTTATGGAGGAGATATTTCACGTAAACGAAAACTTCTTGAGAAGCAAAAGGAAGGTAAAAAACGCATGAGACAAGTTGGTAGCGTTGAAGTGCCTCAGGAGGCGTTTTTGGCGGTTTTGAAATTGAATTCGTAATCAATTTTTCCTGACAAGAGCAAGCATTAAAAGACGTTCAATCAACATCTACAACAGCGAAACACCGTTGGCATCTGTTGTGAGTATTTCGCTCATATAATCGAAATAGGCACGCAGATTTTTAAATGTTTGATTTAATTCTTTTGCAAAGGAAGCGTCGAGTATTTCTTTGTCCGAAAATTCACGTGTATAATAGAAGTTTTTATAACGCAGTAAATTTATTGCTGGGTCTTCCTTGTCGAATCCACGTGGAACCGACGCGAGTTTATCTCCCTGAAGTTCGCCGAAGGTATTTACCAGGGTTTTGTTTTTCATTAGTTTTTTCCAATCGTCATAGTTGCCAGAAATGTCTTTTCTGATGAGTAAAAGATCATCTTTTTCTGGCGCATAAAATCCACCAGCAGCATATGATTTTCCCGGGGCAATTTCAAAGTAGTATCCACCGCGGAGTTTTTTCGTTGCACGCTTGAACCCTCCTGAAAAGTGAGTTTTGTATGGTGTTTTGTCTTTTGAAAAACGCGTGTCCCGGTATATGCGCATGAGTACGTCTTTTCCTGAGGAGTTTTCTATCGTGTCGTGCTTTCGCATTAAACCCAATAAATCATCGCTAAAGGCAATCATGTTTTCTTGTGCCTTCAAATATTCGTCTTTGTGTTCTGCAAACCATTCACGGTTGTTGTTTTTTGAAAGCTCTTTTAGAAAGGAGAGTGTTTTTTTATCAATTGACTGTGCCATACTTCATCATTTTTTATTTCACTTGGTTTAAACAGTGTCTTATTTCTCTGATTGACTCAGCATTTTTCCTTGTTGTATTACATCATTTCCTTGTACAAAAGTGAAATAGTATAGGCCCGGTGTTTCTGGTGAATAGTCGAATCGAATGCTACCCGCGGACAATGATTTCTCAAAGAATAGTTTACCTGTAATGTCATAGACCGAAAAGCGTATTGCATCCCCAGAGGGAGCCATGCCTTCGAAGTGAAATGGGCCATCGCTTGGGTTTGGATAAAAGCGAATTAAATCTGGTTTTGTTTGTTTCGAAACCCCACTCGCAATAGGTGAGCAAACTCCTGGCAGATTTTCATCTAACCAGGCAAGCCTCAGTGTTATCCAGGACTTGAGTTTTTCAATTTCTACTGAATACGTGGTTGCTATTGGATCTAGCTCCGGAGCAAAGCCAGAAGAACCAAGAAGCGGCCAGCGCTGATAGTGGCGGGCCTGGGCATTTTGAAGTAGCGCGTGCACGCTATCGATATATGAAAATAGCTGAGTCGTATCTAATATATTCATTCTATAATTCTCATAGACACAACGCATTTCATTGGCGAATGTGCTGTCCTGCAATAGGCGCAGATACCAACCAGTAGAATAGTTATCGGTCGGACAATCATTGATGAGATGTGCCCAACCCGAACCATCTGCAGCTTCGAATATGTTGCAGGTAGCAAGGTTTTTAAACGCCCAGTCAAAGTCCCAAACCGGTCCCGCTTTCAGTTTACCTCCATTGGAGTTTTTGTTTTTGTTAAAGAATACGCTCTTCTTAAAACCATCATTGTTGCGGGCGAATTCATTTACGAGGAAATAATCTATAAAAGATTTTGTGCTCAGGTATTTGCGATAACCGTTTGTGGTATCTGAGAAATTTTCACCGTATAGCGCGGTTTCCAGGCTATCCACGTAAGAGGCTATATACGTCTTCTGTTGGGAAGTGATTCTATCGAATGAAGGGTATTCATAAACGAAATGCACATCAAATTCAGGATGATCAAGTGGCGAATAATTTGACTCGAAACTGTTTTCGTTACTCCAATAGTTTTGTTGAAGAATGTAACCACCGGTTAGTGAATCACCCGCATTTTCACCTACACCAAGTGTCGCAATGTCTACACGATTATTATCACGTTTTATCTTTTCGGCGAATGTGTAAATGCCCTTGTATGAGCTGTCAATGAGCACTTCGCATAGTTGTGTGCGAACGCTGTAATGGTCCATTTCTCCAAAAAGTTTAAATGCGAGTGCATTTCGAATAAAAGAAAAGTCATTGTAACTCGAAAGCAATACCCAGTCGTTTTCAGCCGGCATATCGAAGAGAGGTACGTTATTATTCTCGCCAGTTTGTGTGCGTGTTTCTAATCCATACGATGGTGCTGGAAATCCGGCAGAAGTTGCCCCACGGATTTCGATTCCAATGTTGCCACTATAAATATTGGACGCGTCATTTACATAAGTAAGATTGCCGGCACCGTTGTATTTGATGTCCATAAGCGCATTGATCTTAGTGTCATTAACGATGTCTTGTTCTAGTGTGTTTATCATGACAATTGGCAACTCTGAATTCTCAAACAGAACAGTGCCAAGATCGGTAGTGCATAGCTGAAAGTTGCCTTGTCCGCCGCCATATCCAAATACTTGAACATAAATCGTTTCTCCAGGTGTGAGGTCAAATAACAACAAGTTGGAATAGTATTCAGGACCGGAATCATCATCACACGTGAAGGCGTTCAATGCTGTGCACGCATCACCTGCCCACGCTGCAAGACCCGTGTCGTTCAGTCCACCGTTGGAAGTTGCAATGCGTATGTTTCCAGATGTGGGCACAGTGAGTGCGAACCAGATATCGGCTCCTGCATACGCAGCACAACCAGGGTTAAGACCAGATGTCGGAAAGTTGGTGTTGTCGACATCTAAGCATTCGTCGATGGTCAGCGGCAATGCATTGCAAGGATGACTTC
>Ga0209480_10000893_pt1 | contig 22854 bp, 21 predicted proteins | sample JI61114C2DNA_FD_187501 | JGI IMG/M metagenome (GOLD analysis project Ga0209480, IMG submission 187501) | Wastewater effluent complex algal communities from Wisconsin, to seasonally profile nutrient transformation and Carbon sequestration -... | ecosystem: Engineered > WWTP > Effluent > Algae... | reverse complement strand
TATATTTATTTAGATAGCCCCAACTAAGAACGGGCTGTTTAATAACGACTACCGGCTAAAGACTACCAACTTGTATTTAACGGTGGCAAATACCTGTTACCAGCGGTATGGCGGTTGTGATAATAAACGCCATATTTGGTATTCAATTACAGGTATGAACAAACCGCTTATTTTACTGCTGGCTCTTTTCACAACGTTATCCGCCGCGGCACAGCTGTCCAAAACAGATACACTCTTCCTTGCACTGAAAAAGCAGGACAGCATTTTTTTTGAGCGATCCTTTAATTTATGTGACCTTAACTATCTCGATAAGGCCGTACACGCGGATATGATCTTCTTTCACGATCAGGGTGGCATACAGCACAAAACTGATTTTATAGCCGCGGTAAAAAATAATATTTGCGGTAACCCCGATCAGAAGCCCATCCGCAAACTCGTGGTGAACAGCCTGGAAGTATTTCCCCTGTATCAGAATGGCCGGTTATACGGCGTGATTCAAACAGGCTTACACGACTTTTATATCCGCGAAAAAGGCAAGGAAGACCGGCATACCAGTCACGCAAAATTCACACACGTTTGGCTGCTCGATAATGGCCGCTGGCTGCTACGGGAAGTACTGAGTTATGATCACCGGAATCCTGCTTAAATCAGGCCATCAGCTTTACCCGTTCCAAATCCGTCCTCCTCATACCCTCCTCAGGGTATTTTCTATTTGTCAGTCCGGAAAACCAGAAATCTGGATAAATTAGTGGTCACAGCCATTGAATTTAACCATAACACCATGAACAATTTGTATTCCGGTAAACGCCAGGCCGGCTTCTTGCTTGGCTTGCTTTTTCTCATCATCACAGATTGCCTCGCACGGGAAGCAGACTTTTTTTCTCCCTTCGGCACGACGGCCTGGTATAAAAAACGCCTCAGTGAAAAGGATTTCTCCTACTCCCCGGATCCGGATTTCAGTCTGCAGGTGGCCCCGCTGGGAGGCAACAGTTATCTGCTGACCACCCACTGGAAAACAAAGACGTTCATCGAAAAAGTGACACTCAATAACGGGCGGTTCATTGCGGACGAACGCTTCCTGAAAACAAACGGTTCGTTGCGCAAACTGAATGAAAAGGGGTTTGTGATTGCAGATAAAAAGGAAAATGCTGTATGGAGCTATAAAGATCCGGAAACCGGAATCGAACTCAGTTGCAGTACCCGGTCCGGAGATACCGCATTCAACGGGGTGCAGAAGCTATCTACCCTGACGATACTGAAGAAAGGAAAAGGACTGAACATAAAAGAAGTGTATATCGAAGGGTATGGCCTCTGTGTGCTGGTGGTGAATGGCGTGGTGTACACCCAACTGTTCGGTGACTATGATATAAAAAAGGACATGATGAGTATCCTCGGTTATACGGATCCGATGGCCTGCCTGCTGGTTAATGACGAGAACAGTAATTTTTATAAAGAGAAAATCGGGACGCTGATTAAAAAATGCGATGAACTGACCGCCAGGGGACGAATCAGTACTTCACCTGTCCGGGAAGAATGGCAAAAGATGGAACAGCAACTCCGGGTTCTCTGCGCCTCCATGAAACGTTGTTTTCAAGGAACCGATTACGAATCATTTACAAAAAAAACCATCGCCTACGGCTACACGCTTTTTTGCGGCTTGTCGCTCAGTAACCTGCAGCAGGAAACACGAAACGAAGATCAGGTGCTGATACAACAGGCGCACCGGATGCGGCTCTACATGCTGCCGGATATTGATTTATTCGGAAGCGGTTTCCTGAAAGCAGACGATTGGGTAAAAACACAACTGAACTATTGCCGGTCCATAAAAGGCCTTGCATTTTCTCTCTCAGACAGTTTGTTGCAACACCCCTGGCATCTGGAAGAACAGGAATACCTCTATGCACTTAACAGTCAAACGCTGAAAACCACATGGGCGGGTCATGTGCGGGAAAAAATGGTAAAAAGCAACCTGTTTCTGCAGGAATGCCTGTTAGCCCAGACTTACGATGCGCTCGCCGGAAAAGCCAGCGAAGCCTATTATAAAAACAGCTATGAAGGTAAAAGCTTTTCCTTTGCTTATTCCGGTCTGCGCACCCTGGCGGAAAACAAAGACAGCGCCGCCAACGAGATCAACACACTGCCCAAAAGAACGGAAGCCTCCCTGCTTGCCATTCTTGATAAAACGGGAACCGGTCCGAATGCGAAAGCGACACCGGATATGCTGTGGTTGCTGATGTGCCGGCTCACAGAATACACACGCGCCTTCAGTTATTTTAAAACAGCCCTGCCTGATTTTTCGAATATGTACTCAGACTACAACCTGCCCCGGCTAAAAGCGATGACAAAAGCACTGAATAACGCGGATGAAGTGATTGACCTGATTGCGCGATACCGGGTCAGCAATGAAAAACCGGAAACAAGCTATAAAGCACTGGCCTTTTTAGCCCTGGATAAACCCGATGCCGCTATACGCCTGATTAAAGAGGTAAAATGGGGTGCCCTGGAATTCTTTGTGGATGAAGTACTGGGTCAGAAAGTTCTGAACTATGCTTTTGCAAATAAACAGCAAACAGTACTGGACTTTTTCTACAACGAAATTAACAATACCTATAACCTGAATAAGACACCGAAGAAACAGTACGACCAGGAAAAATACGAACAATTGAAAATGCTGAGTCACCTGACGGAGAAATTCGGTAACAAGGAACTTGCTGATAAAATTTATGATTATTACATGGCTATGTGGAAATACAAATAAAGGATATAAATAGCACAGAAAAGCCGCATCGGGAATAATGCTGCTTTTCTGTTTATGGTATAGCGGTTACTGAATCATTATCTTTTCTGTGATCCCCCCCGCTTTCAAAATATACTGACCTGCGGCCAATCCGCTGACATCAATAGAATGACTGCCGGGCAGCAATTGCTGACGCAGGAGTAATTGTCCCTGTACATTATATAGCTGTACGGACTTTGGACCATCGGTGATCAGGACCTGCAACTTACCTTCCTGTGCCGGGTTGACCAGTACCTGGAGGCCTGCTGCGGATATGTAGTTTACTGATTTCACTGCACTGATTCCACGGCGCCCATCCATATCGGTCTGGATGATGCGGTAATAATTCCGCCCTTTCAGCGGCGCAGTATGTATATACTGATATGCGCGGGCACTGCTGCTGGTACCGGCTGCGGCCACCGTGGCCAGTGTGGACCAATCGCTGCCATTGCGGCTGTGCTGCACCAGGAACTCCCGGCTGTTCTCTTCGCTGGCTGTTGTCCAGCTGAGTAACGTATTGCGTCCCTGCTGTACGGCTTCAAACGACTGCCAGCTTACCGGTAAGGTAAAGGCCAGGGTCTGAACAATAAATCCACTGAAACCAGTAACCGGGAAAGTAACTTCCCAGACTGATGACGTCGTATTCCATACAATATTGGCATCATCGGGATCAATGACCGTGGTAGTGCCGCTGTACGAAGCAGGCAGCCCGGTACCCGTACCGGAAGTACCACTGTATTTCCCAATCAGCAGGTTAGATTTACCAGCCGCGTCGGCCGGTCCTGTGGGCAGATTGAGCACACTGCCTGCATGATTATTAAAATTGGTAAACTCCGCCTGAGTAAAGAACAAAGTGATCGTACCGGTAGCCGTGGTCGGGTTCAGGGCCGGTGTTATTTCATAATGTCGTTGCACATACGGTATACCCGCATGCGTGGGCACAGCCCCTTCAATCCAGACTTTATTGGTCACCGTTCCGCTGACCGGACTGGCGCCGGACGCTACCACGGCCGTAATCAGTTCGCAGGTATTCGTGGAATAATTATAATTATCCACGCTGCGGGTTACTGTCTGGTTGCTGGTTGGCAAACTATAATTGTTGGAACCGGGCGAAGAAGCCGGTTGTGTAATGGTTATGTTAATGGAGGTCTGGCAACTGATATTATCCGTAACCGTACAGGTCCAGGTTCCGGCCATTAAGCCGGAGACAGAAGTGGAACCATCCCCGGTCGGATTACCGGGTGTCCAGTTATAGCTATATGGCGCCACCCCGCCGGTGGCCGCATTCAACGTAGCAGCGCCAGTGGTACCTGAGTAACAGGAAATATTTGTTTGTGAGGATGCTGTAATAGAAGGATTGGAAATGGTCAGCGTAGCCTGGCTGCTGGTGGTACTGCAGGCTCCGCTATAGGCAATGCAACGATAGAGATAGCCATTCATACCTGTAGTGGCGCCGGTAATGGTCAGTGTGGCCGTGGTTGCCCCCGAGTATACACCACCGTTACTGATATTGCCGAAACCCGAACCTGTATTCACCTGCCATTGATAGGAGGAAGCCCCGCTGGCGGTAATCGAAAATGTGGTATTGAGTGAGACGCAGACTGACCGGTTGGATGGCTGTGCGGTAATGGAAGGATTGGAACAACTGGCATACAATGTACAGCCCGGTGCCAGATCATAGACCTGGCCTGCCCCTGAACTGAATACCCAGTTACTCTTTGTCAGGATTGCTGCTTTTAATGAGACTACCGAACTATAAGGTGCGCCGGCACAATTAAACCGGCCATGATCATTGTTGGGTACTGAACCTGCGGTTCCGGCCAGAAAAGTATGTGTACCGCCTGTCAGTCCGGGCGGCATAGTAGATGATTGTGGACCATAAGTACATCCTGCGCCGTTCCAGGTGGCATCCGAGGTGGTACCACAACTTAATGCCCAGTTGATCCCCGCAATAAAAGTAACCGACCCGTTTGTAGGATCACCTGCAGCTCCCTGGAAAGCAATCACCTGATCGCCGGCATTGGACAAGGACAAACCGGTGGTGACATTACCACCTGATACGATTGCCACCGAACCGTTTGGTGTTCCATTTACCCGGGCTGCATTGGCACCAAGACCTCCTATTTCCACTTCTTGTCCAATCGCCAATGCAGAACCACTGGTCCACGAGATTGTACCTTCCGTAGAACCACTGGCCTGCCAGGGTCCTCCCTGGTAACCCCGCTCAGTAAAATATATAACTGTACCCGAACTGATAGGGGTGAGTAACACAAACGAAAAGGTATCCGGCGCGATTCCGCCTGACGGTATTCCGTTAAAGCCGGTAAACAGGATATCTCCGGCTGCAAGGGTGGTTTGTGAACGAAGGGATTGAAAGCCGGCCATAAAAAAGAAAGCGGTGGCCAGAAGGATTGGCTTAATACATTTCATAAAAAGGTATTGGTTTTTTAAGGATGAATCGGATGCGTGCGTGTTTACTACTGCTAACACAAAAATAACAATCTCTGCTTACTGACCTATAAGTGCTAACCAATAGTATAATCTGAATAGAATCATTAAAATGCACTTACCGTATATCCGTTATCGTCATGCCCACCATGGAATATAAGCGGCAATTCCGGGGTTCAGGAAATGTCCGGCATGATCTTGAAAAGGTTACCTCGTATTGTATAGCCGAGAAAAACAAATAGCTTTATAAGGCATTACAGCGCGCAGTTTTTACATTAACGATAAAATAAATGAACATGGTACAGTTCGGATATACCATCCTCTACGTTACGGATGTGGAAAAATCAGTAAGCTTTTACGAAAAATCCTTTGGCTTCAGCCGGAAATTCGTAACCCCTGATAATGATTATGGCGAGCTGGAAACCGGGCAAACGACAATTTCCTTTGCGTCAAAAAAACTGGCAGCGTCAAATCTCAAGACCGGGTTTCTGGAAAGTAATCCGGAGCAAAAGCCATTTGCCATTGAACTCGGACTGATAACGGATGATGTGGCCGGTATGGTAAATACGGCCATTCAAAACGGAGCCGTTCTGCTGGAAGAGCCGAAAGAAAAACCCTGGGGACAAACAGTGGCCTATATCAGGGATCCGGAGGGATTCCTGCTGGAAATCTGCACGGCGGTAAATCCGTGAAAAAGGGTCAGCAGTGATGTTGGCAGGATTGCAGGCGACATTAATCCGGATAGTATAATGCCACCCCTTCGGGGTTGGATAGCCGGTTTACGTACTTGTTATTTTTCTATAATCATGTCAGCCCTTCGGGCTTTTGAAAACAGCAAACAGCGATACCGGTTATTTTCCAACAGCTTGTCCGGAAGTTGAAATATCTCCATTCACTGTTTCGTTCAGCATAAAGTTTAATACGTTTTCTTTTATTGAACTATCCACCAGCCTGTCCGGAAATTGAATTATCACAATTCACTGTTTCATTCAGCAGGTTGTTTACCCAGTCTTCGTTAATTGATCATTCCGGCAGCATTCGATAAAAGCCCGAAGGGCTGACATTTTTATAGATAATCAGCATTCAAACTGTATCTGCATCAAAACCCCGAAGGGGTAGCATTACTATCAGATAACGAAGTGTTCAACCAGGTGCCAGGAGTCGGTTGCCGGGTGTATTTCGTTTAGCTGCGCAGCAGCGAATTTCTATGTACCCTCGCTTGTAAGAAAAATCGATCCTTTGATACTGCCCCGCTTTCATCTATGTACTTCTATGTACCTATGTTTCAATGTGTGAAAAGCTGCCAGGTGCCAGGAGTCGGTTGCCGGGTGTATTTTGTTTAGCTGCGCAGCAGCGAATTTCTATGTGTTCTCGCTTGTAAGAAAAACCCGATCCTTTGATGCTGCCCCGCTTTCATCTATGTACTTCTATGTACCTATGTTTCTATGTGTGAAAAGCTGCCGGGTGCCAGGTGCCAGGAGTCGGTTGCCGGGTGTATTTCGTTTAGCTGCGCAGCAGCGAATTTCTATGTGTTCTCGCTTGTAAGAAAAACCCGATCCTTTGATACTGCCCCGCTTTCATCTATGTACTTCTATGTACCTATGTCTCTATGTGTGAAAAGCTGCCGAAAAGCTATGATCATATAATAATTATATGTATTTTGTCATCCGAAAATCCCTTATCAATGAAAAGGACATTGCTCCTCCTTACTACTTATTTCGTATTGCTGAGTTATACATCCGTTGTCAGCAGTTCCTGCTCAAAAGATCCCGCACGGATCGATACCACTGATACGACAGATACAATTATTCCACCACCACCGCCACCGCCACCGGTTCCCATTCAATGGACAAAACTCTCCGACAGTATTAATAACGGAACCGTACATCGTTACCTCGACGCAGGTGTGTATAACGGCAAACTCTACCTGGCGGCCATGATGCGGGTGACCTCCGGCTATAAATACGGCATATTTGAATATGACAGCACCGCCCGAAGTATCACGGAAAGCGGAAACATCAGTACGGCGCAACTGGAATACTCACCCATGGCTTTCCTGCTGGGCAACACATATTATATTCATACCAATGTAAATAACCAGGTGAATGTCTTCCGGGCCTTTAACCTCGACAGCAAAACCTGGTCGAATAAAGCGACCCTGACGATACCCGGCAGCATGATCTCCCCGATGAAGCAATGCGCTTTCAGTATGGGCAATGCCGGCTACATTTATTATCATTCCGGTTCAACCACCAAAGCACAGATACTCTATAAATATGACCCGGTACTGAATCAATGGACACAACATACCCAAACCCTTACTACCTCCAGCAGTATTTACTCCGTTCCCTTTATCAACGGAAACCGCGCGTTTTTTCTAACAGAAGACCGGAAGCTGACAGAGTATAATACCGATTCAACCGGATTGATGGCCCGTGCCGATTTCGGAGATGTAGGCTTCAGAAGCGCTGCCTTTGTGATCGGCGATACCGCGCATATCACAACCGTTGGTGAATTTTCAGTTGGGGGTTCCGCCCCGCCCGCGGATACAGTTACCTCCACCAATATCCACAACAATCATTGGGGATATAGTATCAGCAGTAATACATGGACAAGAAAAAGCATTTTCAACGGCCCGAAAAGAGCCGAAGCCATTGGCTTTGTATATAACGGGAAAGGATACCTGCTTGGCGGCCGGGTGGTTGACTCCGTTACCAAAAAAGCAACCTATATCTACGATCTCTGGCGATATACACCATAAGAAAACAGAAATACCTGCCTTTTATTCCGGTACCTCCGTTACCGTCCATACACCTTTCCGGCGGTTATAGAGGATCATATAATCATGGCCATGCAGGAGCTTAAACGTACGGTACCCGTTATAGTACTTTAACCGGAGCCAGCCATGGTTGTATATTTCAAACTTAAACACAAAAGGCTGTCCCGCCGGTATCCGGGCTTCCTGGAAACTGCGGCCATCATCACTCAGGTATACCACTTCTTCTTTATTACTCTGAATAGACAAAGCAATCCAGCTTGGATCATTGGCCGGATCTACCGGTGTGGGGTTTGTCGGATTAGTGGGATTCGTCGGATTGGTGGGATTGGTTGGATTCGTCGGGTTGGTCGTCGTTATTTTTTTCCCTTCATTCCAGCCTCGGGTAATGGCCGCAATCCTGTCGGCCTTGGCCGGATGTGAGGAGCTGGCCTTATCTGAACCAATGGTTTTCATGGCAGCAATGGATTCATCCAGGCTGGCACCCAGTTTGGCCATCACATATCCCGAAAATGCATCGGCTTCAATTTCCTTGGGCGGCGTACTGCCCGTACTGCTTACCACATGATTATAATAATGATGCCCCATCTCATGGGCCAGTACACTGATGGACGCCCAGCGGGTGGAAGCATAGGCATCCATATCCTCCAGAAAATTATTATCATAAATAATAAAACGGGCCCGGTTGATGATCGTGGCATAGGCATTCCGGATACCATTTTGTTCCCGTACTGTAAAATTCTCCTTCCAGGCTATCGTATCCAGCATGTTCTGCAGAATCTGCTTTGCTTCGTATACCGACTGGAAATTGGTTTTTAACAGGGAACGGGGCGGCACTTTAAATCCGCAGCCATTCACTTTGGTTTGTCCGTTTGCAGCAGCAAATACCAGGAAGAGTGCCACTGCACTGAGTATATATTTTCTCATCTTATATGGTAAGTATTTAATATAAAAGTAAGGGTTTTCACGTATAAATGAAAGGGACAATCCGGCAGTTTTTACAGCACTACGCCTTTCATTTTGTCCATAAACCGCAGCCCTTGCTTAATTTACTGTGGTTATGCAAAATGAAATACTCAACCAGCTGAAACGTATTAAAAACCGGGCTGACCATTGAGCCCCTCAGTCTGCTGGCCGTGTTCGATAAAAGGATGCACCCGCATCCACCGGAACCACATTATTATTATAAATTGGTCTTTTACTGCAAAGCGATCAGTACGGAAATTCTTCCTGGATTCGATATTGATGAAGCCGCCTGGTTCCCGCTTAGTGATCTCCCTGTTTTGTCAACCAACCGGATTACGGGAAGCCAGATTCAGTTGCTGTATACGAAAGTGATGCAGGGGGGTGTATCCTGTTATACAGATTAACGGGTTGCACTGTCACCCATACAGATCCGACCTGCCTGACTATACGTTTAAATACTTACTTATTACATTGAGCAAACAGGTGTTGTCATAAAAAATAAGTACGTGTAAAACCGTATGATTATTATCAGGTTGGTCTTTCCTAAGGACCGGCAATATAACTTTGATGGTACCTGTCTTCAGGGTTTTATCACTTGCCAAAATGCCAATCCGCTCTGCCATAAAAAAACTCCTCGATGTTGATGCCCACTTTACCGGCGAACAGAATACGAGTGATAATTTTCTGGCTAAAGAAGGAAACCAGGTACATGCCGGACTGATTTATATTGAAGCGGCTTATGGTGCCGCCTTTGCCGTTATAACTTATGTGCAGGGATATTATTATCAGAGCTGGCTGAACCTGGCCCTTTTTCTGGCTGCAGGTCTGGCTTTTATTATTCAGAAAAAAGGCTATCCGTTTGCTTCAAAACTGTTTAATCTGTTGCAGGTGACAGTGGTACTGGCGCTGATGTTTTATTTTCCCTCCACCTCGTCAGGCCAGCACATAAATGACAGTGTACTGGCTTTTTATATTCCTGTAAGTGTGGGCACCCTGATTGCCTTCCAGGGAAAAGAAAGAAAATACGGGTTCATGCTGGCCGTCTTGATATTGCTTGTAATGCTGCTGCTGATTTTTTTTGATCTGCATTATAAAAAAGAAAACCCGGCTGAAGAATCCAAATTCAGCTATGACCTTTTATATAATATTGTCGGGGCGGCCCTGGCAACTTTTACCGAAGTGGCTTATATCCTGGCGTTGAATAACCGGCTTAACTTCAGCCTCATTAAAGCCAATCAGGAACTGGACAACTTCGTCTATATCGTATCACATGATCTCCGTTCGCCACTGTTATCTTCCAAGGGACTGCTGGACCTGGCAAAGAATAAGTCTGCGGGAAATGAACAGGCCCTTCGCTATATAGATCTCTCTTCAAAAAGCATTGGAAAGCTGGATGAAACAATCCGGGAAATTCTGGATTATTCCCGCAATTCCAGAACGGTACTCACAAAAGAACGTTTTGATCTGAAGCTTTTAGTAAAGGAGATATTTGACAGCCTTCGCTTTTCCACACCGGCAGCGTTTTCCTTTTTTGAAGAATACACTGGTTCCACCATAGTATATGCTGATAAGGCAAGACTGCATACGGTATTAAGAAATATTGTCGGCAATTCGGTTAAATACAGCAATAAGAACAGCAGCCATCCGTTTGTCCGGATTTCCTTTACCGGCACGTCCGCCGGTTTTACCCTGGTGGTAACCGACAATGGGGAAGGCATACGGCCGGAATGCATTGATCATGTTTTTGAAATGTTTTACCGGGGCAACTCCACCGCTCAGGGATCCGGCCTTGGTCTCTATATATGCAAAGAAATACTTGAAAAAATGGGAGCCGCCTATACACTTGAATCCAAAGAAGGAGAGGGCACTTCATTTACTATTAACATGCCTTTTTCCGGCTAGTCCGGCATACGGTAAGTACTGTTACTTATTTCCTTCTATACAAAACTGCTGATTTCCCTTAAATGACAGACGAAGAGATCATGTTTTGATTGCAGCACGGCTGTTCCTGTAATACCTTTACCGTGGTTAAGGTTTATACAAAAAATCACTGTTTCCATACCCATGCCCCTGGTAAATCATTTAAATAAATTACTGGATGTTGATATCCACTTTACGGATCAGCAAAGCGGGCCGCCGGATATACTGGTCAGTAAGGGTAACCAGATTCATGTAACCCTGCTGATGATTACCGCCACATATGGCTTCCTTTTCACGTTTGTCAGTTATTTGCAGGCCTATCATTACCAGGCCTTGTTCTCTTTTCTGTGTTTTGTTTTTTCATTTATCGCCTGGATGATTTTCCGTTCTGGCCGGTTACTGTTGTCGAAACTGGTGAACCTTGGTCAACTGATCATCGTGATTGCCTTGATGTTTTATTTTCCTTCGGCTAAAGAAGATATACATGCCAATGACAGTATACTGGCTTACTATATTCCTGTCAGCATCGGTTGCGTGGTTGCCTTTCAGGGAAAAGAAAAAAGATACGGGTATTTTTATGCCCTCTCGATCCTGCTGATTATGGCCACCCTTATTGTACTGGATTTGCATTTACCGGAGCATGAGCCTGTATCAAAACTAAGCGGACTGAACTGGGACCTGCTCTCGAATGTAGTAGGTGCCAGTGTGGCCACTTTCGGAATTACCGTTTACGTGATTGCGCTGAATAACCGGCTCAATGAAAGCCTGATCAAAGCCAATACGGAACTCGACAATTTCGTGTATATCGTTTCCCATGATCTGCGTTCTCCCTTACTCTCGACCAGCGGATTACTGGAACTCGCCAAAATGCGTATCGACGAAAAAGAACAGGTACTCAAATACCTGGGGATGGCCGGCAGAAGTATCGGGAACCTGGATGATATTATCCGGGAGATCCTGGCCTATTCCAGAAACTCCAGAACCGGAATTCATGTGGAAGAATTTGATCTGAAAAAGCTTATCCGGGATATATTTGATGGATTGCGATTTAATGCAAGCAACGACTTTTCCTTCCTGGAAGAATACCACGGCAATACGCTGATCACTTGTGATAAAGCCCGGTTGAACACAGCCCTGCGTAATATTATCAGCAACTCAGTAAAGTACAGGAACAAAAGCATCAGCGACCCTTATGTAAAGGTGATCTTTACGAATACCGGCTCCCGTTTTACAATACAGGTTACAGACAATGGTGAAGGTATACCGGCCAGCAGCATGGAGAAGGTCTTCGACATGTTTTACCGGGGTACCGCCAGCGCCCAGGGTACCGGCCTGGGTCTTTATATCTGCAAAGAAATACTGAATAAAATGAATGCGGAATTCAGCATCGACTCCGTAGAAGGTATGGGCACCACCTTTTCAATCAGCCTGAAACGATTGAACAAGCCGGCATAAATACAAACGGTCTCTTTCCGCTTCAGGCTTCCTTCCTCCGGTTTTATTGTGTAACTTACCCCTCCGAACCCTTAACCATGTTCCGGCGACTGACCTTATTTTTCCTTTTACTGACCTGTTATGCAGGTACTGCTGTGGCCCAGCGGGTACTACCCGATTTTTCTGGCGTGGACAGTCTCGCACGCTCCGTACGTTTCAGGGACAATATATATGAACTTACCCGAGAACTGACTGCCCCCTACCCGTATACAGACAAAATATCGAAAGTGCGATCCATCTTTATCTGGATCACGGATAATATCCGGTACGACTGGAAATTCTACAATAAAGACGAAGAAATTAAAATACCCGAATGCAGAACCGGGCAGGACTGTGATGAAGTACTGGCTAAATGGGAGAAGAAATACCTGCAAAGCATCCTGAATAAACGAAAAGCCATCTGCGACGGTTACTCCCGGCTCTTTACCCGGATGTGTGATATCGCGGGACTGGAAGCAGCCAGTATCAATGGCTATACCAAAACAAGACTCTACGAAATCGGGAATGCCGGTCCGGTGGATCATGCCTGGAATGCCGTATGGCTGGATACCTCCTGGTATATGCTGGATCCCACCTGGGCTGCAGGCTATACAACTGAAGATGAAAACACAGGAAAGCTGAACGGCTTTGTAAAAAAATACAACGATTACTATTTCTTTACCCCTTTTGAAGAATTTTCCCGCAATCATTTTCCGCAATACACGCGCTGGGTATTGAAACCGGGCTTCACTAAAGAAAAGTTTGCCGCCAATCCCTATTACGATCCGGGAATACTCAGCAAAATCAAACTGCTCTCCCCGCAATCGGGCATCATCAGCGGCCGCAAAGGGGACACGCTGCATTTCCGGTTTGAATATAAAGGTCTGTTTGAAAAACTGCAGATTAACAGTAACCTGTTCCGTAATCCGGATATCTGGACCAGCGAACAGGTATCGAGACACCGGAAAATCTGGGTTAAAGATACATTTGCCATGAAGCGGCAACGCTATATTCCTTTTATTAAAAACGGCGATCAATACCAGTTTGACTATGTGATTCCTGAAAACTCACTGTACTACCTGGATATACTGTTTGACTATGAACGGGTCATGCGTTTCAAAGTGGCCATAAAAAAAGACTAAGTACACAATGCATTGCTGCAAAAAAACATTGAACAGACTCCAGGCATCAGGAACAAGATTTAGCATTGCTTTACTGCTGCTTTTAGCCCTGCCGGCTGCCGGACAGGCACAGGATGTTGTTATTGCCCGTAATACCGTGTACGTGGAAGGCAGCAGCCATGGTGCCTTATACAGTATCAATTACGATCGCGTCTTTCGCTTCGGAGCCCGCTTTACCAATACACACCGTATCGGTTTTTCGTTACTGAACAATGCCATTGCATTACCGCTTGGAATCAATTTCCTTAAAGGCGACGGCTTCCATCATTTCGAATTCGGACTGACCGTGGTTCCCTATGTGCAGAATTATCAGCACCTGTTTTCCGCCGGGAGTCTCTCCGATAAAAAAATATATCTTATTCCGGGTATTGGTTACCGCTATCAGCCGCCCGGTAGCGGTTTCTTTTTTAAAGCCATGGCCGCTCCTGTCGTCTATCTTGATCCCCCGTCTGATAATTTCTGGAAAATGGATGGAAAAGTATACGCGGGCGGTTCCGTGGGAGCAGGGATTAGTTTTTAATGTTCAAAAAAATATTAAAGCATGAAACAACTACTTTTCGCCTTTTTTTTAATCAGCTCTATCTCCTGCTTTTCCCAAAATGAACCACAGGAGGTAACCCCTTCTATCCTGAATAGAATTTTTGCGGAAACAGAGAAAGAAATGGCAGATTACAGGAAAAAATTAAAGACAGATGATATGACTCCTGAAGAGATAGAGTTTGATGTGGAAAGACACCGGCTGTATCTCATAATGGAAAAAAAACTTGCTATTGATTTTACAACATACGGAATGAACAAAGCGGCGAGTGAGAATGCAGAAGGCTATGATAAACTGATGAATAAATACTATAACAAACTCCTTAAATTATTATCTGGAGAAGATAAGAAAATACTTGTCAGGGCGCAAAAAGCCTGGTTGGCCTTTCGGGACGCAGAAGGAGAGATGATGGGGCTGATGATGAAAGAAGAATATTCCGGGGGAGGAACTATTCAAAGTAATATTGCGAGCAGTAATTATTCGTCATTGATTATACAACGTACAGAAGAAATTTTTAACTATTATAACACCATTCTCATAAATAAAAAGCCCTGACACTGTCAAACGTAAATACATGGCCAAAGGTGAAAAAATGCAGGAAGTCAATTTCAAATCACTTGACGAATTCCTGGCCTTTCTGCCGGAAGAAGAGCTGGTGATTGTGGAGCGGTTGCGCAAACTGGTATTTAACTGCCTGCCGGATGCGCGCGAAAAAATTTCTTTCAACGTACTCTATTATTATCATCACCGCAATTTCTGTTTTATCTGGCCGGCTTCCATTACCTGGGGTAAAAAGAAAACTTACGAAGGGGTACGCTTCGGCTTCGCTTATGGCAACCAGCTGACGGATGAGATCGGGTACCTTGATAAAGGCGGACGCAAACAGATCTACTGGAAAGATTTTACTTCCGTTAAAGAAATAGATCCGGAACTTTTACAGGCATATATATTCGAAGCCATTTTTATTGACGAAGAACATTTCCGGAAAAAGAAGAAATGATCAGGCCATTATCGCCTGCTTATTATACTTGTTACGGTATTCCACGGGAGTCAGACCGGTTAACTTTTTAAAAATGGTACGGAAGGCTTTTGTATCGGTGTAGCCCACGTCAAACATTACTTCACTGATATTTTTACGGCTGGTTTCAAAGCTCCGTTTGGCGGCTTCCATTTTCACCCGTTGCATGTATTCCACCACGGTATTATTCGTTGCCTTTTTAAACCGGCGTTCAAAACTCCGGCGTCCAATGGCAAAACGTTCCGCCAGTTCATCCACTGTTACTTTATTGGTATAATGCGCTTCCAGGTACTGCTGCACTTGTTTGATTGTATCATCTTCATGCGCCCGTTGTCCGTTGAACAACATAAACGCCGCCTGGCTGTCGCGGTCAATATCCACCGCAAAATATTTAGCCGCCAGGATTGCCGTGGCCCGGTCTGTATATTTTTCCACCAGGTACAGTAACAGGTTCCAGTACGAATTGGCACCTCCGCTGCTGTACAATCTTTGTTCATCAGTTATTATACTTCCATCCGCCATTTCCACTTTTGGAAACATGGTCCGGAACTCATTGCAAAAACCCCAGTGTGTCGAACATTTTTTCCCATCCAGCAAACCGGTGGAGGCAAACAGAAAGGCCCCGAGACAAAGAGAAGCTACTTCCGCTCCCTTATTATATTGCTCCACAATCCATGGAATCAGCGGCCTGTTTACTTCTATGGCCGCACCCAGGTTGCCACTGAGAGCCGGTATGATGACCAGGTCCGTCTGTTCCACTTCATGAAGCAACAGGTCGGCATGAACGGTAAAGGCGGATCGGTCCAGCCGGGTCTCCCGCTTCATCGCCACCAGTTTTACCTCAAACAGGGGCTCTTTACCCGCTGCTGCCATAAACTGATTTACAGCCGTAAACAAATAACGGGGATCGGCCACGGCTTCAATCACCGCTGTTTCCGGTACCAGGATAGAAATATGTTTCATACTTTAAAGATAGAAAATACCGCTGTCGGAATCAACCCTCTGAAATGTCGTTTTTACCGGTCATCCTGTTTATATAATATCTGTATGTTTACAGGACAAACAAAAACCAACATGTCAGCACTTACCCGCATCACTGTAGAGGCTGTTGTGAATGCCCCGGTGGAAAAAGCATGGGCCTGTTATAACGGACCCGAACATGTAATGCAATGGAACCAGGCCAGTCCCGACTGGCACTGCCCCGCTTCCAGTATAGATCTTCGCCCCGGTGGTAAATTCTCCTCCACCATGGCGGCTAAAGACGGCAGTTTCAGCTTCGATTTCCGGGGCATTTATGATGAAGTGGATACGCATAAAAAAATTGCCTATACCATGGGAGATGGCCGCAAAGCGGATATCATATTTACTAAAAATGAAAATGACACCAATGTAACCGTCATCTTTGAACCCGAAACAGAAAATTCACTTGAATTGCAGCAAGAGGGATGGCAGGCGATATTGGATAGCTTTAAGAAATATACAGAAAGCGGTTGTTAGCTGTTGGCTGTTAGGAAACACCCCATTCGAAGTAAGCTATTCTAAACAACTATACGCTTAATTTATACTCTTTCTGCTTTCAGGTTCCTAAACGACAAACCCTTTTCAACATATCAACCTGTCAACCTGTAAACTTTATCATCATGGCCCGCGTATCAACCTACCTCAACTTTGCCCGTAACACGGAAGAAGCTTTTCTTTTTTATAGAGATGCTTTTAAAACAACTTTCAACGGACCTATTATGCGCTTTGGTGAAGTGCCACCACAGCCAGGTATGCCACCGACGGCGGAGGAAGATAAGAATCTTGTGATGCATGTGGAACTGCCCATTACCGGCGGACATATACTCATGGGTACCGATGCACCGGAGTCATGGGGCTTCACAATGAATTTCGGAAATAACGCGCATATTATGCTCGAGCCCGATAGCCGCGAAGAATGCGACCGGTTGTTTAATGCCCTGTCAGTAAATGGAAAAATCACCATGCCCATGCAGGATATGTTCTGGGGCTCTTATTTCGGCAGCTTCAGTGATCAATTCGGTGTAAACTGGATGGTAAGTCATACTCCGGGGAGATAGATGTAAGATGTGAGATGTGAGTTGTGAGTTGTGAGTAACGCGATGCCCAATGGTGCGCCGCACTTCGTACTTCGTACTTTATATTGTTCTTTTCAATCTTTCAATTTTTAATCTATGCACAACATCCACCCTTGTCTCTGGTTCAACGGCAACGCCAAAGAAGCCGCTGAGTTCTATTGTAGTCTGTTTCCGGATTCACGGATCACTTTCGATACACCAATGGTGGTAAATTTCAATCTGCATGGACAGAAGTTCATGGGACTGAATGGCGGACCGATGTTTACCTTCAACCCCTCCATTTCTATGTTTGTGACCAGTGAGAATAATGAAGAGATTGACCGGCTTTATGCCAGGCTGATGGAAGGCGGCAAAGCCATGATGCCACTGGACAAATACGACTGGAGTGAGTACTATGCGTTTGTACAGGATAAATTCGGGCTGGCCTGGCAGTTATATAAAGGGAATTACAGTTCGGTCAACCAGAAAATAACACCTTGTTTCTTATTTACGGATAGTCATTTCGGCAAAGCGGAAGCCGCTGTAAAATATTATACCGGTTTATTTCCGTCTTCTTCCATTAACGGCATTTTACTTTACCAGGAAAATGAAGGAGAACAGGTAGCCGGGAAAGTAAAACATTCCCAGTTTATTATCGATGAGAAAGTCTTTATGGCCATGGACGGAGCCGGGAATCACGGGTTCGCTTTCAATGAAGCGATCTCCTTTGTGGTGGAATGTAAGGATCAGGAGGAAATTGATAAGTATTGGAATAACCTTACAGCAAACGGTGGAGCCGAAAGTATGTGTGGCTGGCTCAAAGATCCCTTTGGTGTTTCCTGGCAGATCATTCCCGCCAATATCGGACAAATCATGACCGATCCGGATAAGGGCCCCGGAGCTATGCAGGCGTTGATGAAGATGAAGAAGATTGTGGTGAAGGAGTTGGAAGAGAGGAGTTAGTCGGGAGTCGGGAGTCGGGAGTCGGGAGTCGGGAGTAAAATAAAATTCGAAATCAATTTCAGAAAGCTTTGGGCTTATCTTTTTTTAGTTTATTTGAATCCTGAATCAGCCGCCTGTTTGTATTCCTGATTTTTGATTCTTTTTTTGGCATCCTGGCATCCTGGTTCCTGGTATTTATTTAGATCCTGATTTTTAAACACGCTTATTATGAAACAAAAAACAACAAACATCCTCTACTGGGTATTCACCCTTCTCTTCTCCGCCTTTATGATCTGGTCATCCGTGCCCGGGATTGATCCGAAAGGCGAAGTGCTCGAGTTTATGCATGGTACATTGGGTTATCCCGTATACTTTATTCATTTTATCAGTATGGCCAAGATAATCGGATCGGTGGTGCTGCTGATACCCGGATTGAATAAAATAAAAGAATGGGCCTATGCCGGTTTATTTTTTGACCTGGCTGGCGCCGTGTTTTCAGTATATATGATTCAGCATAAGTTTGACCCGGGTATGTTGTTTATTTTAGTGCCGGTATTACTCGGTACTGCATCCTATTATTTCTGGAATAAAAAGAAAGGCTGAGAACAACAAACGGGCTTCAATTAAAAGGGAGGATTCCGTAGTTGAAGATTTCATTCGTTTAACCGGAAGACCAGATTAAATTACTGATTAAAAACAACCAATTATGATAATCCTCTACATACTCGCCGGCCTGGTCGCCCTTCTTCTGATCGCCGCGCTGCTCATAAAAAAAGATTTTTCGCTGGAAAAAAATATTGTGATCAACCTGACACAAAAAGAAGTATTTGACTATCTGAAACTGATACGTAACCAGGAAAAATACAGTGTATGGGTAATGAAAGACCCAAATATAAATATTGTATATACGGGTACAGATGGTACTGTAGGTTTCACTTCCTCCTGGACCAGCAACGATAAGAATGTAGGCATCGGCGAACAGGAGATAATTAAATTAACCGAAGGCATCAGTACTGAAGTGGAAATCCGTTTTAAAAAACCATTTGAAGCTACTAATTGGGCCCGTACCACACTCTCCGCTGTCAACGAAAACCAGACCCGTGTCAGCCAGGTATTTTATGGTAATAATAAATTTCCCATGAACCTGATGAACCTGCTGATGGATAAAATGGTTGGAAAAGACATGTATCAGAACCTGGTGAATATGAAGAAGAATCTTGAACATTAACCTGTTGCACTATGAAAGATAATACCGTCATAAAAACAGTCGATCAGTATATCGCCGGGTTTCCGCCTGCGGTAAAAAAACAACTGGAACAAATCCGTAAAACAATCCGTGCCAACGCACCGGAAGCCGTGGAAGGGCTCGGCTACGGGATGCCGGGTTTCAAATACATGGGCAAGCCGCTTGTCTATTTTGCTGGATACGCCGGTCATATCGGCTTTTATGCCACCCCGACAGGTCATGAAGAATTTAAAAAAGAACTGGCCGGTTATAAATCAGGGAAAGGCTCTGTTCAGTTTCCCCTGAGTGAACCCATGCCCCTGGCGCTGATCAAAAAAATCGTGTTGTTCCGGGTTAAGGAAAATGAAAACATGGTGGCGGCCAAAAAGAAAAGTAAACCCGTGCCGGAAAAAAAGAAAGACGCTAAGCCGTCTCCTGCTGCAAAAGAAGCAGCTCAGGTTACAGCCTGGCTGGAAAAACAAGAACCCGCCGTACGCAAAGAAATCAATGCAGTACGCAAACTCATCAAAAAGGCGGCACCCTCCCTGAACGAGCGTATTAAATGGAATGCTCCCAGTTATTACACAACAGTCGATTTATTCACTTTCGGCCCTTACAGGAACAACCGCATCCTCCTCGTATTTCACCATCCCGGTATAGTAAAAATAAAATCACCCTTGCTCGAAGGAACGTTTAAAGACCGGCGGTTAGTTTATTTCAATAACAGTAAAGAAGCGGCTAAACAGGAAAAAGAACTTTCAGGCATAATCCAGCAGCTATTAAAAACCATTTAGCTTTCTCTTTATTATTTACAGACTACTTAACTTGTTTCAAACCTTCTAGGCAGGAAGCATCTCCTGGTTTTGCCAGTAAAGCCTTACCAAACAATATTCTTGCATCGTTACTGCGGCCCATATTCAGATAGGTCCAGGCCAGCATATGATTCCCGTCATAGTCAAACGGATAAAGGTTCACCAGTTTTTCAAAATACCGGGCCGCTGTTTCATATTTTTTCCGGTTATACCAGATTACCCCCGCCCAGTAATTGGCCTTGGTCTGCTGCGGGTCAATCTTCAAAATATCTTCATATACCAGCAGGGTTTTATCCGTAAGCTGCAGCGCGGCAAGCGGCTGAATAAGCCCGAACTTTGCCTCCAGCGCATACGGACGCAAGGCTACCGCTTTCTGATAATACACCTGAGAAGTCGCATACTCCTTATTGAGATAAGTCAGCCAGCCCAGGCGCAGATTTATTTCATAACTTTTTTCCTCATACACAGCTTTTATCGTATTTACAGCTGCCGCGTATTGTTTATTGGCTTCCTGCGTATAACTTTCACTAAACGCGGCCTGCCATTTACTTTCCTGCTGGGCTGTGGCCAACAATACGGTACACAGTAATATACCGGCTAATAATCCCTTTTTTAAAGTTTCCATATAATTCCTCCTGTTATTGATTGTTGTGTATAGGTATTCGTTGTTGCATACAGTTCCCGTTTTTCATAGGTATACCCCGCCTGCAACAAAATATGTTTCAGATTGAAGTAAGCTGTTGCCCCCGCCTTTGAAAGATTCGGGTCTATGGCATGATAAACATACAAGGCGTCATTTTCCACGAGGTTATGAAAACGGCCGGCCGTAATATGTCCTTCCACCCATATTGCCGGACTCAACTGCAGTCCCAGCACCTGTTTAAAGTTGAAGGATGTAGATTGTTGCTGACGCAGCATGGCCGTTGAAAAACTATACAGTTTCATATTTCCCAACGGATAAACCACCAGCTGCAGATTATATTGCTGCATCGCCGTATCGGTTAGTTTCCCCAGCACCACATCTGCCTGCACATCAAAGTAGTTGTTATAATATTTTACGCCGGCCAGCAGCAGGTTATTATTATACCTGAAGTTGTTAAACGGTGTATACAGATAATGCCAGGCGGCTTTTGCCTGCCAGTGACGGTTCAGGTTTATATGTATGCGGTTATAATATTCTGCCTGGTTTATTGAAATATGATCATTATTATTTACAGTCGTCAACAGGGGTTCGCTGATTGTCTGCCGGTAGAATGCCACCGACTGATCCATATATACTTCTCCTACTCGTGCACCCAGCAATAACCTGGAATATGTAGCATTACCCCGCTCAGTCAGCTTCGTTTGTTTACGGCTGAACTCTGCTCCGACCGCATATATACTGCTGCTTTTCTTCTGCAGTAATGGAATATCGGCCGCCCCCATGTACTTAATTTCCGCCCTGGCCATTTCCGGCTGATTCAGGTTTACCCGGCTCCAGTATAAATAGGTATGTGCCGTCTGGTTATATTTATCTTCCTTTAATACTTTTTCATATTGACTGATAGCCTCACTATAACGGCCGAGCATAAACGCCGCATAACCCATCCGCTGGCGGAGTAAAAGAAAATCCTGGCCGGCGGCTATTGCCTGCTTCCCGTATTGCAGCAATGGTTTCCACGCTGCTTTTTCGTACAATGCATACGACACACTGTCTGTTTGTGCATAGCTGAATGCTTCCTGTGCACGCAGGCCGGTTTGTATACAGAGTAACCATACCAGTATTATTAATAAAGCACGCATGTTACTGTTGTTTTCTGATGATTGAAATTCAAAGTAAAACCCGATATAGCCCCTCCTTTTATAGTAACAGCACCTTTCAGCAGGTTGGTTTCCTTTTTTCCTGTACGGCGGATTCCAAAACAATCCAGTGTTATTTCACCTCCACTCAGTCCGTCATGGACTTTCAGCTGACTGCTGTACGTCCATCGTGTAAATAAATAAAAAGGTGCCGCCAGATCCTGTATCCAGCGGGTAAACCAGTTGCCGAACAATCCCTGCGGATAATGATCATAAACCGGAATCCCCGTTTCCGGGCTCATCAGTATTTTATAGGCTGTGATATATAACAGGTAAAGCAAACCATTCCGGTTGCCGTAGAAATTTGTAAAGTAAAACAGGCTGCCGTCATTGATAAAATAAGCATAGGACGCTGTTTCCGCACAATAGAAATAGGTTTCATTATACGCACTGACCATGACTTCCCAGTCTTCCGTCCTGCCTTCTTCTGCTGTGGCCCTGATCCGCAACCCGGGTTTAAAATCAAATGCCTGCAACAGTGGCTGGCTTACCTGGATATTGCTGACCAGTGCATCTTCCGGAGGTATAGCGAATGAAGCGGGAATCTTCTGTTCATCCTCCTTGTGCAGCAGGTAACCGGAAAACGGATAAGCTATTGTTCTGGATCCGATATAAGGTGTTGACTGTACCTGGAAATGCAGATGTGGTTCGGGCGATCTTCCGGAATTGCCACAGGCAGCGAGTTGCATTCCCTTTTTTACAAACTCTCCTTTTGTTACCTTACTGCTTCCCTTCTTTAAATGAGAAAGTTTGGTATACAGGCCCTCCGCATGCTTCAATACAATTGTATTACCCCAATTCTGCCGGGTGTTGTTTCCTCCCACCGGATTGTCCTCCACATAACTGATCACTTCTTCCACTACGG
>Ga0209480_10000891_pt1 | contig 22870 bp, 18 predicted proteins | sample JI61114C2DNA_FD_187501 | JGI IMG/M metagenome (GOLD analysis project Ga0209480, IMG submission 187501) | Wastewater effluent complex algal communities from Wisconsin, to seasonally profile nutrient transformation and Carbon sequestration -... | ecosystem: Engineered > WWTP > Effluent > Algae... | reverse complement strand
TCAGGTAGATCCGGCTGTCGCCGACGTAGGCGATGAAGCCGCGCTGGCCGATGATCAGCAGGGCGACGACGGTGGTGCCCATGCCGCGCTTCTCGGGCTCCTGCTGGGCCTTGCGGAAGATCTGCGCCGAGGCGTGGTGCACCGCGTACTCGAGCAGCGTGCACAGCTCCATCTGGGCCGTCGAGTCGATCTCGGCGTGGCTCGTCAGCAGGTCGCGCTCGGCGAAGACGACGTCGCGGATCGTGTGCACTGCGATCGCGCTGGCGACCTCACCCGAGGCGTGACCCCCCATGCCGTCGGCGACGACGAACAGGTTGAGGTTCTTGTCGATGAGGAAATTATCCTCGTTCTGGGACCGCTTTCGTCCCACATCGGTGGCTGCCCAGTGCTTGATCTCCATCTTCGTGCGACCTGCTTCGAGTGGGGGCTGCGGGGATAGCGGGGCTGCGCGCCAGGGCTCTCGCGGATACTGGTCAGAGCTCGGCGGGCGCTGCCGCCGAGAATACGGCATCGAGGGGCCGCTGGGCGGCCTCCAAGCCGATGATACGCACGCCGATCGCCTCGAGATCGCCCTGGCCGACCGCCGTCCCGTCGAGCCAGGCCCCGTCCGGGAGCCCGCGCAGACCCGAGGGGCCCGGCTCGAGTTCGGCCTCGGCGAGCTCACACATGTGCGCCTCGGCGGCCTCGTCGAGCCGCTGGGTCAGCGGGACCGCCTCCATCGCGCCCGCCCAGCGCGCCGTCGGAGCACGCGCGAGTCGACGCAGGTACTCGAGCTCCAGGCCAAGATGCTGGGCCGCGCACAGGCGCTGCCGCAACTGCCGGGCGGCGGCGGTCGTGCCGCGCGCGATGACCTGGATCGCCAGCGATCCGGGGTGCTGGCGCCGATATTCCAGCGCCGGGCCGAGGTTACCGAGGCTCGGGTGCTCGTCGTGCTCCACGAACACGACGAGGCGGTGCGGCAGACCTACGCCGCCGACGACCATGCCGGCGGCGGCCGGCGGACGGACCAGCCGCTGGCTCACGCCTGAGCGCAGCGGCGGGTAGCTGCCACGGGCGCCGGCTCGGCGTCCGCCCCGGAGGAGCTGGAGCTCGCGGGCGACCTCGCTGCGGACGCGTTCGAGACCGCCGTTGTCCTCGACCGCGAGCCGCTCGGACAGGGCGAACAGCGGCGGACGGCCGAGGTAGCCGCCGGCCCGCTGCTGCTGGCTGCGCAGCGCCCGGCGGCTGGCATCGATGCGTTGCTCGGTGCAGCGGTCCGGCTGGATCGCCTCGGCCGACTTGCCGAGTTCGGCCGCGAGCGCGTCCGCGCCGCCAGGCCGTCCGAGCCGCAGGGCCAGCCGTTCGCGGCCGTCGCGCTCGATCAGCCGCAATGCCGCCTCCTGGAGCCCCATGTCGCTGGCGGCGACGAACCAGCGCAGCAGCCGCTCCGTCGCTGTGTCGCGGGTCATGGTCGTGGTGATCGGCTCGACCTCCACCCGCAGCGCGCCCCGGAAATCGCTGACCAGACGGCGCAGCTCGAGCCAGAGCGCGAGGCTTCCGGGCGCCAGCGGATCGAGGTAGGCGATCATCTGCACCGGCGCAGCGACCGGGCCCAGCCCGGCCTCCACAGGCGCGACGCAGCGAGGCGCTGGCGCAGCGGCCAGGAGACAGGCGAGCGTCGCGGTGAGGACAGACACGGGCTCCACTTTGGCGGTAGGGGCGCAGGCTGGCAAGCCGGGGTGCAAGGGCGGGGTCGCGCCGGCGGATCTCCCCGTCGCAGCCGGGGGGCCCCGCACTTATGCCGCCGCGAAGCGTGGTAGCTTCGCGGCCGCCGATGCTCCTCATCGCTCTGTTGCGGCCGCTCGTCGCCCTCACGCTCATCGCCCCCGCGACTCCAGTCGCCCGCGAATACACCGGCGTCGACGCGCCGGAGGTTGCCGCGAGCGAGCCGCCGCCGGTGGATGCATCGGCCCCGGCGCCGCTGTCCGAGGTCGTCGAACCCGAGCTCGTCGCGGATGCGGACCCGAGCCCGGAAGGCCCGATCGAGGACGAGGCCGACCTCGCCCCCTACGATCCGATGGTGGACAGCCCCGAGGCGATCCGTGCTCGCCACTGGATCCGCAGCGGCATCGTCGTCATGGTGCTCGGCGGTGCCCTCTCGATCGGCGCGATCGCCATGGCTCGGGCCGACGTCAACGATCCCAACACGGGTGACATGAGCTGCGATCCGCGCAGCGATCCCGCGGGCAATGGATGCACCGCGGGGGGCCGCCGTCGCGCGGCGCTGGCCCTCGGGATCCCCGGTGCAGGGCTGCTCGCTGGCGGCATCGCAATGCTGGTGGTGGGCAAGCGCCAGGAGAAGCGCCTGGCGGCCGACCTGCACGCAGACCGCCGCGGCTTCTTCATCGGCGCTGCGCTGCGCTTTTGAGGTGAGCGGCCCTTGGTGGCCCGCGCGCATGCTGGCATCATTCGCGGATACTCGGAGGTTCTTGCCCATGCGTTCGCTGTCCTGGTCTTTGTCTTTGTCCCTCGGTCTGCTCGTGAGTGCCTGCAACGGTGAAAAGGACGCTGTCACGGACAGCACCGGCGCCGGGAGCAGCACCGGAACCACGAGCGAGGCCGGGTCTACGACCGTCGCGGCGAGCAGCGGCGAGCCGAGCACCGGCGAGCCCACGACCGGGGCTCCCACGACCGGGGACCCCACGACCGGCTCGACCGGCACGGGCCCCGATCCGACCGGCACGACCGGTGTCCCCGGGGCCTGCGGCGACGGCGTGGTCGATCCTGGCGAGGACTGTGATGACGGCAACGCCGACGACACCGATTCCTGTGTCACCGGCTGCAAGGCCGCCAGCTGCGGTGACGGCTTCGTCGGGCCCGGCGAGGGCTGCGACGACGGCAACCAGGTCGACGACGATGACTGCTCCAACGCGTGCATCGGGGCCAGCTGCGGCGACGGCATGGTGCAGGCCGGCGAGGTCTGCGACGACGGCAATGACATCGAGACCGACGAGTGCCTCGCGTCGTGCGCGGCCGCCAGCTGCGGCGACGCGTTCGTACAGGCCGGGGTCGAGGAGTGCGACGACGGCAACGCGCTCGACACCGACGCCTGCCTCAACAACTGCCAGCCGGCGAAGTGCGGCGACAAGGTCGTGCAGGCCGGCAAGGAGGAGTGCGACGACGGCAACCAGGTCGACGCCGACGCGTGCAGCAACAGCTGCAAGCTGCCGACCTGCAGTGACAAGGTCAAGAACGCCGCCGAGACGGACGTGGACTGCGGCGGCCCGACCTGCGATCCCTGCGTCATCGGGAAGAAGTGCGGCGGCAACGACGACTGCGCGAGCGGCCTGTGCAAGGCCGGGGTCTGCAGCGCCGTGACGCTGACGCTGCCCAACTGCGCCGCAGCCAACGTCACGGCCATGCAGGCCTACACGGGCGCGGTGATGGCCAATTGCGGCTGCCACATCAATGGCTCGGGCGGCCTGACGATCAACAACGCGGCGACGCTCAAGGCCAACACGGTCAACATCGACTCGTCGGCGATGATGAAGCGCGTCACCCCGAGCAACGTGGACCAGAGCTACCTCCTCTACAAGATCCTGAACCAGCACCTGAACGTGCCGGGTGGTGGCGGCGGCTCGATGCCCCAGGGCGGAGCGCTGACCGACCCCCAGAAGTGCCTGCTGATCAACTGGGTGAAGAGCGGCGCGAACTGAGTGCACATCGAGGCCGCACACCCGGACGCCGCGCATCCGCTGCTGCACGCCGCGGGCCGGGTGCTCAGGGCGATGGGCGCCGAGGTCATCATCCATACGCTGGATGACAACCTCGTACGCAGCCGTCGGCCCGGGGACCCCGGCGAGGCGCCCTTCATCGTCGCCGCCGCCGGCCTGCCCAATCTCCTGCACGAGCTCGTGCACGTCCTACAGGCCGGTCGCCTCGCCGACGACCATGGCCTCGACTACGGCCAGATCCCCTACGACCTCGAGCGCGCCGAGCACCGCCGGATCCTCTGGGACGAGCTGGCGTGTTGCGTGATCTCCTGCGCGTATCTCGGGCCCGAGCAAGAGGCCGACTGGTTCGCCGAGCAGGTCGGGATCCAGGGGGTGTTTTACGGCCATGATGATGACCCCGCGGGCTTCCTCGCCGCCGTCGAACGGGCCGTGATCGGGCACGGCGCCGAGTTCGCCCGGGTGCTCGGCGAGGCTTATGTGGCGGTCGAGGCGGCGCTGCTCGCCTCCGGGGCCGCGGTGACGCTGGCCCGGCCGCGCGCGCGCCTGGCATTCGCGCCGCTTTGGGCGCGGCTCCGCGCATAGGATGCGCGCGGGCGCGCTGCGCGCAGAACGTTTGGGGCCCCTTGCAGGCCCGTGAAACCGCGGGGACACTGCCCGGGTCCCAGCCTGAGCGCCCGTATGCCGGTTTATTCACCCACCCTGATCCGCGCCCTGGGAGCCCCCACCGTCGCGGCGCTGGCCTGCTTCGGGGTCTGCACCGAGGCGCACGCCGCCCTTCCCACCTTGCTGCCGAGCCTCGACATCGGCTGGAGCGGCCTGCACATCGGCGATCTGCTGGCGGGTGTGGCGGGCTCGGTGCGCGGCTGTTTGACCGAGGTCGGCCTGCTCGGCTCGTTCTGGGGCGGGGTCGACCCGGCGCTGGGTCCGGGCGCCTGCGGCGGCGGTGGCTCGCTGTTGCTCGACATCGCCTTCCTCTCGCTGCTCGTGATCGCGGTGATCGCCGTGGTCCGCATTCGTCAGCGCACCGAGCAGAATCGCCTCGAGCTGGCCCGGCAGTACATCGAGAAGGGAATGGAACCGCCGCAGTCGCTGTTCCCCTCGGCCGCCGGCAATGACCTGCGTCGGGGAATCGTGTTGGTGTTCACCGGCCTGGGTCTCCTCTGCGCCTCGCTCGTTGCGAGCGGGTGGTCGCACGGCGTGCAAGGGCTCGGACCCGCGGGGCTGATCCCCGGGTTTATCGGCCTCGGTTACCTGGTCTCGTACGCCTGCGCGATGCGGGGGAAGATCCATTCATGAGCAAGCTCTCTGCATCCGCCCTGACATGGTTCGGCTTCGGCCGGGCCCCGAAGGCGCCGTCGCTCGCGGACTGTACCGACGAGGACCTGGTCACCCGCGCCAGTCAACGCGAGGGCGATCGGGCCTTCGCCGAACTGCTGCGGCGCCACCAGGGCAAGGTCCGCGGCCTGCTGTTGCGCCTCGCCGGTGATCGCACCCTCGCCGATGACCTCGCGCAGGAGGTGTTCCTCCGCGCCTATCGCGGCCTGCACGGCTTCGAGGGCCGGGCCCGCTTCTCGACCTGGCTGTATCGCATCGCCTACAACGTGTACCTCAATCACCGCACTCGGGTGCGCGAGCTGGCGGCCCTGCCGGAGGGCTTCGAGGCAGGCGCGATGGCCCCGGAGAACTCGCTCAGCGCCAATCGCTCCGACCTCCGCCGCGATCTGGATGTGGCGATCGCTGCGCTCCCCGATCGCTACCGGGCTGTTGTCACGCTCTACTACCTCGAGGACGTCTCGTATCCCGAGATCGCCGATATCCTCGACCTCCCGCTCGGTACCGTGAAGACCCACCTGCACCGGGCCAAGCGGCTCCTGCGCGAGCACCTGCACGGCTGGGGCGACACGAGCGCCAGCGAGGCAGAGGTCGATGTCTGAACCAGCGCGGCTGTCGCCAGCAGTCGCGCGGCTGCGCGGCTTCCTGGAGGAGGCCGACATTCCTTCGGGCGTGCTGCGGCGCGACCCGGAGGGCAGCTCCTGGTTGCCGTCGGAGCTACAGGCGCTGGTCGCGGCTGACCCGACCTGCCACGCCGAGCTGCACCGCTTCGTCGACCGTGAGATCGAGCTGTTCGGCAGCGTACGCCAGCGCAGCGACGCGTTGTTCACCGACCGGGTGCTCAAGGCCGCCGCACCGGTGCAGATCGCCGGCGCCGGCCTCGACAGCCGCTATCGCAGCCTGATCCTCGCGTTTGCCTATGCACTCGCCACCGGCGTCGCGTACTTCATGCTCGCGCCGCTGCTCGGCCTGGCGGCGCTCCGCACGTGGAGCGAGCAGCTCACGGAGGCGGTCGGCGTCGATGACGGTGGCTACGTCGGCGTTCGCGCCCTCGCGGTGTTGGCGGTCGCGGGGCTGGTCGTCGCGGTCGCGTTCGTGCCCTGGCGGCGGCATACTACGCCGCCCGCATGACCTGCACGACGCATCCGGCCACACCCTCGCCCGCGCTGCCCGCGAACTCCTGCCGCCACCCGCGCTGGGCCGATGTCGATGAGCGCGACTGGTCGGACTGGCGCTGGCAGATGCGCCACCGCGTCACCACCCTCGCCGAGCTCGAGACGCTGCTCGACCTGAGCCCGGAGGAGCGGACCGGCATCGCGGCGCGGGCTCCGGTGTTTCCCTTCGCTATCACGCCGTACTACCTCTCGCTCGCGCAGGGTCCGGATTGTCCGGTGCGTCGTCAGGCCGTGCCGCACGCCGACGAGCTGATCACGACGCCGTGGGACATGGTCGATCCGCTCGCGGAGGATGAGCACAGCCCGGTGCCGATCCTCTCGCATCGCTACCCTGATCGCGCGCTGCTGTACGTGACCCACAACTGCCCGGTGTATTGCCGGCACTGCACGCGCCAGCGCAAGGTCGGTGACGCGACCTCTTCACCCGATCGCAGCGCGATCGCGGCGGCCCTCGAGTATCTGCGCGCCACCCCGGCGATCAAGGACGTGCTGATCTCGGGCGGCGATCCTCTGAGCCTCAGCGATGGACGTCTGGTCGAGATCGTCGCCGAGCTGCGCACGATCCCCAGCGTGGAGATCATCCGGCTGTGCACGCGCAACCCGGTGACCCTGCCGCAGCGGATCACGGCGGAGCTGTTGACGGCCCTGCGCCCGTACCACCCGATCTTCGTCAACACTCACTTCAACCACCCGCGAGAGTGCACAGCCGAGGCCGCGGTGGCGCTCACCCGCCTCGCCGACGCGGGCTTCGCGGTCGGCAATCAGATGGTGCTGCTGCGCGGCATCAACGACGACGCCAGCACGGTCGAGACCCTGAACCGCTGGCTGCTGCGCCAGCGCTGCCGGCCGTACTACATCCTGCAGTGCGACCCTGTCGGCGGCACCGCGCACCTGCGCACGCCGGTCGACGCGGGCGTGACGATCCTCGACGCGCTGCGAGGTCGACTCAGCGGCCTCGGCGTCCCGCAGCTGGTCGTGGACCTGCCGGGCGGCGGCGGAAAAGTGACCCTCGTTCCCGATCGCCTGCTGCGTCGCGAGGGCACGCGCATGGTGTTTCGAAACGTCGATGGCCGTGAGTTCACCTACGTCGACGCCGCGCTGCCGGAGCGCTAGGACGCTCGCGTCGGATCCGCGCATACCGGCCTGTGGCACCGCAGACGTGGCCCTGCGCCGATTGGCGGAGGAGCCGCCGCTTCCTCGGCCCTGACGGCGACCCGCGTGCATACTTCAGGGCACCGGTCGTCCAAGGCCGCCCAGGAGACTTCATGGTGCGAACTTCACGCGTTTCTCGTTCCCTTTGCCTCGCCGCTGCACTCTCGGGCGTCGCCCTGACGGCTGAGGCGGTGCACGCGAAGGACGGCACCGTCCGGGTCCTCGTGATCAAGGAGCAGGGCGTCGGCTCGGCCGCGCAGGCCCAGCCCTTCGTCGACAAGCTGGTCGCGGTCGCCGGCAAGGCCAACGGCTGGTTCGCGACCGAGGGCAAGTACGCGACCACCCGCGAGGCCGCCGAGGAGTACATCCACTCCGCGGACCCGCACTTCGGGATCATGTCGCTCCCCGCGTTCCTCGCGCTGCGCGGCAAGCATAAGCTCGAGGTGATGGGCAAGGCCGAGGTCGCCCAGGCCGGCGGTCGCGAGTACCACATCGTCAGCAAGACCCAGGCGGACCTCGCCGGCTGCAAGGGCAAGACCCTGGCCAGCAACCACCTCGACGACGCTCGCTTCGCGGAGAAGGTGGTCGGTAACGGGGCCTTCGCGCTCGCCGACTTCACCCTGGTCCCGGTCAAGCGCCCGCTGCAGACCATCAAGAAGGTCATCGCCAGTGAGGCCGAGTGCGCCCTCATCGACGACGCCCAGTTCGCCGAGCTCGCCAAGGTCGAGGGGGGAGCTGGCATCAAGTCGATCTGGAAGTCGGACAAGTTGCCGCCGATGGTGGTCGTCGCCTTCCCCTCCGCCCCGGCGGCCGAGCGGACCAAGTTTCAGGCCGTGCTCGGCAAGGTGTGCAGCGGCGAGGGCAAGGCCGCCTGCGGCGAGGTCGGCATCAAGAGCCTCGGCCTCGCCGGCGCCAACGACTATCAGTCCGTCATCGCGGCCTACAGTCGCTGACCAGTCGGCTCGCGTTCCAGTCCAGGGACGAGGGCTGCAAGGCCAAGGATCGAGGGGCGGGTGCTCACAGCAACCGCCTCTCGCAGCGTTCGGCGTGCTGCCGTCGCCCAGGCGGCGGGTCCGGCGGGCGCGCCAGGGGCACCGCGACTTCACCGCGGCGCCATGGTATGAGCAAGGGGCATGCGTCGTATGCTCCTCGCCGCCATTCTCGCCGCTGCGTCCGCAGGGCCGGGCTGCAAGCCCAAGGCCGACCTCAACAACCCGAGCTTCGCCGACACGCGCAGCGCCGTCGAGGTGTACGAGCGGCTCGAGGCCTTGATCGACGCGCAGAAGGATACCAAGCAGGATCGCGAGGACGCGTATGCGCTCGTGCTCAAGCAGGCCGACACCAGCCCCGAGTATTTTTTCGCGCGCGCCGCGGTCGCCGGGCGGTTGGCCGAGAACCGCGGTCTGCAGGCCCTGGGCCTCGTCACCGAGACCGAGGACTACGCCCGCCGGGTCCGCGCGGCCGACCCCGACTTTCGTGAGGGCGCCGCGACTCGCATGCTGGGCACGCTCTATGTGTTGGCCCCGCCGAGCCTGGTCAAGCACGGCGACTCGGAGACCGGTCTGGAGCTGCTCGAGGCGGAGGTCAAGGCGCACCCCGATCGCCTGGTCTCGCAGTTGCGGCTGGCCGAGGCATATATCGCCCTCGGCGACCCGGAGCCGGCGAAGGACCATCTCTGCATCGTGCGACGCAGCGAGGCCCAGCTCTCGGCCGGCGACCGTCGCTTGCTCGGCAAGCTGCTCGCCGACGCTGGCAAGATCGAGTGTTCTGAAGTCGCGCCGCCGCCCGCCGCGTAAGCCTGGAGCCGATTCACGTGAACGAGCAAGAGCAAGACCGCAGCCGTCGGCGTCCTGCTCGCGGCTGGATCCGGGGCGTGGCCGCCGCCTGGCTCGGCCTCGCCGCGTGTAACCATCAGCTGCCGCGGTTGAGCGCCCGCGGTCAGCACGCGGAGGTCGTCGAGCGAGCGGCGCACGCCAGGTATCGACCACGCGGGCCGGCGGCGCGCGCCTGGGCCCGGTCGCTCACCGAGCTCGGCCGCAGCACCGAGGCCCGCGCGGTGCTGCTGCGCGACTTCCGGGTCACCGCCGACCTACGCTCACTTGTCGCCCTCGCGGACCTCGAGCTGCGCGAGGGCCTGCGTGGCCTGGCCGCGACGCACTATGCACGCGCGGCCAGCCTCGAGGTCGACACACTGCGCGGCCGCGATGATGTCTGCGCGCTGTTTCGTGAGCGGGCGGAGCGCTTCATGGCGACGGGCGAGGCCGTGGCCGCCGACCTCGACATGCGCCGGATCAGGATCATTTGTCCGCAACCGACCGGACCCGACGCCGCGGGGCGACAGGCCGCCGATCGAACCCTGCACCTGCGCATCACCGCGGCGGCGAAGGTCCAGGTGCGGGCGCAGCGGACCCTCGCCGGCTGTCAAGACGGCGCATGCCATGCTGTGGCGGCCGCCGAAGCGACCCGAGCCATCGATGCGGCCCTCGCCCGGGCGCGCGAGCAGGGGCCGACGTCGCTGCGTGTCGTGGCGCGCAAGCTCGGGGTCCAGCTCACTGCCCGCGACGTGGCCGAGCTGCTCGCGGCGGAGCTGCGCGGCGAGCTCGGCCTCGACATCGTGACGCACGACGAGCTGCGCGCGTGGATCGGTGAGACGCCGCCCGCCGCGATCCACACAGCTGCCGCCGAGTTGCCGGAGGTGGAGAAGACCTACGCGCGCCTACGCCTCGGCCAGCTCGGGCCCGACTACGCGCCGCCCGGCGGCGACGAGGCGCGCTCCACCGCGAGTCTCGTGGTCAAGCTGCTCGAGCAATTCGACGCCGACCCTGGCGCCGCAGCGATGAGCTGGCGGGTCTTTGTGCTCATCGGCGATCTGCCGAGCGCCGAGCTGGCGCTCACCGCGGGGCTCGGGGTCGGCAATGGGGTCGGCAAGGCGGGCGAGGCCAGCACCGCAACGCCGAGTCCGCCGAGCGAGCCTGCGCCCCTCCGCCGAGGATCTGGCCTAAAAGACAGCTCTGCGACCTCGACCACCGCGGCCCCGCCGGTCGTCGCGCCGACCTGGTCGCCGACCCAGACGCGAGTGCCGGTGCCCTCGCTTTGGTCGGCGCGGCGGCGGGTCGACGCCGGGAGCCTGCCGAAGTTGCTGCTGCTGGCACGCCTGCGCGGCCTCGGCGGACATGATGCTCAGGCCCTCGAGATCGTCAGCTTCGCGCTGGCCGAGGCGCATGCCCAGGGCCTCGCCGGGGTCGAGGCCCTCGCCGTCGCTGAGGGGCGCCGCTATCTCGCAGCCGGATATCCCTGGGGCGCCCTGGCGGTCGCCAGCGTCGTGCCCGGGCTCGCCACCACGGAGCTGACCCGGGCCGCCGGCACCGCGCTGGTGCTCGCCCGGGCTGCATGTGACGGCGGGTGTATGGGCGATGATCCGCCGGACCGCGTCGCGGTCCGCCAGGTGTTCGGTGAACCCTGGCTGCTCACCCATGAGACGCAGGCGCAGACGCTCGCGCTCGCGCGCCCGGTCGCGCCGTCGCCCGCGACCGGCTGTCCCGGGCTCGGTGAGCTGCTCGCGCCCGGCGCTCGCGGTCCGCTCGCCGCGGCATTGCTGATGACGCGTGCCGAGTTGACCCATCGCTCGAGCCCGGTCACCAGCCCCGCGGCCGGCGAAAATTCGGGCGCGGGCGAGGCCCTTCGTCGCGCCGTCGAGGCCGATCCCACGCTCGCGTGTGCCGGTGGCTACGCCGGGCCGCTGCTGTACGGCGGCGATCACCGGGTCGCCACGGAGGCGCTCGCCGACGAGCTGGTTCACGCGCCGCAAGAGGTCGCCGCGGGCGTACTGCGGCTCCAATCCGAGCTGGCTCTGGGCCTCGGTCGTCGTGATCAAGCCGAGCAGATGTTGGTGGCGGCCGCGGCTGCGTCGAGCGATCCACGGCCCGTGTGGCTGCGTGCAGCCCGGCTCGGCGCCCTCGTCGACGCCCGCCACTACGAACTCTTCGCGCTGCGCCAGGGTCTGCTGCACATCCCCGCCAGCGAGGCCGGGCCGCTGCGGCTGGCCCTCGTCGTCCGCAGCCTGCGCGACGCGAACGACGGCTGGGCCGTGCGCGAGTCGACGGTCGGCCAAGAGGCGCTGCTGCGCGGCGTCGAGAGCTATCTCGAGGGCGAGCCGCCCCAGCGCCGCTGGCAGGCGCGCGAGGACCTGGCCACGGCGCTCGCTCGCTATCCGTGGTCGGACCTCAAGGCGGCCCTGCTCCTGCGCCTCGCGCTGTGGCCCGAGTCTGGCCTTCAGCGGCAGCATCCGGCGGCGGCAGCACGGCTCGAGCGCGCCCTCGGCGGGGTCCCGGATCCGCCCTCGAATTCGCCGCTCGCGCCCGCGGAGTTGGCGGCCGCGCTTGCCGGGCCGCGCGGACCGGCGCCCGAACTCTCGAGCACCGCGCTGGCCTTCGTCCCCGTCGAACAGCTTCAGGCCGTGCGTCTCGAGATCGCCCGTCATCACCCCGATCCGCTGCGTCGTCGGGCCGCGGCGATCGCCCTCGCCAGCTCGGGCGAGCCCCCGGTGCGGATCGAGGCGCTGCGCCTGCTCCTCGCCGACCTCGGCCGCGTCGCGCCGAGCGCGGCCGAAGCTCCACGCCCCGATCACGCGGCGGATCCGGCACGCGAGGCCGCCCGCCGCGACGCGGTGACCGACCTGCTGCTGACCGGGCTGGCGGCGCTCGGCGACGCCGCCGAGCCGATGGTCCCGAGCCCCGATGACCTGCTGACGCTGGTCTTCGGCCTCGAGCGGGACGCTGCCCGCGCCCGGCCGGAGCTCAAGGGCGAGTAGCGATGACGGTCATCGTCTGCTGTCCTTTGGAGCATGCCCGAACGAACAGGGTGAAAAGGACAGCAAGGCCCGTGGGCTGCCTGCTGGCGCTGACGATCGCCTGTGGGGCCGAGCCCGCGCCGCAGCCGCTCGCCGAGCCGCTGCGGACGGCCCCGCTCGCGCCGGTCGCCCGCATCGAGACCGCCGACCTGTGGCAGGACCTGATCGCGCAACGCCCGAGCGCGCTGGTCCGCGTCGATGATCGCCTGGTCATCGACCTCGGCCGCCCGCATGCGCGCGCCTCGCTCGAGCTCGTTCCGGTGTCACCCTGGCGCCTGGCCGAAGAGACAGGGGACCTGCGGGTCGGTCTGGTCCACGGCGCGGGCGGCAGCCTGGCGATCCCTCTCGATGGCGACCTCGCACCGGCGCTGCACCCCGAGCAGGATGGTCAACCGGGTCTGGCGATCGCGTTGACCCTGAACGCGAAACGCCCGGGCCAGGCGATGACCGTGCTGTGGAACGAGCAGCCGCTCGCGCACCTGCAGGTCGGCGAGACCCTCGAGCGCCGGACCCTCTCACTGCCGACTACTGCCGTGCGTGCCGGTGAGAATCGCCTGCGCGTGCACTTCGCGCGCCCAGCCCCGTCCGGAGAGCCGACGGCGGTGATCCACCGCGTCGAGGTCGGGCCGCGCGCGAGCATCATCGCCGGGCCCGCGAGCACGGCGGTGCCCTACACCGTGGCCTCCGGCGACGCCAGCGCGGCGACGCTCGACCTGAGCCCGGGGACGGCGCTCGTCTACTACTTGATTCCGCCGCGCCGCGCCCGCCTGCGCCTCGATGTGCGCGGCCGAGGCAGCCTGCGCGTGCGCGTCAGCACCGACGCCGACCACCGCGAGGGGCGCCTGCCGACCGCGCTGCTCGAGGAGCCGTTGCGCCCGACCGGCGGTCAGCACGAGCTCGATCTCGCCGGCTATGGCGGTGTCCCGCTGCGCCTCGAGCTGGCGATCGGTGGGGCAGGGGAGGAGGCCGGCGCCTCGCTGCGGGCCTTGCAGCTGGTGGCCCGCCGCTCGACGCCGGTCGACCACCGTCGCCGAGTCCAGCGCGATCTGTACGTGATCGCCGTCGAGGGCGCCCGCCCCGACGACCTGCTCGGCGTCCTGCTCCGCGGCCCACGCTTCACCGAGGTCGAGGCCTTCACCCAGTCGGCACTCGTCTTCGATCGCGCCTACGCCAGCGCGCCCTGGGCGGTGCCCAGTCACAGCGCGCTGCTCTCGGCCCTGGCCCCGCCGGTGCACGCGACCGTGCGGGGCACCTTCGTCGCCGCCGGCCAGGAACTGCTCCCTGAGCTACTCGACCGGGCGGGCTACGACGGCTTGGTCGTCGCCGCCAACCCTGACCTCGGCGGCGAGCGCGGGCTGACCCAGGGCTTCGACCAGGCGTTTAGCCTGTCCCGTGGGACAGGCGACGGCAACGACGCGCAGGCCGTGATCAAGGCGGTGCTCGCCCATCGCGGAACCCGGGCGCCGCGCTTCGTCTACGCCAATCTCGTCGATCCGCAGGCGCCCTACGATCCGCCGCGCGAGCTGCTCGCCGGCTTGATCGCGCCCGAGGGCGCCCCCTTGCCGCACCTGACGCATCTGTGGCTCGGGCGCGTGCGCAGCGGCGCGGTGATCCCGGACGCGGCCCAGCGCGACTATATCCGCCGACTCTACCGCGGCGAGCTGCAGCGCGTCGACGCGGCGCTCGGGACTCTGATGACCGCGCTCGCCGACGAGGGCAGCCTCGACGAGGCGATCGTCGTGCTGGTCGGCGTCCACGGCGAGGAGTTCTTCGAGCACGGGGGCGCCGGTCACGGCCACACGCTGCACGAGGAGAGCCTGCGCGTGCCGCTGGCGATCCGTGCCCCCGCGCTGCTGGCTCCCGGTCGGGTCGGCGTTCCGGTCGACCTCCTCGACCTCGCGCCGACCCTCGCCGATCTGCTCGGCTTGCCGTTCCCGGGCGCCTGGCAGGGCGAGAGTCTGATCCCCGTGGTCGACGACCCGCAGCCCCCTCCGCGGCTGGTCGTCGCCTACCTCGGCGACGGCTCGCGCGCGGCGATCGTCGGCGACCTGAAGCTCATTCTCGGCAGCGGACGTGACAGTCAACGCTTCTATGACCTCGCCCTCGACCCCGGCGAGCTCGACGACCGGATCGACAGCGGCGGGATCGGCCTTCGGGTGGTCCGCACGGCGCTGGCCTGGGAGCTCGCGGCCGCCGGTCAGAGCTGGAAGCGGGCCCGCTGGGGCACCGGCGCCAACCTGCGCCCGGCCTTCGCCCTCGACCACGGGATGTGACGAGGATGAAGTTGTGAACACACGTCAGGGCCGGTGCTGGGCGCTTGTCGGCCGGCCCGATCGTGCGCTAAGGGTGCTGCCCTCATGGCTCACAGCCCCGCCAAGATCATCGAGTCGATCCCCGGTCTCGCTGCCGCAAAGAACGCGGCTGCCCTCGTCGCCCTGCAGGACCACGAGGACAAGCAGGTCCGCAAGGCCGTGCGCACGGCCATCCACGCGCTGCGCAGCAAAGGCGTGGCCATCCCCGACGCCGCTGCCGCGCGCAGCTGGACCGCGCCCGTCGTCGATGAGGAGCGCGCGGACCGGCGCGAGGTCGCGGTGCTCGATCCGGAGACCACGCCCGGCCTGGTCCGCATCATGATCGCCGTCCCCCAGGCCGACCAGCGTGGCTTCCTGTGGGTCGCGGCGCTCACCGGGCGCGACCAGATCGCTGACTTCACCGCGTACGTCCAGACGGATGGCCAGCGCGGCCGCCTGACCCGCGAGTGGGCCCGCAACTTCAACGGGCGCGAGGTCCCGGCCGACTGGGGGCGCGCGCGCGTCCGCTGGGCCCGCGAGCAGACCCTCTCCTCCGGCTACAGCGTGCCCAACCAGCTCGACGACATGCTGGTCCACCTCGGCCCTGCGCCGGCCGCTCGCCCCGGCAGCTTCCTGGTCGGCAAGCTGCCGGTCGGCTTCAAGGGCGAACGCGACAACGTGGAGGCGACGCTGCTCTCCGCGCGGGTGTTCGCGTGGCCGCCGCTGTTCGACGTCGAGCCGCTGCTCAAGAAGGTCAACGACGCGAACCCCGACATGAGCGCGGAGACCCCCGAGGCCGAGCGCTACCAGGCGCTGATGACCGCAGCGGCGAGCGACGAGAGCCTGCGCTCGGCGTTGAAGGTCCAGGTCGCCAACCTGCTCGAGGACGCCGCCCATGGCCTGTGGCTGAGCGGTCAGGACGAGCGCGCCGCCGAGGCGCTGGCGCTGTCCAGCGAGCTGCGTACCGCCGAGTCCCCGGAGAGCCTGCCGTGGATCGGCCGGCTGCTCGGCTTCCAGATCGCCAGCACGCTGAGCTTCATGCAGCGCCAGCAGGCCCAGCAGCAGCGCGCCGCCGGCTGACCCGCTCCGGTCGCGATGAACCTGGTCCTGCTCGACCCCGCCGACTTCGTCGCCGATTCGCGCGTCGTCCTGCAGGGTCGCAGGCATGTGCACCTGCGCGAGGTCGTCCGCGTCGCGCCGGGCGAGCCGCTGCGAGTCGGTCTGGTCGGGGGCAAGCTCGGCACGGGCACGGTCCTGGCGATCGACGAGCAGCAGATCGAGCTCACCGTCGAGCTCGTCGACGATCCACCGCCGCCGCTGTCGATCACCCTGCTGCTGGCGTTGCCGCGGCCACACAGCCTGCGCAAGGTGCTGCAGCAGGCCACCGCGATGGGCGTCAAGCGCTTCGTGCTGTTCGGCTGCGCCCGGGTCGAGCCGAGCTTCTTCAGCGCCTCCGCGGTCCGCCCGACGGCGCTCGCGGAGGATCTGCGACTCGGCCTCGAGCAGGCTCGCGACACCATGCTCCCCGAGGTCGAGGTCTACCCGCAGCGCTTCCATCGCTTCCTCGCCGAGCGCTGGCCAGACCTCGCCAGCGGCCAGGTGTTGATCGCTCATCCCGAACCTGGGGCGCCGCCGTGTCCGCGGGCGGTCGCGGGGCCCGTCACGCTCGTCGTCGGCCCCGAAGGCGGCTTCGTGCCCGCCGAGGTCGATCGCCTGCGCTCGCTCGGAGCCCTGGTCGACCTCGGACCGCGGATCCTTCGCGTCGAGACCGCGGTGGTCGCCCTGCTCGCGCGGCTCGCCTGATCCCGATTACAGGCCGTTGAGTCGCTCGGGCTGCGCGTCCTGGCCGCCGATCAGCACCTCGCGGATCTTCGCCTGCAGCACCTCGTCCTCGTAGGGCTTCATCACGTAGCCGTGGGCGCCGTTGCGCAGGCCCCAGTAGCGGTCGCTCTCGCGGGCCATCGTCGTCACGAAGATGAACGGTGGCGCGGCGGCTCCCCGCAGCCGTCGCAGTCGTCGCAGCAGCGCCAGGCCGCTGCCGCCCTCGAGCAGCACCTCGGCGAGCACCAGCGCCGGACGATGGAGCTCGATCAGGGTCAGCGCCTCGCGGCCGTCGACCGCGCTGTGCAGGGTGATCTCACCGATCTCGGGTCCGAGGGCCCGGACGATCGCCTCACAGCGGTCGCGCTCACGCGGGTCCGCATCGGCGATCACCAGGCTGCGAGCGTCCGTCACACTGCCACCGGCATGACGCGCTTGCGCACCAGGTTGGCCTTGGCGTGACGATAGAGCACTCGCGCGACCGCGAAGGTGCCGGTGCGGGTCTTGCGGGCGATCTCCTTGACGCTGTTGCGGCCGTTGACCAGCTCGAGCACCGCGAGCTCGTCGCGCGGCAGCGCCTCGCGGCTCAGCTTGGCGACCTGCTCGTCGATGCGCAGGTACACGTCCTCGACATCGGGCATGTGCGGGCCCATCACCGTGGCCTCGTCGAGCCAGCGCAGGCCGTCGAGCAGCGCCTCGGAGACCAGCAACTCGGTGCGTCCCTGGGCGGCCGCCGCGGCGGCCATGGAGTCGAGGTCGGTCACCGGCGCGAAGGTGAAGGTGCCGGACTTCCAGGTCAGCAGGTGCGAGGTGACCGCGCGCGCCTGGTCGACGACGATCTGGGCGAGGTCGGCCTGGCTGATGAAGCCGGCCTCGAGCAGGCGGGTGCCGAGCGGGCGCTGCTCCGGGTCCTTGCCGACGATGAAGGCCTCGAGCTGCTCATCGCGCATGAAGCCGCCCTCGACGACGAAGCGGCCGAGCTTGAGGTCCTCCTCGGTGCCCTTGACCTCGGCGAGGCGGATCCGGCCCTGGTCGATGTGCAACTTGCCCCACTTCGCGCCGTCCTCGACCTTGAGGATCCCGCGGACACCCATGTTGCCGAGCATCTCCAGCACGGCCTCCAGCCGGGCGGCGCCGAGCGCTCCGCGGATCACTGGGCGGTCCGTCGGTAGCGCCAGCTCGTCGTCCGTGCGCAGCGCCCGGGCGAAGTGGTCGATCTCCGTCTCACTGAACTCCTGGCCAGGGAAGTGCTCGTACAACAGCTGCTTCAGCCGGTTGACCACCAGATCGACGGAGATCTGGCTGCTGGAGGTGCTGGGAGCGTCGTTTTGGTCCTCGAGCGCCTCGTGGACGACCTTGACCAGCGCCGGGGTGCTGAAGGGTCGACGCAGCGAAGGGAGGCCTTCAGCCCCCGGGATCGGGGTCGGGTTGCTGCGGCTGACCAGCAAGATGCCGGGAAGCTGCGCGCCGCCGGGGATCTGAACCAGAGCCTTGAGGACCGCCGCCGAGGCCGCCGGATCCACCGCTGCGTCGAGCAGAAGGGCCATCACGGCTCGATCCCCGGCCGGGCCGTGTTTTTTACACAAATCGACCGCGTCTGCCAGCGTGTGGGCATTGAACACCTGGAACCCAGCCAGGCGCAGGCCCGCGGTCGCCAGCTTCGCCGTGGTCGTATTCGGGTCGTAGTACAGGATCCCGGGCAGGGTATGACCCGAGGTGGCGCCGGAGGCTGGGGGCTTGGAAGCCATGGATGCAGCAAAGGATACTCGGATTTGCCGGAGTCGTGGTAGCGTTTGGTCCAGACCATGGTCATGGGCGAGATTGAGCGACTGGATCCCCCGCGCCAGCTGGGCAACGTGACCCTGCTGGCGGTTCTGGGCGAGGGTGGCATGGCCACTGTGTATCTCGCCTCGATCGGGACCGGCGCCGCTGCGCGCCTCGTGGCGGTCAAGCTGCTGCGGCCTGGGTTGCCCGATCACGACTACCGGACACGGTTCAAGGACGAGGCCAAGCTGGTCCTGCGCCTGCACCACCCGAACATCGTCGAGGTGCGCGAGGCCGGAGACCTCCACGAGCAGCTGTTCATCGTCATGGCCCTGGTCGAGGGGCGCGATCTCGCCGACATCTGGGACCGCTGCGCGGCCGTCGGCAAGGCGTTTCCGGTGACCCTCGCGGTCCACATCATCCGCGAGATCCTCCGCGGGCTCCACTACGCGCACACCTTCCCGGGCCTCGGCCTGGTTCACCGCGATGTCTCGCCCTCCAACATCCTGATCGATTGGGCCGGCGTGGTCCGCCTGGCCGACTTCGGGCTGGCGACCTCGACCCTCAAGGGCAGCCTCACCGTCCCCGGCGTCGTGTTCGGCAAGGTCGGTTACATGTCGCCGGAGCAGGCCCGTCACGAGACGCTCGACGGCCGCGCTGACGTCTACGCCTGCGGCGCCGTGCTCTGGGAGCTGCTCACCGGGCGACCCCTGCGCGGCGGTGACGGCGTCGACACCGAGGATGTCTCGAACTTCGTCGCCCCGCCGCCGAGCAGCTACAGCAGCCGCGTCGACGCCGAGCTCGACGGCATCGTCAGGAAGGCGCTCGCGCGCGACCGTGAGGACCGCTACCTCTCGGCGCACGACTTCATGGAGGCGCTCGGCGCCTGGCTCGCGCGCCGCGGCGTGATCGGCAACTCCGGCACCGAGCAGGTCGCCGAGTTCCTCGGCATGTTGTTCGGCGACGCCGCTGCCCGCGAGCGCGACAATCGCGACGCTGTGCTCGGCGAGGCCGCGCAGCACGCCGCGCCCGCGATCCTGCGCGCCGCGGAGGAGGCCAACAAGGACACCCTCGGCGACGCCTTCGCCGACGACGAGGAGTTCGACCTCTCGCTCTCGGACGAGGACGACGACGCGGCCTCGACCGGCGAGCGCAGCAGCATGAAGATCATCCCGCTGCCCGAGCGCCCGGATCGCCTCGAGCGCACCGCGGCCGAGCGCACGCAGGCCGCCGCGCCGCGCCGCCCGCGGCCCAAGGACGAGCTCGGCTTCCCCGACAACCCGCAAAACGACGTCGAGCACATCGAGGCCGGCACGATCATCGCCGACCGTTACCGCGTCGTCAGCCGCATCGGTCGCGGCGGCATGGGTACCGTGTATCTCGGCGAGCACACCACCGTCGGTCGCCGCGTGGCGATCAAGGTGCTCACGCATCAGTGGAGCCGCAGCGAGCTGGTCGCCAAGCGCTTCCGGGCCGAGGCCAGGGCCGCCAGCGCGGCCGGCCACCCGAACATCATCGAGGTCTTCGACGCTGGCCAGCTGCCCGACGGCCGCCTCTACCTGGTCATGGAGTACCTGACCGGGCGAAACCTCTACGACGAGATCCAGGACCTCGGGACCCTGCCGGTCGGTCGCGCCTGTCGCATCATCCGCGCGGTCGCCCGGGCGATCCGCGCCGCGCACGACGTCGGCATCATTCACCGCGACCTCAAGCCGGACAACGTCATGTTCGTCCCGCTGCCCGAGGGCGAGGGCGAGACGGTCAAGGTCCTCGACTTCGGCATCTCCGCCGGCGCCGAGCGGACCGAGGCCGAGGCTCGCCTCACCGTCCCCGGCCACGCCCTCGGCACCCCCGAGTACATGGCGCCCGAGCAGGCCAAGGGCAAGGACGCGACCGAGCTGTTCGACATCTACGCCCTCGGCGTGATGCTCTACGAGTGCCTCGCCGGCGAGCCGCCCTTCGTCTCCAACAACCTCGTCGAGATCATGGCCCGCAAGTCGACGGAGAAGGCGCCCTCGCTCTCCGAGCGCCGCCCTGATCTGCCGCGCGGCCTGGTCACGATCGTCGACAGCTGCCTCGAGATGAACCCCGCGGACCGCCCGCAGTCGGCGCGCGAGTTCCTGCAGCGGCTCGAGGAAGTGATAAGGGGTCTGCCGCAAGACGCCGACGGCAACGACATCAGCGCGGCTGATGGCTCGCTCGTCGGGGTCCCGGTCGTGCCGGTCGTCACCATCTCCGGCCCTAACAGCCGCAAGTCGGGGCCGCGCCCCGGCGCCATTCCGCAGCTGCCGCAGGGAGTCCGACCGATCACGGTCCCCTACGACGGACGGCGCAGGGCCCTCGGCATCGCCGGAATCGGCTTCGCCGTGATCGTGCTCCTCTACGTCGCCTTCTTCGGCGGCAAGCCCAACGGCGACGGCCCTGACAAGCTCGCCGACGCCACCGCGGGGGCGCGCGACCCGGACCCGCCGGAGGTCAAGCTCCCCGTCAAGCCGCCGCCGACGAAGATCGTCCCGCCCATCCCGCCGCCGACGAAGGTCGATCCGGGCGCCGAGACCGGCGATGACACCGGCGAGGCGAAGGTCGAGCCGATCAAGAAAGTGGCCGTCGAGCCTCGCCCGCGTCTCGACCCCAAGAGCGACCAGTGCAAGGCGCTGCGCGACAAGGTCAACGCGGCCCGCAACGGCGGCAACTTCCACGACATGCTGCGCCTCCTCAACGATCGCGACTGCTGGGCCTCGAAGGCCGAGCACGGCAAGCTGCGCACCCTCGCCTTCAAGGAGCTCGGGAAGTTCAAGGAGTGCGCCAAGGCTGGCCAGAACAACAGCGACCCGGATGTGGTCCGGTGGGTGAAGCTCTGCGAGCGGCGGGCCGAGCCAGGCTGACGAGCGGAGCCAGCCAGCCGCTGGCAGCGAGCACCGGCGACGCCCGCGAAGTTCGTTGCACATCCCCCGATCTCCAGGGCGAGCCACTGCTCGCTCGCGCGCAAGATCGCTCCCTCAGCCATCAGAACGCGGTCTAGCGGTAGATTTGCGGGCGGGGGCGAAATTGATCTCGCACCCGATCTGCTCGAGATCAGGCAGGCCCGCAGAAGTGCCCGGGAGTGGACGCAGGGGACCCGAGCGTGCACAATGCGGGCCGGATCGGGCGCGGCCGCGGCCAGCCCAATGTGGTCTGTAGCCCATGTTCGTCGCCACCACGCTCGCCCTCTCGATCGCGCTCTCGCCTGTCACCCCGCTGGGCATGAGCAGCGCTGTGCCCTCGACCTACGCCTGGATGGCGCCGGCGACGGCCTGCCCCAGGCTCGAGCCGCGCGTCGTGCTGCAGATCGACACCAAGGCGCTGGGGTCGGACGGTGAGGGCGTCGGAAACCGGCTGCGCGGCCAGGCCGAGCGCGAGATTCAGGGCTTCGATCTGATGCTCGGCACGGACGCCGCTAAGGACCTCCCGGTCGTCATCATCAAGATCGTCCCGCTGCCCGGCGAGGACGAGGGCTTCAGCTACACCATCGACATCAACCACGCCGCCGAGGCGCCGATCAAGGACGGCAGCTCGGTCGGCGAGTGCAAGCTGTGCATCGAGAGCGAGCTCCTGGAGAAGGTCGCCGGCTCGACCCGCGCCCTGATGCCCAAGCTGCGCGGCTACATCACCGACTTCAACAACCGCCCCTGCAAGCCCGTGTGCAAGAGCGACGCGGACTGCAACGGTAACGCCGAGGGGCCGCGCTGCAACCTCGAGACCGGCGCCTGCTTCCGTCCCAAGCCCGAATGCGAGAAGGACTCCGACTGCGCCGGCAACATCCACGGCCCGGTCTGCCACAAGGTCATCAAGGCCTGCGTGAAGGGTCCAGACGTGGTGGAGAAGCCGCCCGAGACCGGGATGAACACCAAGCAGAAGGCCGGTATCGGCCTGATGGTCGCGGGCGCCGTCGGCGTCGGTGTCGGCATCGGACTGGTCGTCCGCAAGCCGAGCCCCACCGACACCTACGAGGCCTGGTCGACGCTCCAGACGCAGAAACCCGGCTACGCGGTCCTCGCGGTCGGCGGCGCCGCGCTGGTCACGGGTGTGGTCCTGTTCGTGCTCGGTCGTAGCGACCGCGGCCGCAGTCAGGTGACCCCGGTCGCTGGCACGAACACGTGGGGCCTGGTCTGGTCCGGACGGTTCTAGTTCGGGTCCGGGTCCGGCCGGCCGATCTTCGGTTATTCTCCCAACCGCGCGATCTTGCGCGATTCTAACGCTTGCCGAGCGCCTCCTGGCGCGCGAGGGTACTTATTGCCATGCGTTCTTCCTGGACTTCGATGAAGCTGCGGCCCGTGCTGGCCTTCGCCGCCGTGGGCTCGCTCGGCGCGCTCGTGGGCTGCGTCGTGATCAACAAGGAGCACTGCGCGTACGCCGGCGGGACCGAGTGCGTGGGGGGCACGGTGTGCAGCATGTGCGCCGTCGAGAACAACGGCTGCGTGGCCATGGACGCCATCGAGGACGACAAGTGCATCTTCCTCGACGCGGTCAGCTCGAGCAGCGGCGCTGGCCCGACCACCGATCCGAGCACCACCGACTCCGGCACCACGGCGCTGCCCACCACCGGGACGAGCACCACCGATCCGGTGACCACCGAGGGATCGACGAGCACGACCGAGCCGACGACGCTGACGGATCCTGACACCGGCGACACCACGAGCACCAGTTCGACGACGAGCCCCCCGTGCATGGGCGAACCGGTCGACAACCCCGGTTGCGGCGGCGTCGAGCCCTACTGCGTCGACATGGAGTGCG
>Ga0209480_10000890_pt1 | contig 22916 bp, 25 predicted proteins | sample JI61114C2DNA_FD_187501 | JGI IMG/M metagenome (GOLD analysis project Ga0209480, IMG submission 187501) | Wastewater effluent complex algal communities from Wisconsin, to seasonally profile nutrient transformation and Carbon sequestration -... | ecosystem: Engineered > WWTP > Effluent > Algae... | reverse complement strand
GCATCCTCAGCAGGAAGGATTACTGAATGACCTTGGCGTGGAACTGGATGAAAGAGGCAATGTGAAAGCCAATGAGAAAGAATACCGCACCAATATTTCCAAAATATTTACAGCCGGTGATATGCGCCGCGGACAAAGCCTGGTGGTATGGGCCATCAGTGAAGGCCGTGAAGCTGCACGTAAAGTGGACGAATTTCTGAATAATTATTCCGGTTCTGTCCTGGAAAATAAAGACGCTTCACTACTCTATCATTTAAGCTGATATTGCTTACAACTCATCAAAAAGAGCCTTATTTAAAGGCTCTTTTTTTTACCCATGAACTGGCAGATAATCTGCTTACAAGCCATTTTATTCATATTATTATTTTACGTTATTTATATATTTTCTATCATATTGGGCATATTTTTCAACTTTTCACATATTTTATTAACATAATCAATAAAACTAACACGTGTTAATGACATATTTTTCTATTTTTAATCGAATTATTTAATATAGTTAATTTATTTAATGTTTAACTAAAATTTTAGCTCATGAGTAGAAGAAAAGCAAAACAAATCTTACCATTCGTCGTCCTGGTTGCTGTTGCCATTTTTGCCATGTTTATTAAGCCTACGGCAGATTATGTGCCGGGCCCTAATGACCCCCAATACAGTTCAGCTGATATTGCCTGGGTACTTGTTTCCACAGCCCTCGTGTTTTTAATGACACCCGGTCTGGCATTCTTCTATGGAGGAATGGTACACCGCAAAAATGTGATCTCCACGATGATTAAAAGTACAGTTGCTGCCGGTGTGGTAGGGGTACTTTGGGTGGTTTGCGGATTCAGTCTTGCTTTTGGTGAATCAATCGGCGGCTTTATCGGCAATCCTCAGACTTATGCTTTTTATGAAGGCGTAAAAGGTGGTGCTGCCTGGCCGCTGGCAAATACGATTCCGCTGTCCCTGTTCTCCCTGTTCCAACTGATGTTCGCTATCATCACTCCCGGACTGGTGGTAGGTGCGGTTGCTGAACGTATCCGTTTTACCGCTTACCTGTTATTTATCGTTCTTTTCTCTTTATTGGTGTATGCACCTGTTGCACACTGGAGCTGGCATCCGGAAGGATTCCTGGCTAAAATGGGCGCCTGGGACTTTGCAGGGGGTACTGTAGTACATATCACTGCGGGTTGTGCGGCCCTGGCCGGTGCAATTGTACTCAAGAGAAGAAGATCCCATATTGAACAAAAGGAAATTCCGCCGGCTAACGTACCGTATGTCCTGATCGGTACCGGGTTACTCTGGTTCGGTTGGTTTGGTTTCAATGCCGGTTCAGCTGTTGGAGCCACTTCACTCGCTGTTAACGCATTTGGCACCACCACCACCGCTGCTGCATCTGCAGGTCTGGGCTGGATGTTCTTTGATGTAATCAAAGGTAAAAAACCCTCTGTACTCGGATTCTGTATTGGTGCTGTGGTAGGTCTCGTAGCCATCACACCCGCTGCCGGCTTCGTAGGTATTCAGCAAAGTATCATCATTGGCCTGGTAGGTGCGCTCGTATCCAACATCGCTGTTAGTGTCAAACAGAAATCCAAATTGGATGACACACTCGATGTATTCCCCTGTCATGGTTTAGGCGGTATCGTGGGTATGCTGCTGACCGGTGTATTCGCCAGCACAGCCGCACATGGTATCAAAGGCGGTCCTGAAGGATTGTTCTATGGTAATCCCGAGTTTTTCTTCATCCAGCTGAAAGCCATGTTGATTGTGGCCACCTATAGTTTCGTGGTCTCTTTCGCCATATTCAAATTCATCAATTTCGTGGTTCCCCTGCGTGTCAGCGAAAGCGAAGAAGAAGAAGGTCTGGATGCTTCACAGCATGATGAAAAATATATGCAAGGTCACCTGCTGGTACACAATAACGGATCAGTAGAAGAAAAAGCGAATCACTAATACCTATTAAATCGAAAAAGGCACTGCTTGATTGAGATTAACTTCTCGCAAAAGCTAATCCCAGCGGTGCCCTTTTCTTAACATCAAAAATGTATACAATGTTACAAAAATATTTTATGGCAGCCATCGGTCTGCTCTCCTTTACCTGTTCAGTAGCCCAAACAGCATCGGTAACGGCAGATACCGCCACAGCCGCACCCGCTGAAGAGAAAAAAGAACCCGTATTAACCATCACAGGCTCCGTGGATGCTTATTATAAACTGGATTTCGCTAAAACCACGGCCAACAGCCTGACCAGTTTTACCCAAACCCACAACGCGTTTTCCCTGGGTATGGCCAGTGTGAAATTTGAACACAAAGGCGATAAAGTAAGTGCCGTAGCCGACCTCGGTTTCGGACCCCGTGCCAAAGACTTCGCATATACTGACAACGGAATCACACAAGCCGTTAAACAATTATATGTAAGCTATGCACCGGCCGACTGGTTGAAATTTACTATGGGTACCTGGGGAACGCATGTAGGTTATGAACTGCTGGATCCCCAGCTGAACCGTAACTACAGCATGAGCTATATGTTCACCAACGGACCTTTCTCCCATACCGGTCTGAAAGCTGAAATCAGCAAAGGACAACACGGCTTCATGCTGGGTGTATCCAATGCCACCGATTTCCGCATTCCGCCTTCCGGACAAATCAATAAGAAATTTTTACTGGCCCAATACTCATTCGCGCCTACCGATAACGTAAAAATCTACCTGAACTATGTCGGTGGCCAGAACCCCGACACGTCCAAAACCAGCCAGTTTGATGCAGTGATCACGGCAAAAGTTTCCGATAAATTCAATATCGGATTTAATGCCACCAGCAACAGTACCAAATTCTGGGATGGCTCTAAAAATACGGATGCCGAATCATGGGGTGGCGCGGCTCTTTACCTGAACCTGGATCCCAAACCCTGGTTCGGCCTGACGCTCCGTGGAGAAATGTTCAGCGATAAAAAACAACTGAAACCTTTTGCAGCAGCTACAGAAGGCGGGAGCATCTTTGCCACCACCCTCTCGGCTAACTTCAAAACCGGCGGATTCACTTTCATTCCTGAACTGCGCCTGGACAATGCAAATAAAGATGTGCTGTTTATTGACAAAGACGGTGCCGGTACAAAATCGGCTACCAGCTTCCTGATCGCGGCAGTATACTCTTTCTGATAATGATATTAAAGATGTTGGAGATAACTCCAACATCTGAACAGATATAACCGGTATACCGGTAGAATGATCTAAGTGGCAAGCAATCGTTAGCGGTCCCCTGTTTCTACAGGGGACTTTTTGTTGGTGATAACACCAACAGCACTCACAGCTCACTCACCGCCGGCTCCTGCTGGCTCAGACAATGAAAACTGCCCAGCCCCCAGATAATGTCGGTTGAATCGATACCCACCACTTCCCTTCCGGGAAATGCTTCCTGGATTATCCGCAGTGCTTTGTCGTCCCGGTCCGAACGAAATGTGGGAACAATCACGGATCTATTGGCAATATAAAAATTGGCATAGGAACAGGGCAACCGCTGATCCTCATAGATCAGTTCTTCTGGCATCGGAAGATCAATAATATTGAGTTGTTTTCCGTTGAGCAGGCGCATACCGGTTAACTGACGGAGATTATGCTGCAGGAGCTCATAATTCTCATCCTGTTTATTTTCCTCTATTACTGTTATAACGGTATCCTCATTTACAAAACGAACGGTATCGTCTATATGACCGTCCGTATCATCTCCCACAATACCTTCATCCACCCACAACACCTGCTCCATACCATAATAATCACAGAGATATTTTTCAATCTGTGACTGGTTCAGATGCGGGTTACGGTTGGGATTAAGTAAACAGGCGGTTGAGGTCATAACCGTTCCTTTCCCGTTGAACTCAACAGAACCCCCTTCCATCACTATACCCGGATTATACACGGGGATATTGTACTGCTTGCCGATAAGGGTCGGGATCACATCATCGAGATCAAAGGGCGGGTATTTATTACCCCAGGCATTATACCCCCAGTCAACAATTACTTTCTTAATATCCTGTGCCGGATTGATCAGAAAAGCCGGACCATGGTCCCGGCACCAGGCATCATTGGTGGGGTGAAAAAAGAATTCCACTTTGCTGAGATCCACGCCTTCCTTTTGCAAATGACCAATAGCAAAAGCCTTCATGCTTTCATCGGCTACATTGATATTTACCTTCTCTCCTTTGGTCAGCTCCTTAATAAATTTTGTATAGGAAGGATAGATCGTATGAATCTTACCCGGCCAGGAAGCTTCCTTATGTGGCCAGCTTAACCAGGTGGCAGTATGAGGCGCAAATTCCGCGGGAAAATAGTATCCTGAATCTTTTGGTGTATGTTGTGTCATTAGTCTTCGTCGATATAACGTTTGGTAATAGGCTGGTAAGAATCTATACGGCGATCACGCATGAACGGCCAGTGCGTTCTGTACTGATCTGTTTTGGCCAAATCTATTTCCAGCACTTTTACTTCTTCCTGATCATGGGATGCTTTATACAGAATTGTCCCAAACGGATTGGATACAAAAGAACCGCCCCAGAATTTCATCGCCCCGTTCTGTTCCAGTCCTACACGGTTCACACTCACCACGTGCACCCCATTGGCCACGGCATGACTGCGTTGTATGGTTTGCCAGGCTCCGTATTGTTCGGTGTTTGTGGCTTCATCCTGTGAAGTGGCCCAGCCAATAGCAGTCGGATAAAAGAGTATCTCCGCTCCCATTAAGGCAGTAATACGGGAAGCTTCAGGATACCACTGGTCCCAGCAGATCAATACACCGATTGTGGCAAATTTTGTCTTCCATACTTTATACCCCAGATCGCCAGGGGTGAAATAAAATTTCTCGTAATAGGCCGGGTCATCCGGAATATGCATTTTCCGGTACTTGCCTAAATAAGCGCCATCCGCATCAATGACCGCTGTGGTATTGTGATAAAGCCCCTGGGCCCTTTTTTCAAACAGGGAGGCAATAATCACCACGCCCAGTTCTGCCGCTACTTTCTGCAATGTTTCTGTAGAAGGACCGGGTATGGGCTCAGCCAGTTTGAAATGTTCATAATCCTCCACATCGCAGAAGTAGAGGGATGTAAAAAGTTCCTGCAGGCAGACGATCTGTGCGCCATCCGCAGCGGCTTTCTTTACCCCTTCAATGGCTTTGGCCAGATTGGCCTCCTTATCCCCGGAACAGGCCATCTGAACCAGGCCGACGTTGACTTTACTCATAGTGCGCAAATTAGGCTGCAAAAATAACAGATCGCCGGGCTTATTCCGGGCTTTTTTACGCTGAATTCCTGCCCGCATTAATGATCCCGAAAGAGCACCGCATAGCCAGTTTCTCGTAGGTTTCGCGGGCGGCTGCCGGAGCCCCCTGTTCATCCAGTTCGCGGATCCGGGATAATGCATACTGTTGTATGGTGACCAGCGGCAATACAATCCTTTCCCGCATCTGTATGGATGCCTGTTCCACCGGGTAATCGGCCATCAGTTCATTGTTGCCGGTTATTTTAAACAGGTACTGTTTCGTCAACTCATACTCGTCATAAATCATCTGCCATATTTCACCGAATTGTTTATGTTGGGAAAGGTAAGCCGTCAGCGGAAAAAATGATTTCATCATGGCCATTTCACAGTTATCCAGCAAGGTGCGGAAGAAAAGAGACTGGTGATACAGTTTCTGTAATTGCAGCAGTTTGCCTTTCTTTTCCATGGTTTGCAAGGCCGATCCCACACCGAAATATCCGGTTACATTCTGCTTCAGCTGGCTCCAGGATCCGGCAAAAGGAATAGCCCGCAGATCTTTTAAGGATAAGCCGGATGCAGCACCCCGTTTGGCCGGACGGCTGCCGATATTGGTTTCGCTGTAAAACCGCAGCGGACTCACCTGCAACAGGTAATCCGGCAGATACGGATGATCCTTTAATTTTTTATACGCAACGAATCCTTCCGCTGCTAATTCCTCCAGCAGGTGTTCTTCCAGTTCATTTAATGTGGTATCACGGTTATTGAAAAGGTCATTGGTAATACCGGCATTCAACAGCTGCTCAATATTAAACTGGGCGGCATCGATGGTGCCAAAATTGGAACTGACGGTCTGCCCCTGTATAGTAAGCTGAATTTCTTTATTTGAGATATTATGTCCCATGGAGGCATAGAACTTATGTGTTTTGCCACCACCCCGGGAAGGAGGTCCGCCCCGGCCATCAAAGAATATTACATCAATACCATACTCTCTGGAAATCCGGGTCAGCTCTTCTTTGGCTTTGTAGATACACCAGTTGGCCATCAGGTAGCCGCCATCCTTGGTACCGTCCGAGAAGCCCAGCATAATGGTCTGGTGATTGGCTCTGCGTTTCAGGTGTTCTTTGTATACCGGGTGCGTATACAGTGTATGCATGACGTCCGCGGCATGCCGGAGATCATCTATGGTTTCAAATAAAGGAACGATATCAACATTCATTTCCTCCTTTTCCCAGCCGGACAAAAGGAAAAGGCCAAAGACTTCCATTGCATTCAGGGCACTGTTGCACTGACTGATGATATACCGGTTGCAGCCCTCAGCGCCATTAAACTGGTGGATATCCTTTACCGCCCGTATGGTTTGCAGTGTATCATTCAGTATCGGGTCCTGCAGATCAGTTTCCGGATCCAGCCGGGTAAGTGCCGCCAGCAAATCCATTTTTTCCTTTTCCGGCAGGCTGGCATATCCATCCGGCAATGCCTTACCGTTTTCGGCCAGCTGCTGATAAAATTTTACATGCACTGAACTGTCCTGACGAATGTCCAGTGAAGCAAAATGCAGGCCGAATACACTGATCTTACTGATCAGGTTGTTGACCATATGCAGGAATAAACCATTGTGCTGGTGAATAATTATATCCTTCACCTGCTGGAGTGTATTCAGGATTTCCTCTTTGCTCAGGTTGGTTTTATAGCCCGGTATAAAAAGGTTACTGTACAATTTACTTTCCAGTTCCTGCAGCAATACATCCACACCTTCGAAAGTAAGCCGGCGGCGCAGCCTGCGTACATCCATGTAGTAGCATTTAATAATTCCCCCGCGGAGGGCATTGGCCACCTGCAGGGTGATATCGCTGGTCACGAAGGGATTGCCATCGCGGTCGCCTCCCGGCCAGAAACCCATACGTATAACCGGATTTTCCGCATGCATGGCATCCGGAAACTGGCTCTTCAAAGTGGAAATAATCCGGCCCGCTGCCGGATAAAACACGTTCTCCAGGTACCAGATCAGACTGACGGCCTCATCATAGGGCGTAGGCTTTTTCTTTTTAAAAAAAGGCGTCTTGCCCAGTTGTTGCAGGTAGGTATTGATCAGGTTGGTATTGTTATCCGACAGGGCTTTTGCCAGGTCATTGATAATTCCGAGTACCGGGCCGGGATAAAACTGGGTGGGGTGTGCGGTGAGTACCAGCCGTACGGCAAAATCATTCAGTTTTACGGCCAGTTCATCTTCCTTCTTTCCCTGGATCACTTCGGATTCCAGGTGTTTCAATGTACCCACTCCATTGAGGTCATGTACGGTCCGGAAGGCCGCGTCTTCAAGGGCGTCGAAGAGCACCACCTGCCGTTCGATATATTGCACAAACCGGAAAAGCAGATCATTGCGTTCATCCGGATTGGAATAGGTGGTTTGTTTATCAAAAAACTCCTGGATGATAGTTGCGGGACTTGATTTCTTTTTGTATCCTTCTTCACAGTTATTGGAAAGCAGCGAAAGTAAGATACCTGTTTTCTCAATACGGTGAAAGGGTAATGAAGTAAACAGGCTGTTGTAAAGCTGGAACCGTACGCCCACTTCATTGCGGAATTGTTGTATGGCCCTGCCGGACTGGTGATCCATAATGTTGGTTTTTTAAAACGTTTCAGAACGTATGGCAAGCAGGCCCATGAAATTAATTCATTTGCCGGATACTTACCGGTTGTCATTGGTTATATTACAAAAAAATGCCTCCGGTAACCGGAGGCATTTCTATCAAACAGATGTTAGCTTAACTTATTCAGCGGCTTTTTCTTCTGTAGCGGGTGCTTCCGTATTTCCGGCTTCAGCTTTCTTTTTAGCTGCACCTGAACGACGGGTTTTCTTGGCAGCCGTTTTCACTTCGCCTTTACCCTTACCATAGATTTCATTGAAATCAACCAGTTCAATCATTGCTGTATCAGCATTATCACCAGGACGGAATCCCAGTTTGATAATACGGGTATAACCACCGGGACGACCGCCTACTTTTTCAGCAACGGTGCTGAACAGTTCTTTAACGGCTTCCTTATCCTGCAGGTAGCCGAATACCACACGACGCTGATGCGTGGTGTTATCCTTACCCTTGGTGATCAGGGGCTCCACAAAAACACGCAGTGCTTTTGCTTTTGCCGTGGTAGTTACGATCCGTTTGTACTGGATCAGCTGGCAGGCCAGGTTGCTCAGCAGGGCTTCCCTGTGTGCTTTCTTACGGCCGAGGTTTTTTACTTTGTCTCCGTGACGCATGACATGTTAATTTAATTCAGCTGTACCGTGTCAGGAATTACAGCCTACGTTATGAAAAGTACGAGTTACGAAGTACGAAGTACGAAAAAGTACAACGTACTATACAGGTCTCGTATTAATTGCTTAGAATTCGCTCAGATCGATACCGAGTTTCACCAGATCCATTCCGAAATGCAAACCACGTTCGGTCAGCACCTGCTCAATCTCAGCCAGTGATTTCTGACCGAAGTTGCGGAATTTCATCAGGTCTTCCTGCTCATATTGTACCAGTTCACTCAGGGAGTTGATCTTGGCCGCTTTCAGACAGTTGAAAGCACGAACAGACAGATCGAGGTCTTCCAGCGGCGTTTTCAGCACCTTGCGCAGTTGCAGGGTCTGTTCGTCCACCAGGTCTTCCTTCTTCTCTTCTTTATTATCAAAAGTGATGTTCTCATCGGTGATGATCATCAGGTGCTGAATCAGGATGCGGGAAGCTTGTTTAACGGCTTCTTCCGGATGGATGGTACCATCAGTAGACACTTCCATGATCAGTTTTTCGAAGTCGGTGCGCTGCTCCACACGGGTATTCTCAATCGTGTATTTCACGTTCTTGATCGGGGTGAAAATAGAGTCGATGGGAATATAACCCAGGGGGGCATCTTTGGGTTTGTTATCTTCCGCAGGTACATAACCCCGGCCTTTGCCGATCGTCAGTTCGATATCCATGCGGGAAGAAGAATCCAGTGTGCAGATCAGCAGATCAGGGTTCATCACCTGGAAGGTCTGAGTGCCTTCGTTGATCATGCCGGCTGTGAACTCGGTTCTGTTCTTTATAGATAAAATGATCTTTTCGTTCGTTACTTCATGATCGGCGATTTTCTTGAACCGAACCTGCTTCAGGTTCAGGAAAATTTCCACCACGTCTTCACTTACCCCTTTCATGGTAGCAAATTCGTGATCCACTCCTTCGATTTTAACGCCAATGATTGCATAGCCTTCGAGAGAGCTGAGCAATACACGGCGGAGTGCATTACCGATAGTTACGCCAAAGCCGGGCTCCAGGGGACGAAACTCAAACTGAGCTTCAAAATCCGTAGCCTTTTGCAGTATAATCTTATCAGGTTTCTGGAAATTGAGGATTGCCATATTTTACGCTTTAATTTTTGAATGGTGTTATCCGGAGGTTTATCGCCTGCGGAAAAAGGGTGTTGAGTTATAAGAATAAATATTGCGGGTGAAATCACCCGCAATAAATTATTTACTGTACAACTCGACGATCAGTTGCTCCTTGATATTTTCCGGAACACTTTCCCTTTCAGGATAAGTAATGAAAGTACCTTTGAACTCGGTCTCATTAAAATCCACCCAGCTGAACTTAGGGTTCTTGGGACGCACCACACTGGTGATTGAACTTCTTTCCTTGCTGCCTTCTTTAATGGTAACAACGTCACCAGGCTGCATCTGATAAGAAGGAACATTCACTACTTCACCGTTTACTTCGATGTGTTTGTGGCTGACCAGCTGGCGGGCAGCAGGACGGCTGGGAGCGATTCCCATACGGAAAACAGTGTTGTCGAGACGGGCTTCCAGTAATTTGATCAGGTTTTCACCGGTTACACCTTTACGGCGGGCGGCTTCCTCAAACGTTTTACGGAATTGTTTCTCCAATACACCATACGTGTATTTGGCTTTCTGTTTTTCGCGGAGCTGCAGGGCGTATTCACCTAAGGTTTTACGCTTGCGCTTCTCCCCATGCTGACCGGGAGGGTTACTGTTTTTACCCAACCATTTACCATTACCCAGAATGGGCTCTCCAAAAATGCGGGAAATCTTGGTCTTGGGACCATTGTACCTTGCCATAATCTTACTTTCATTTAAGCTTTTTTAGAAACCGGCAGAACGATCAGTAAAAAGCTTTAAAAAAATCAATCGCCTGCCCTTTTTAAAAATGAAACCAATCTGGCTCAAATATTTTATGTTCGAGGTAAGAAGTATGAAGTACGAAAGCGGCTCCGGCCGGATGCGCATTTCGTACTTCGTCATTCGTACTTCGTTATACTCTTCTCTTCTTCGGAGGACGGCAGCCGTTGTGGGGCAGCGGGGTCACATCCTTGATCATCACCACTTCGATACCTGACTGTGACAGGGAGCGGATAGCTCCTTCACGACCGGCACCGGGGCCTTTTACATATACATCCACTCTTTTCAGGCCTGCATCAAAGGCTACTTTTGCCGCATCGGCAGAAGCCATCTGAGCCGCATAAGGTGTGTTCTTTTTAGAACCACGGAAACCCATTTTACCTGCACTGCTCCAGGAAATAACCTGGCCGGACTTATTGGTAAGACTGATGATAATGTTGTTGAATGTAGCGGAAATGTGTGCGTCCCCGTAGGAATCCACTTTCACCACTCTTTTCTTGGCTGCCGCTTTTGCGCTGGTAGCCTGTTGTTGTGCTTTTGCCATTTTTTTTCTGAGGTAATCTACTGGTTTAAAAATGATCCCGTAGTTACGGGACTGAATCAACCCTCCTGCTGACCTACGAAGCGATCCGGAACTGATTCATAGTCTGTAAGTCTATATAAAAGCAGTGAGCGGCAGGTGATGCACTTCGGGCAATATACCCGTGGCGCATAAACTGCAGCCCATAGCAATTACTTCTTGGGTGCTTTCTTCTTACCGGCAACCGTTTTACGCTTCCCTTTACGGGTACGGCTGTTGGTTTTGGTACGCTGACCGCGAACGGGCAGTCCTTTACGGTGACGAAGACCACGGTAACAGGCGATATCCAGCAAACGCTTGATACTCATCTGTACTTCTGAACGAAGCTGACCTTCTACTTTCAGTTCTTCAGTAATAGTATTACGGATGGCATTCAGATCTTCATCATTCCATTCGTTTACTTTCTTACTCCGGTCAATATTGTTCTTGTCCAGAATGTATTTGGCGGTTGAGGGTCCGATACCATAAATATAGGTAAGACCGATTTCGCCTCTTTTTTGTTTGGGTAAATCAACACCGGCAATACGAGCCATAGTCTGTTTTTATTTTACTTTATTTATTACTTGTTTAGAAAGTCCGCAAGTCAGCATTCCGGTAAGACCGAAAGACTACAGACTCCCGACTTGCTTATCCCTGACGCTGCTTAAAGCGGGGATTCTTCTTGTTAATCACGTACAGCTTGCCCTTACGACGTACAATTTTGCAGTCGGCGCTGCGCTTTTTAATGGATGCTCTTACTTTCATAATAATTTCTCTTTTTATAATGGTGACCCTGAGCCAGCTGTAGGGTTACTTATACCTGAAATTGATTCGTCCCCTTGTTAAATCATATGGCGAAAGTTCCACCCCCACTTTATCACCGGGCAGAATACGGATGTAGTGCATCCTCATTTTACCGGAGATGGTGGCCAGGATTTCATGGCCATTTTCCAGTTTCACCCTGAACATAGCGTTCGATAAGGCTTCCAGGATAATACCATCTTGTTTGATGAGCGGTTGTTTCGACATAAATTTTAGGGCTGCAAAGATAGGCGGATCACGCCGAATAAAGAAATAACCCCGGCTTTTTTTCGGGGTTATGCGTAAAAGTATGCTTGATCTGGATCAATAAATTGAAAACGAAGCCTTTCAGACCTTATCCAGGTGCACTTTGGTCATATCCAGGTAGAGATTCTGGAAGGTATGAACCGATAATGGAAAATCAAAATGCCGGCGATCTTCCCGCCACCACATCTCAATATGGGAGAAATCCCCCTTCTTAGGTACAAAAACCCGGAATGAGTCCCGTTTGTACTTTACACCACCATCCAGGTCTTCCCCGGTAAATCCCAGGCGGTGCAACTGATTCTCATCCAGGGGTACCGGATGCATGTCTTCCTGGTCATACCAGAAATCCTGGATGCCGTTGTTGACCAGGGCCTGGTGTTCGGCCGGACTTGTTTTAACGACTGTCCCCTCCCTCATCAATCCGTCGTCGTCCACCGTAATGATGTCTCCGTCTTTCAGGTTGTTGATTTTGAGCATAGCGAATCGTTTTTGTTTATCCGAATATAACAAAATCCCGGGGGATGCTAAACGATTTTTCTCAGGATCGCTTATGATAATTCAAAACGGCCCAGCCATTGAGGAGCAGGGCAAAGCCGGTAATGGTCAGTAACTGGGATTTGATATCCGCCAGCCCGCTTCCTTTAAGCACCACCATCCGGATAACTTCGATAAAATAAGACACAGGATTGGCCCGTGTGATGGCCCTCGCCCAGTCTGGCATACTGTCAATAGAAGTATATAACCCGCCCATTAATATGAATATCATCATCAGGAAGAACGAAATCAGCATGGCTTGTTGCTGGTTTTCCGCATAGGTGGAAATCAACAAACCCAGACCAAGTACCGCCAGGAGGTAAATAGCCGCAAAAACATAAAGGGTGGCGATGGAGCCCGTCGGAATGATTCCATAGAATAACCGGGCGATCCCCAGTCCAAGGGTAAAAACCAATAATCCCAGGATCCAGAAAGGGATCAGCTTGCCCAGAATAAAATGAAATTTACTGACCGGGGTTACATTGATCTGTTCAATCGTACCAATTTCCTTTTCCCGGACTATATTAATAGCCGTCAGATTAGCGCCGATCATCGTCAGCAATAAGACCAGGATCCCGGGTACCATAAACACTTTATAATTCATGGAGGAATTAAACCAGTTCGAATAAGTCACCCCAATATTGGTTTCCGGGTCAAACCGGGGAAATTGAATCCATTCGGTCCGGATCTCCCGGTTAAAATCCTGAATTATCCGCTGAAGGTAGGCACTCCCCACACCCGCCTTCACTCCATTAATCGCGTTGACCGACATGGAGAGTTCCGCCTCATTCTCTTTTACCAGATCCCGTTCAAAAGAAGCTGGAATTTCAAGGATAATATCCGCTTTATCGGTTTCAATCGCCGCTAAAGCCAGTGGATAGGAAACCGCATAATCCGTTAAAATAAAGTAACCTGAAGCAGTAACTTTATTGATCAATGAACGGGAATAGTCAGAATGGTCATGATCCACCAGGGCCAGTTTGATATTACGGATCTCATAATCCGCTGCGAATGGCAGGAACACCAGCTGAATTACCGGCATGATGAAGATCAACCGGAGTATGGAGGGGTCCCGGAAAATCTGACGGAACTCTTTTTGCAATAAAAAACGCATTACCCTCATGCCATACGGATTTTAAAATTTTTAATGGCCAGACCTGCAAAAACAAACAACATACCCGCTAAAATGAGTGTATCCTTCCAGACCGCTTCTATGCCCGTGCCTTTAATCATCACCGAACGGACAATATTATAAAACCACCGGGCGGGCACCAGGTGAGAAACCGTACGCAACGGCAAAGGCATATTCTCGATCGGAAACATAAATCCGCTGAGCATTACGGTAGGAAGCAACAGGCCCACCAGTGAGATAAACAAAGCCGTTTGCTGGGTGGCCACTTTGGTGGATATCAATAAACCCAGCGCCAGCGATACCAGCGTAAAGAGCAAACTCTCCCCTACCAGTAAAGCCAGGCTTCCCTTTACCGGCACTTCCAGTACAAAAACACTTAATAATAATATAATGGCAATATTCACTGCCGATAATAAAAAATAAGGCACGGCCTTGGCTATAATAATTTTAAAAGGCTTTGCCGGGGATACCAGCATAATTTCCATGGTACCGGTTTCCCGTTCCCGGACAATCGTGATTGCGGTCATCATGGTACAGACCAATAACAGTACCATGGCCATGACTCCCGGTACAAAATTATACGCCCCTTTTAATTCCGGATTATACAACATCCGCACCCGTGTCTCAATCGTGTAGGGCAGTTTCTTTTCCTGTGTGATCCCAGACTGAAAATCCTGGATAATGGCACTTGTATAAGTAGTCAGCGTATTGGCAACATTCGGATCCGACGCATCCGCAATCAGCTGCACCTGTGCCTTATTGAAACGCAAAAGGTCTTCCTTAAAATGCGGAGGAATGACCACGGCCAGTTTGACTTTCCCTTTTTGAAATATCTTTTCCACTTCACCCGGACCAGTAATCATCTGCTCTACTTCAAAATACCGGCTGGCTTCCAGTTTGCTGATCAGCGATGTCGATGCCGCATCCTTTGACTGGTCCCATACAGCCATCTTCGAATTCTTTACCTCATTTGTCAGAGCAAATCCAAAAATGAAGATCTGCACCACCGGCATGAACAGCAGAATGAACATCGTCCGCTTATCGCGGAAAATGTGGTGAAACTCTTTTTTTATAAATGAAATGAACTGCTTCATAATCTTATTAAAATTCCAGAAAACCAAAATGCCTTTCAAAAAGAACCAAGAAGCCAAGATGCCCCACCTTCGCTGAAGCTACGGCGGGCAAGCAAGACGCCAAAGAAAAATTAAATCGCAAAAATCAAAGGCCTTCTAATGAGTTCTTGTTTAAAACTCTATCAAACATTTTCTTCGAATCCACCTCCCAACTTTCATGTCTCATTAAAGTTTCAAACTCTTCCCCCATTGGCATATTGGCTAATTGGCACATTATCTTAATCTGCATTCCGAACTGCCTTCCTCGCCAGCTTCAAAAACACTTCATCCATCGATGCAGCACCAAAGGTCTTCTTCAGCTGAGCCGGGGTATCCAACGCATCAATTCGTCCATCCACCATAATGCTCACCCGGTTACAATACTCCGCTTCATCCATATAATGCGTGGTCACGAATACGGTAATACCATCCGCCGCGGCTTCATAGATCAGATTCCAGAACTCACGACGGGTTACAGGATCCACCCCACCGGTAGGCTCATCCAGGAAAACCAGTTTGGGTTCATGGAAGATGGCCACTGAAAATGCCAGTTTCTGTTTCCAGCCCAACGGTAAAGACTTTACCAGTTTATCCGCTTCGTCAGTCAGGTGTAGTTGCATCAGCACCCGTTCTGTCTTTTCTTTGATAAACGCATTGCTTTTGCCATAAATACCGGCATAGAACCGGATATTTTCCCGCACCGTCAGGTCTTCATACAATGAAAACTTCTGACTCATATACCCGATATTCCGTTTGATCTTTTCATTCTCCTTATACACATCAAAACCCGCCACCATCGCTTTTCCCGAAGTAGGCATCGAGAGTCCGGACAGCATACGCATGGCGGTGGTCTTGCCGGCCCCGTTGGCGCCGAGAAAACCAAAGATCTCGCCCCGGTTTACTTCAAAGCTGATCGCATCCACAGCGGTGAAATCGCCGAAGCGTTTGGTTAGTTTATCTGCTATGATTACTTTATCAACCATATTTGTTTTTTATAATTATGTCACCCCTTCAGGGTTCAAAGGGCACTTGCTTCCCTCTTTTCTATAATCATATCAGCCCTTCGGGCATAAGCTTAACACTATTAGTTATTATCCCCTTACTCACCACTCACCACTCACTCTCCCATTAACCGTATAAAACAATCCTCAATATCCGGCCGTGTTTCTTTCCATTCATATATCTGATGTGTTTTATCAAGATAATGGAGCAATTGATGATGCCCTTCTTTCTTAATCACCACATGATGATACTCCCCAAACGGATAGGCATCCAGCACGACATGACTGTGTTTTATATCATGAAGAAGTTGCAACATATCTGGCGCTTTTATAGCCAGCAAATGGTAACCGAAGTTTTCCACAATCGCCTGCGGCGTATTGATCTGCATGATTTTTCCTCCCTGGATCAAAGCCACCCGGTCACAGAGACTGGCTTCATCCATATACGGTGTGGAAACCAGGATGGTGATGCCCTGTTCTTTCAATCGTTTCAGCATTTCCCAGAATTCCTTTCTGGATACCGCATCCACCCCCGTCGTCGGTTCATCCAGGAATAAGACTGAAGGCCGGTGAATAAGCGCACAACTAAGAGCCAGTTTTTGTTTCATCCCACCGGAAAGCTTACCTGCCCTGCGGTTTTTAAAAGGTTCAATCTGCGAATAGATATCTTTGATCAGGTCGTAATTCTCTTCAATAGTAGTATTGAAAATAGTGGCGAAAAAATCAAGATTCTCTTTCACCGTCAGGTCCTGGTACAAAGAAAAACGGCCGGGCATATAACCTACCCGCTTACGGATCTCCTTATAATCCTTCACCACATCAAAGCCATCCACCGTAGCCGTCCCTTCCTCAGCGAGTAACAAAGTGGTCAGTATCCGGAACAACGAGGTTTTACCGGCGCCATCCGGACCGATCAGGCCGAACAGTTCGCCCTGCTGCACGTCGAAACTGATCCCATGCAACGCGGTGGTCATGGCCTTTTTGGTGCCGTAGCGTTTTACAATATTTGATATACTAACTGTTGTCATGTCTTTTACTGAAAATTGAACATTGTGTATTGAATATTGAACATTTCTCTTTGTAGGAAAATCAATGTTCAATATTCAACGATCAATTCTCAATGTTCATTTGTTGGACACATTATTGATTGCCGAACTTTACTTCCCCGTACATACCAATCTTCAGGTACCCGTCATTCTTCACTTTTATCTTCGTGGCATAGACCAGGTTGGCACGCTCGTCTTTGGTCTGTATGGTCTTGGGAGTAAACTCGGCTTTATCCGAGATCCAGGTAATGGTGCCTGCAAATTCTTTATACTTCTTTGCTCCATCATCTACCAGTACTTTCACAGCCTGTCCCAGTTTTACCTGTGATAATTGCGTGCCGGTTATATAGGCCCGTAATGTGATGGTGGAGAGATCGGCAATTTTATACAGTGCTTTACCAGTGGAAGTGATTTCTCCCTGCTCGGCATATTTAGTCAGTACCGTTCCCGCGACCGGGTTCACAATAGTGGTTTTCTTTAACTGGTCTTCCAACTGTGCCACCCTTTTCTGCAAAGGCTTCCCCTCACTGAGGATACTACGGTTCTGGGTGGCCACATTGTTTTGTTGTACCTGTATCTGCTGGCGGGTTACATTCATACTCCGTTTCGCCACATCAACCTGCGCATTGACATCATCCAGTTGTTTACCGGTGGCCGCATCCTGTTTCAGCAGGTTCTGGATACGTCCTTGTTCGTGCAACAGGTTATTCAGTTGTGATTGCTGTACGGCCAGCTGGCCTTCAAGCAGTCTCACCTGCGGGCTTACATCCGCGGTTTTCTCACCCAGCGCCTGGATACTTGATTCCACTTGTTCTTTCTGCAGCGAAATACTGACAGCATCCACCGTACCCACCACACTGTCTTTGTCAATGACCTGCCCTTCCTCAACGGTAAAGGAGGTCAGTTTACCGGACAACTCGGAAGACACGATCACTTCATTGGCTTCAAATGTGCCACTGGCATCCGCATTCCCATTTCCGTTTTTACAGGCCGTCAACAACGTGAAGGCGAAAAGGGCGATAAAAACAATTTGCTTCATACTTCAGTATTTAAATTTACCGATGGAATTACTTTCCTAAAATGGTTTGATAATTGATCTGTGATTGTAATAACTGCACCCGATGGGTAATGAGTGACTGCCGGGCCATATCTTCCGCATTCACTTCTTTCAGAAAATCATTGGCGGTAATCACCCCGTTCTCCAGTTGGGCCTTGGCGGCTTCAGTAACCGTTTTACGCAGCGAAATGATCTCCTCATCTGAACGGATCAGTTGCTGCAATTTGTCGATCTCCGCCTGCTGTTGTTTAAGCTGGGCATTGGTATTCAGCAGGAAGGTTTCCTTTTGTACTTCCACGATTTTTTTATTCACCTGTACCTGCTCCTTTTCTTTCTTCTTTGTATAAAGACCGGCCAATGACCAGTTGAACCGAAGCCCCCCGATGGAATAAAAAGCAAAATCATTTTTCAGCATATTCAGTCCCGGGCGGCCATAACCGGCCTGGGCAAAAAGACTGGCCTTGGGCTGATTCTTTGCCAGAATCAGTTTATCCTGCTGATTAATCAGGTTTTCCTGTTCAGAATACAATTTCAGTTCTGGCCGGTTAATGTTATGATCCGCGACCAGCAAAGAGACGGGTTGTTCCAGTTGCACCTGTTCACTTAATTCCTGCCCCACAAAAAGAGAAAGGGCTGCCACGAGTCCTTTACGTGATGTGCTGACCTCAACGGTGCGTTGGCCGGTCTTCAACAACTCGGCCTTCAGCATATTCAGGTTGGATTTAAATGCCACCCCGTTTTGTACCTGCGCCTCCACTTTTTTGATGCCGGTCTCGATATCTTTTTTCACCAGTTCCACCTGTTTGAGTTGTTCATCCAGGTATAGAATACTCAGGAATAACTGGTTGATCCGTTCTTTTACTTTATATAATTCCACCTCCACTTTCTGGTCTTCCACTTTCGCATTGAGTTGTTGCAGGGCCTTTTGTTCACGGGTAAGGCCACCATCATAGATCAGCTGGTTCACATCGGCCACCAGTTTATATTGATCTTTATTCGGTGCCTCGATACTAAAACCCGGAATCGAAATGGGCACACTGGTCACATCCGATTGATAGGTAGCCTGTCCGCTAATGGAGAATTGTGGCAGGAACCCTTTCTGCAGGTTCTCCACACTGATGCCGGCTGTTTGGCGCACCAGGTCCTTTTGTTTTACGGCCGGGTAATTTTTCTGCACCAGTTCCCAGGCAGTAGCCAGGCTCAGTTGCTGCAGCGGTTGTGCCCCTGTATCCAGACTGAAGGCGATCAGTAAAAGAAGAAGTAGTCGTTTCATATTCATTATTTAACCAGGTGGTTAATGATGGTTCAAAAAAAATCAGGCTTTAATTGAATCAATGATGAACCGCGGGATCTCGGTTTTCCGTTGCTCCATCACCATCCTGAACTGCTGCTCATTCATGCCCATATTTTTCTGCAGCATCGGTTTGGCCACAAAGGGGAAAATAGTCATAGACAACATATTCATCAGCAGGTGAAGCGGATGTATATCTTTAATGGTTCCCTTTGCTTTCTCTGCTTCAATCTGGGCCAGGAATTTTTCCGGTTTGGGGGTGGATTTTCCTTTCCAGACTTTTCCAAGGAAATAGTTTGGATCCCGGTGTATTTCATTCAATACAAACAGGGGCAGGTATGGATTCTCCATGACCAGGGTGATATATTCATCGCAAAACCTTTCAATTTTTTCAAACAATGGCAGTTCTGCGGTAAATATTTCATTGATCTTCGGAAACAGCCGGTCTGCAGCCTGCATAAAAATCACCTCAAACAACTTCTCCTTGTTTTTGAAATAATAATGCACCAGGGCCTTATTAATTCCTGCTTGATCCGCAATATCCTGCATCCGGGCGCCGGTCATGCCATCCCGGACAAAGACCTTTTTGGCAGCGGCGAGGATCAGTTCCTCCGTTGTTTTATCTTTCTGTTTTTTGGGCATTTTAACCAAATGGTTAACAAAGGTGGGAGTTTTTAACCAAATGGTCAAATTTAATTTACAACCATACACAGTCAGTCAAATCGAAACTGATTCAGCATGTGGCTCATCCGCATTATCGCGATTCTTTTTCCAGTATTTTCCGGAGCCTGTAATTGGTTCCTGTGAAATTATAACGCACTGAAAGACCTAAATAAGTACCTGTGGAACTAAACCGACCGGTTGTTCTGGGCTGAGCAGGTGCATTAATCCAGTATTTCCCATCCATATACCTGGTTAAGGAGAAATCTGCCACCAACCCTACTCCTAGCAGGTTAAAATTAGTAAGCATCCAGCTATGTCCTGCCGTTACGGGGAAACTAATCCAGGGTTTTGCATCATTATTAGAATAAACTTCTGTTCCGGCAGCCTCATAGAACTGATTGCCTTGTTGTACAAAATACGAAATACCATCCAGGTCAAAACCCGTACTCACATTAAACCTGACACCGGCCCCTGCATACAAAAATCCCGTTTGACGGTAAAGCCATCTTTTTTCTACCTGTACAGGCAGACTCAAAATGGCAACGGGCAAAAAATAATGTAAATCACGGGAATTATAGTCAGCAGCAAGAGCTGGTGAAAAATCGCCTTTCTTAAATGCCACAAAAAATTTCCAGCTTAATAATTCCAGCTCCGGCCCTATCATCAAACTGTATTGTTTATTAAAATTGATCTGGTATTTAAACCCGGCAGCCAGCCCTGGAACGGCTCCTGACCCTGCCGGATATGAGCCTGTTTGTCTACTTAATTTGGCCTTAAAAACTGACAAGGGAGAAATAATAAACTGAAAATGATTCGACCTGAAAACATGATCCGCGAGTACCTCTTTTCGCCTGAAAACAGGTTGTGAACTTCCTTCAATAACAAATACCAGCAGGAGCAAGAGCCAAAAAAGCCTGCCGGCTGATTGTTTTATATTTATTACCTGCATCATGTTTAATCCCTGTTCTGCATCAGTATCTTCACTTTCCGCCGGTTATATCCGGTAAATACATATTGCAATGACATACCAAGAGAAGTACCACTAATTTTATACGTGCCCGGCGAAGAAGGCTTGCCGGGAATAACGATCTCATAATCGCCTTTGAAAAAACTGGCCGTACTGATATCTGCCTGCAGTCCGGCTTTGATGATGTTTTTATTATCCAGGACAAAAGATTTTGAATACCCGGCCAGGCAGGTCACCCAGGGTTTATATTTGTTGTGCATAGTGTAATCCATTTGCATAATGGTCACATATGAGCTGTTAAAGTCAGGCCCGATTTCCCCATAACTATAATCGCCGATCATCACCCCACTGTATCTCAATGACAAACCGGCATGCAGGCCAAATGCGTTTCTTCTGCCCGTTTTAAACTCCCGCTCTATCAGCACCGGCAGCCGGACATTAAACCATATATCCTTAAACTCAATCAGGTAATCCCAGGTAATCTGCGACGATGGAGGGAAATCCGCAGCAGGAATATGCTTAAATAAATTAAACTTACCCAGCACGAAATGGGCACCATAAATCAAAGCGTATTTTTTATTGAGTGTCCTGATCCCGTTAAACCCCAGATCAAAGGATGATTGCAGATGTGAATTCAGCCGGTACCCGGTGCCTGTCAGCGTTATTGACGCCTTAGGCAAAACAGCAGGGATCAATTCAATACTGAACATATTTCTTTTACGTGGGTTCCCGTTGCCAGACATTGTCTGAGCGCTGCCTGAAAAATGGTGAAGAAGCAGGTACAGCAGCAAAATTTGCAAATACCGTTTATTCATAAGCAATTTGATTGGGATAAAATTCAGAAAGTAATGCCGTCCGGAGGTGTAACGACAAAAAACATACGGATATTGTATAAATTTCATCTGAGTGAATAATTAAACGAAAACTGATAAATCGGCAATGTAAATTCTATCTCAGGCGGCTTCGTGTATTTATAATACAGTACCCTGATATTCACCAGTCTCGTTATCTCCACCCCCCAGCCTATTGACCAGCCTTTATACACACCATTGGTCTGTATATCCGGTAAAAATTCCCGCAATTGTGAAGGAGTGGTATAACAACTGATATACCGCCAGGCCAGCCAGGTGACCCCCATGTTTTTGTTATTCGAACGTTCCCAGGCACCGGTCTGGATATAGAGCCCCAGCGCACCGAAACCATTAAGAAAGTTGACGGGTTTGCCGGTCAACGGATCCGTGAGCAAACCGGTACGGAAACCGGTTAATACCCGTTCTCCGAAATGATACAACAATCCGGTCTTTGTCAGTTTCTCTTTTTTGCGGGTAAAATAAATAACCCCATCCACTGAAAGATTGGCCAGGCCGCTGAGCGGATTGATAAAATGCGTAACCAGTGTCTCATTGCTTTGCGGGAGTCCGGGGATCTGCTGTTGAAAATTGTTAGAGGACACACCGGAATAAAAGGAAAGCGGCAGGGTAAACTTGCCGGGCTCACCGACAAATAACCGGATAAAACGGGCTGAGGCATTGACCTGTCCGTTGTTGACAATATCGATAAATCCACTGGTAAAGATTTCCGGCTTATAATTATTTGTCATCAAACCGGCTTGCTTTGTGGCCGCACTGCTATCTGTTCCCTTTGGCTCAGGTGGTTTTGTCTGCGGCCATAGCATAGCCGGCAGCAACAAAAGCCAGGCTGTCAGGATCAGTTGCATACGGGTGGTTCATTCATGATGATACCTGATCTTACCGGCAATCGTTCCGGCAGGGTACAGTGAAAAAAAGCAGCCGGGTCGTCAGCGACTCCCCGGCTACTAAAAAAAAGTTTCATGGCTATACTTTTGAAGGCCTACTCTTGATCCGTTTTTCGGCATCCACGGATCCTGTTACCAGGACAAACCGAAAGTAGACCGGACAAAAAAACTGGCCATGTGTTTTTCAACAGGAATGAGTGCTTTTTTTCGGAAGAAAGACTGAGGGAAAGCTAGAAGCGAGAAGGGCATTCCGGGCGGTCTCCTTCGATACGACGCAGATCATTTTTCTCCTGCCCTGTAGATTAGCATAAGCGTCTACTCCCCGCATAAGGCGGGACACG
>Ga0209480_10000887_pt1 | contig 22979 bp, 27 predicted proteins | sample JI61114C2DNA_FD_187501 | JGI IMG/M metagenome (GOLD analysis project Ga0209480, IMG submission 187501) | Wastewater effluent complex algal communities from Wisconsin, to seasonally profile nutrient transformation and Carbon sequestration -... | ecosystem: Engineered > WWTP > Effluent > Algae... | reverse complement strand
CGTCCTGAATCCCTGGGCAGCAGCTTCGCGCACATCATCAAGGGTCAGTTGGCCGGATACCGAAAATTCCGGCGAGATTTGCTTAAACGGCATGGCGAAGTCCTAGGGGTTTGGGGGTGGATGGGCTTCAGCTTTTGCCGCGGGTGGAAAGGCCAAAAGGCAGATAGGCCGGGCATGTCCCTACGAGGCTTGTCAGCAAGAACATGACGGCCACGACGCCCAATATGATTGCCAAGGTGCCAGACAGCTGACCCATCGCATAAGCTGCGCCAATCGCCACGACGACGACAAGGCGGAACAGCCGGTCGAGATTTCCCATATTCTTTGTCATTTTCGTATCCTTTACGTTGATGAAACTGGAATGAAACGGTGGGCCGCCATGCCGACAAACATCGCAACTACGAACGGCAGCACCGCTTTTGGCGCAAGCGCGAGATCGGCAAGCGCGGGGCCGGGGCAAAGTCCGGCAATACCCCAACCCATCCCAAACAAGATCGCCCCGATCGCCAGCGAACGATCGATTTTCGAGGTGCCGGGCAGATCGAAGGATGTTGCGGCAAGCGGTGAAGCGAGTCGGCTTTTAATCATCCAGGCAACGGCCATGGGAAGAACGGCACCGCCCATTACAAACGCCAATGTCGGGTCCCAATTGCCAAAGAGATCAAGGAAAGACTGGACCCGGGCGGGATCCGCCATTCCCGAATAGGCAAGCCCGGCCCCGAAAAGGAGGCCTGATATGAGTGCGATCACCACTTTGCTCACAACAAGCCTCCAAAGCGCATGGCGGCTACCGTTGCGAAACCGCTTGCCATGAAAAGTGCCGTTGCAACCATCGACCGTGGCGACAGTCGGGAAAGGCCGCAAACGCCATGCCCGCTGGTGCACCCAGAACCGAGCCGCGTGCCAAAACCGACCAACAGGCCGCCTGCAATCAGAGGAAGGAGAGAGGTCGGGAAACTGACCTGCACCTCACCGAATAGGCGCGCGACCAGGAACGCGCCGAGTGGCAAACCGATGACAAAGGCAATAGCGATATTCCGTGGTGCTCCGCTGTCGGCAATGCCCGTAGCGCGCGCGGCCATTCCACTGACACCGGCAATGCGGCCAAGGCCGAGCAGCATTGTCGCGGCGGCAAGACCAATCAGAACGCCGCCCATAAACCCTTCTACGGGCATGGCATGGGGAAATGCAGATATCATACCGCGTTGACCGGGATCTTGAGATAGGTGATGCCATTATCGTCCGCTGGCGGCAAATGCCCGGCGCGCATGTTCACCTGAACCGATGGAAGTATGAGCCGTGGCATGTCGAGCGACGCATCGCGCGCTTCGCGCATGGTTACGAAATCATCCTCCGATATACCGTCGTGAATATGGATATTGGCTGACCGCTCGGCTTCGACCGTAGTTTCCCAGACATAATCCGTCCGCCCCCCGGCGGGAAGATAGTCATGGCACATGAATAGCCGTGTTTCCGGGGGCAGGGACAAAATCCGGCGCGCCGAATGGTAAAGGGTGCGTGCATCACCGCCGGGAAAATCCGCCCGGGCCGTGCCATAATCGGGCATGAACATTGTATCGCCGACAAAGACAGCGTCACCGATCACATAAGCAATACAGGCCGGTGTATGTCCGGGTACGTGCAGCACTGTGACATGCAAATTGCCGATCTGGAACTGGTCACCATCTTTCCACAATTGGTCAAAATCCGAACCGTCGCGTTTAAAGTCGGAACCGGCATTGAACAGCTTGCCGAAAACCTGCTGCACCGTGACAATATGTTCACCAATGGCGATCTTGCCGCCCAGCTTCTGCTGCAAATAGGGAGCAGCCGACAAATGGTCGGCATGCGCATGGGTCTCGAGCAGCCAGTCAACGGTTAATTCCTTCTCTTCGACATAAGCGATTACCGCGTCTGCCGAAGAGAAGGAGGTGCGACCCGAGGCGGGATCAAAATTCAGGACGCTGTCAATAATGGCAGCATGGCGGGTCTCGGGATCATGAACAACATAGGTGACGGTGAATGTGGGGCCGTCGAAAAAGGACTTGATGAAGGGAACCCCAGCCTGCGCGGCGGCAATCTGGGTGCTGGCTTTTGCAATCGCTGAGTCGGTCATGGAAAACTCCCATAAATTCATATTTACATAATATGTGTAATTTATTATTTGATGTTCGTCAAGAGAGTTGCCGAAAGGCATGATATGTGAGACAGCGCGCAATATGACTGAAGCAAGTGACGAAAACCGAAGCCAGGTGCTTCGTATCGGGGACGTAGCGCCCGACTTTAGTGCGCGCACGACGATGGGCGACATTACGCTCTCGCAATATCGCGGGAAATGGCTGGTTTTCTTTTCACATCCGGCGGACTTTACGCCTGTGTGCACCACCGAATTTATCGGCCTGGCGAAGGCTGCAGACAAGTTCGCCGCGCTCAATTGTATGTTACTTGGTCTTTCGGTCGACAGCCTGTTCGCGCATCTGGCTTGGATGCGAGCGATCCGGGACGCTTTTGGTGTCAGTATCACCATTCCTGTAATTGAAGATCCCGGCATGGTCGTGGGCCGTGCTTTCGGCATGATCGACGAATGGTCTCAGGATAGCGCCACGATCCGCAGCACCTATTTCATTGATCCCGAGGGGGTTATCCGGGCCATTACAACCTATCCGCATAATGTCGGCCGGTCTGTAGATGAAATGCTACGCATGGTTGCCGCGCTGCAACGTGCCGACGGCGACGATGTCCTGACGCCAGAGGGTTGGCACCCGGGAGACGATGTTTTGCTTCCTCCCGCTGTGCAGCTCGAAAATATCTCAGGCAATGCGGGTATTGATGCGGACTGGTTCTGTAAAAGGAGCGCCGACACATGAGTGCGCTTTACCAAAGCCGCGCGCTCGCCGATGCCGCCTGCGAAAAGTTGAGGGTTTATGCCCAACCCCAGCGCCTCATGATATTGTCATGCCTATTGCACGGTGAACGAACTGTCGGAGGAATCGAAACTGCGACCGGCATTGGGCAGCCTGCCTTAAGCCAGCAGCTCGCCGAATTGCGCCGCTCGGAAATGGTGAAAACCCGCAAAGAGGCCAAGCAGGTCTATTATGATCTCGCCGATGAGAATGTCAGCTTGTGTGTGCGAAGTATGGAAGCGATCTTGGGTGATGGAAGCGATCCGGAAGATGCGCTCACTAAAGTACTTCGGTCGAACAAAGCAGCACCGGCTGTTCAGAAAACACCTTCCGGTGCGGCTGCATTCGCAAGGATGATGCCTCGGCAGTAGTCCGCAACCAGCTTTTGGCCTCGAATTGATCTTAGCACCCACCCTTTACTGACCTGCGGATTGATGTGAGGCTCCTAAGGCACGCCATCGCCCGTGGTGACGCTCGTCAGCAGCGCTAGCGCATCAGCTTCCGGCAACGCCCGATCAAACAGCCAGCCTTGACCGAACTTGCAACCGATTTCTTGCAACCGCGACCGCTGGAACTCGGTCTCAATCCCTTCGGCCACAACCCGCAAATCCATGGCCTCAGCCATACTGGTCATAGCTTTGACGATAGTCCAATTGGTATTGGTTTCGTCCTGATTCATCACAAAAGACCCGTCAATCTTTAGCGCATCGAACGGCATGGCCTGCAGATGCGCAAGCGACGAATATCCCGTCCCGAAGTCGTCGAGGCTCACACGCACGCCCATAGTGCGTAGCTCTTCGAGCATATGTGCGGTGCGCATCGGGTTGATCACGGCGGCGCTTTCGGTGAGTTCCATGGCGATTGTGCGTGGGTGGGCGCCCGTCTCCATCAAGATATCGCGGACAAGATCTATGAAATTGGGCTGCTGGAACTGGTTGGGTGCGACGTTCACACTGATGAAAAAGGTTCGATCACCACCGGTTTCTATACTCCATCGGGCTGCTGTACGACAGGCTTCACGCAACACCCATGTTCCAAGCGGCACGATAAGACCGCATTCTTCCGCGACGGGAATAAAGATGTCGGGCGCCGTGTAGTCACCATTGGGCTGTGGCCAGCGCAGTAATGCTTCGAACCCCACAATATTGCGTTCGTTCAACTGGACGATCGGCTGGTAGTGTAATTCGAAGACCCGCTGTTCGATAGCCTGTCGTAATGCCGACTGAAGCTCCAGCCGCGTTAACGCTTCGGCCCGCATCGTTGCATCGAACGACACCGTTCGTGTCCCGATACCGAGCTTGCCCTGGTATTTTGCTTCGTACATCGCAACGTCGGCATCGCGCATCAACGCTTCGGGCGAGGTATAGGTTTCGTCCATATGGGCAATGCCTACACTGGCCGATGCTCGCAAATCGTTATCGTTGACCCGGTGGACCGGATGCAGGCGGACATGAATTTTTTCGGCGAGCAATTCGGCAACCACAACATTCGCTGCGGAGCTGACCAACACCGTGAACTCGTCGCCGCCCATCCGGGCGAGCATAATTTCTGCTTCGGGAAAATGGCCCTCTATCTTTTTGACGACGTCACGGAGGCGACCGGCCATGGCAACGAGCAGTTGATCACCCGCCTGATGGCCCATCGTATCATTGACCAGTTTGAAGCCGTCAAGATCGATATAAATCAGCGAAAGCGACGTTCTTTCGTTGTTGCGCAGCGCCTCGAACAATTCGGCCAACCGAGCCTCGAACAATGTTCGGTTGGGTAAACCCGTCAGAGGATCACGCGTCGCGCTTTCGAGTAAGCGGCGGGCGTGATGCTGCCGCTTGAAGACACGCCCTGCCTGCGTGCCGACTTGCACGAGCAGTTCGAGCAATTCGGGATCGGGAGCAAGGGTGTCGGTCGCGAAAAACTCGATTGCCGCGACCAGTTCTTGGCCCATCAAGACCGGGGCTGCAACTCCCGCGCGGAGCTGTGCCCGCAAGGCAAGGTCAGATCGCGTGAAGCCTGGCAGAGCATGTATATCGGGCGTCCAGATGGGGTGCGGATTGATGAAGAGTCGACCCGGAGGTGACGCGCAAGGCCATGCAACAAGTCTATTTGAGGCATCCGCAAACGGAAACATCAGGTCAGGGTCATGCGCAAACCAGATATCCGTACCTTCAAGCCGCGCGTCTCCGACCTCACCGGCACGGATGAGAACATGCCCGATCGCCCAGCCCGTCACGAGGCAGATTTCCTCTGCCGCCAGTCGCAGGGTAGCCATCGGATCGTTCGAATCATTTGCGACCGTGGCAATACGGTTGAGCAACTCAAGTCGGCTGCGTGCAAGATAGGATTCGCGCAGGCCCCGTTCAGCGATAGATTCGGCGTCGAGTCTTGCGCGACGTTCGCGCATCAGTGCGCGCTCGAGCCGCGCAATTTTTTGGTCCGAACTTAAAACATCGAAGGTATCGGAGCCCGGCTGGAAGCTCATTGCCAGGTCAGACGCAGCTGACATGATGCATCGCCATCATGCATGCACCGCGGCTGTTCGACAAGAATCGATTCACCGAAAATGGTGGCGAGGCCATCAATGAACCCATGCGCCAGATGGCACAACTTGCGCGGGGAATTATATCCCATGGTAAGTACGCCATCCTGATCGGCGAAGTGAAAATGAGGGCATCCTGCACCTGAATAAAGTTTGCGCACTTCGGGATGGATGATTGAGTTAAGGCTTAGAATGAATGCGCGGGCGTCAGGGGCGGCCTCGAAAAAGACGGGATAGCGTTCGTGGAGGCGGGGCATCGCACCCGTGCCTAACGCGCGCAGTATTTCAGGCGCAGTGGCCTGGGTCATCGCACATGCCGCGCCGACGAGTGCGGTCAGTTCTTCGTCTGGATAGCTACCGAGTGATGTATATGCGCCATCCAATCCCGTTGCCGCCAGCATAGCGTCCCACGCATCGGGACCATAGCGGTCGTGCACGACCTCTTCGACGACATTAAAGATTATGCCCTTCATGCAATCCAGCCCCATTTGGTCACGCGAGCGACCGGGCTCGCCCAAGCAATGACGACAAAACTTCGCGAAACTTTAGAAAATTTGGCTGTTTTCTGACGTGTCGCCCGAATAGGATCAATTGTCACTATCGCTGAACGAGACATTTCATCGCAGGAAGAACGCCAGATTAGATCGATGGTCACCAACTCACATTTGGCTTCGTCGCACCAACTTTCGCCGCCGCTATCAACCTGTTTTCGGCAAGGTGTATATAATGTGCCGTACTTTCCCCCTTTACATGCCCGAGCAGCTTGCCAATCGTCTAAAGATCGACACCTGACCCGGCCAACGCCGAAGCCTAACTATGGCAAAGGTCATGGGAGGAAACGTCATCCAATCCGGCCAACCTGCGTGCCTGCATGGAAGAAGGTTTGATGAAAGCGAACGGCAACAGCGTCTGCGCGTTTGGCAACCTCCACGGACAATCGGGATCCCTACCATTGGAATGCGTGCAAAATTGCGTGGGGTGTGAAATCAAACGCCCAAACCATCCCGAACAGGACCCAAAGCCCTTCCCAACGGGAAGGCAATTTCGCATATAATATGGGGATTCCCTGTCCGAAGGGATGGTGCTGCTGGGGAGGATTGAACTCCCGACCTCGTCATTACCAAAGCAAGGGAAGACCGGCCGGAGGGTAAGGATTACCAACGATTTTGCAGACATTTTGTTGGCATTTGTGGATTAACCCACAGACTTCCCAAGCTGTCGCAAGTTCCGATTTTGGAGTTTTCCTACTGAAAGATCTTTGGTTCAATAAAAGTCGAAAAAGCGACCTACGCAGGACCTACACTGTCGTTGAGATCCGGCCGGTAGAGATCCGACGACCCATATCTATTTGGAAACTGAAGCAGCAATAGGTTGGCAACTTTTTGCCGTTACCAAAAGCGGAGTCGGATGGAGCTTGGTGAGCCAAATGCGTTACATCAGAAGGAAAGCGGAAGCACGCTTTGGGCACGTATACACAGTCGTCCCCGGCAATAAGTGCCATTATTGTGGACTGCCTTCTGACGGGCACGATCACCAGCCTGCGATCTTTACTCTCCACAAGTTCGCAAAAGATCGCCTGGTGACGCGAAAGCAGATCGAAGAACGATTTGGGACTTGCCTCGCTCTGCCAGCTTGCACGATTTGTAATATGGGAATTGGAAGTTTTGAAGGCGAAAGCGACGATGATCGACGGCAAGAAATTCTAGGATTTATCGATTTCTATGACGATGAAGGTCCGACAACAGGTCAGTGGAATTATGGCGCGTTTATGGTCGCTTACGAAATACTAGTTTTGCATGATCGTAGCGAGTTAGGCGATGATGTTTACGCCATTCCAGCCGTCGGGCGTGCTATCATGGTTCATGCGTTGCGAGCAAAAATGGGTGAATGGGCGGATAGCCCCTTTTGGAACGCCCACCGAGACGGGCTCGGAAAATGGCTAGCCGGTGCACCCCGAAGGAAGCAAAAGTATTTTCTCGATATGTCGAGACTGGAAAGTTATAGTTTTCGTCCCGGCGTCTTTGGCCGATAGAGGCGGACCCACCGCTTTTGCTGAGACGCAGCTAGCTGCGCAGCCGTTCGCAGATACATGGTTTCAATTATCAAAACGCTCTCCATGTAGGATAGTAATTACTTGAAATCGAACCGATGCATTTGTGGCGCTTTCCTATTGAAACTTCTTTGATCAAAACAAGAGAGGAAAAATGTGACCTACCTTGGACCTACGCAAAGGCTGATCGTGCAATTTGTCGCGTTAGAAAAATCGACCGTTCGCACGTGAGAGCACTCAATAAGGAAAGGTCAGCACCTCGCAAGATGTTTTTGTCGCCTCAGTTATTTGGTCGACCAACCAATTACGGCGGAGCGTTGGCGGCGCACCGGCTAAAACCGGTTTGATCTTGTCCCAGGCTTTCGCACCTTGGAAGGAGAACCCTCGTAGTTCGGGCACTAAAGGAAACATTCCAAACTTTACCAATACTCGAAGTATAAGAAGACCCGGATTAAAGGCGAGCGACGGCAGTAGAAAAATGTCATTGCGGTATCGTTCGACAATCGAAGCAATGTGGGGCGCGTCGTGGTTTGGATTGATCCGAAAGCCTCCATCGATCTGTTCGTACATCCAAGAAATCGAGCTCCGTGCTGGATGACCAATTTCGCATAATTCGGCGTAAAGTGCTGCCGGACCTGAAAGTCCCGCTGATTTGAGAAGATTAATGTAATCCGTCGTATGACGCGCCACATGACTTGACGGTACTTGATCTTTTTCAGCTTTATTTATTTTCCGAGCGTGACTGAAATGAATTAGCTTATCCTCCAGGGATCCTAAGTCCAATAACGCTTCATCGTACCCTGAAAGCGCACGCATTAGTAAATTCGTATTCTCGGCGATGTCGGCACCCATGCTGCCTAGGGCGTCAATCGTGTCTCCGGTAGATTCTAATAGTGAGCGGCAACAAGCCGCCCAGCCCAAAATGTTTTCGGCTTCATGTTCACGCCAAGTTGCCTCAATCCAGCGACTTGCTCGCACAATTGAGGTCACTGCAGCTAAGTGTGCTCCAAGCAAAAGTTCAGCGGCGACGATAGCGTTAATGTCCGCAACGCCTGCAGAACCATCCGCAATCGCCGCGGCTACGCTGTTATTGTCCCAAAACCTATAAGGAACATTTGCCATCCTTGGAACGATGCCAGCAATAATAGGGCCGTAGAGGGAAGCAGGAGCGCCGAAAAGGCTTTGTGTATATGAAATATCAAGACGCATAATGGATCGGCTCTACGTGCCTATTGGCGAAACTGAGCCGCCGAGTGTTTGGCGAAGTCGTGTTCCTGAGCATAACAACCAATAGTTACGGCTCCGTCTACTGGGTTCGATGCTAAATCGTCGTCGCCCTCTGAAATTTGAAGACCCGGAGATAAGCGCTGTGGATTTAGAAAATTTCCATCAGAATCGTAAGATGCTTCTTGTGTTAAGTCTGGAACGTATTTTCCCTCGGCGATACCAAGTCGCTTTAGCTTTCCGCGCAAGTCTTCGACTGATGCTAATATCGTAACAGATAGATATTCGGGGGGAGCGGTTCCAGGCCCCCTTCCAAAGGGCTCCATTGCACCTCCGTCAGGGTTGCTTTGCCATCCACCCATTCTCACCACCTGAAAGCCAAGAAGAGTCATTTCATTGACTGGGGTGAAGAGCAGGATTCCATCTCCGCCGTCGTCAGTCGGTGCAATAAGGTTTTGTCGTAACATTCCCATTATAGCGACCCCCGCATTCGCAGGTCTTCCACATTTTAGCTCATCCAATAACGCGGCTTCGATTTTGGTTTGTGTATCTCGAGTGTCATCGACAGTGGTCGAACCTGAATCGATGTTGGACGCGGCCGGTTCATCATCTTTATTTGCTCCACTACAGCCGACAAGTATCAAGGCTGGGAGCAAAAGTTTCGACCAGTGGCTCATATTCATCGGGTACCATTTCTGTTTACGATCAGCCGCAAAGTATTGTTCAGCTTGTTTCGAAGGCCTGCCGCAAACTTATTCCCAGCATACGGTAATGTGGACGCAACGCGCCAAAATACATCGCGGACCTCAGCTTAAGTTTATTGCAACCGAGCGCTGCTAGCTAAAGCTCTAAAATCTTCAATATTTCTAGCAAAGTAATGCAAACGCGGCGCATCGAATGTAGCCATGTAGAGCTTTCCCGAGATAATAGCCGCATAAGCCTCACCTTTTCGGGTCAACCCGTCGGCATCGGTATATTCGTACGTAAACGTCACCCCATCCTGACCTAAAAACTTTTGAGGTTCGGTGGATGTAAGCTGAAATGCACCAATTTGTTTGTAAGTTCTATACGTTCCTTCAAGTAGCTCTGGGACCTCAATGAGCAAGGTGCTTTTCGTGAACTTGGGCAGGGGATCGCGTTTCTTGCTTTTTTCTTTCACCAGTGGATTGCCGGCTTCGATACCGCCGAAAAACGTAACATCGTTCAGCTGCTCGCCGTCCAGCGTCCAAGTTTCTGTCCGCTTGCCTACTTTGACATCGAGCCTGTTCCAATTCCGAGCGGGTGTGACCATGACATTAGAATCTGCCACATCAATCTCAGCGCCTTTTTCGCGCAGCTTATGCGCAGATGCTGGAGAAACAGTCAGAGTTAGAGAAGCTACCGCCAAAACTGCTACCCTTACATAATTATTTATTGTCATTGTGAAGGCTCCTTGGGCAACATCAGTGCAATCATTTTGGCATCATCGGCATTTGGTTTTAACGCTAGGTATTTTGACAGGGCCGCCTGTCCTTGAGTCTGGTCGCCAGTTTTTATCAGTGACAAGCCTAAGCCACGGTAAGCGTCAGGAAGGTTCGAATCGAGCGCGATTGCATTAGAGTAAAATTGCACGGCATTGACCAAATCTCTTTGGTGGCCTCGTGTTCGATATAGTTCGGCACGCGCAAGCCATAGATGCGGAGTCCAGCCGCTCTCCGAAAGTTTAGCGATGATATACTCGCTACCACCGAAATCGTTCAGTTTGATTTGGTCTTCCAGAAAGACCGGCAGCCAACCGGAAAGTGCTTCCCGGTATCGCACCGCGCCATCGTCGCGGTCTGCTCCGGTTGGCTCAGCAAGCGCAGCAAGGTATCCTGCTCGTTCGCCTTCAGGCGGGTGGGAAGCTGTAAATGCGACAGCGTCGAACCTTGGCTTCTTTAAACCTCTCGACGTCGCAGAAGCTTCGATTTCACCAATCAGGTTTTGCCAAACCTCTGAGGCAGCTTGAGGCCGTAAGCCACTTTTGTTCAAATAGCCCAAGCCTAAAAGATCGGCTTCGCGTTCATTATCGCGACTGTAACGAAATAGGCTGCCGTAGACAGAAATCTCGAGGCTTTGGTAAGTGCGTCTGCTATCATAGCTTGGCGTCATACTTGCGAGCAACGCTCCCCAAGCTAGCATGTCCGTCCCACGACGCGTTGCCTGAAATTTGCTCAGACTATGACGACTTTCGAAATGGCCGAACTCATGCCCAAGTATGGCCGCAAGCTCGGCTTCGTTCCTCATTCGGAGCAAAAGCCCGCTGAACACTCGCATGGTGCCATTCGGCGACATCGTCGCATTGAATGTCGGTTCACGCACGACATAGATGCGGGTCGAGTTGCAACGGTCGGTACCGACGGCGCTGCAAAGCACATCTTTTAGGTACTTCGTAAGTTTCTCGTCGCGTATCACTAGTGGTGACGCTGCAAGCCTTCGTTCGCCTTCATCATCCTCTCGCCACATACCGAGTTCATCAACTCCTTGGGGTTGGTAAATTCCCGCGTAAGGCGGAGGATTTGGCGCAGGCTTTGCGTTCGCTGAAATGGCGAAAGATGATGCTATTGCTAGAAAAGGTAAGGCGCTTTTTAACATCATTCTTTGCCGATGTTGCTGCCAGGAAAATCTTCCAAAAGCTGGCTTACACGCTTCTGTGAGCCTTCTAGTTCGCGAACGTCACCGCCCATAGCGGCATCGGCGTTCAGCCAGAGTAGGTCGCCCGTCTTTAAGTCAACCAGTCCTGCGTAACCAACATGTTCGCCTGATTGCACTGCGACACCGGGGCCTAAAAGGGCCATAACTTGAAGGATTTTTCGGCCGGTAGATCCGTAGGCATCCTTGTTATAAATAAAGAGCGCATAATCTGCATCCTTTGCTCCGGGGAGTTCCGAGACGCCTGTGCCCAACGACCAATCAAAAACATCATTTTTGTTGTCGAGTTTTTTGGTCGGTAAGCGATTGCCGACAAAGAATTGGTACTCAATCACGGCCTGAGAAACCGAAGCAAATAACGCCATGTGTTCTTCGACTATCTGTGCAGATTCACCATAGGCTTCAGGTGCTACAACTGTCGCATTACCAAGCTTTGCTTGATATTCTTTCAAAGTCCTATGGATGTTCTCTTTCGCCTTTTCGGTCCAGTCAGCATTAGGCTCGAACAGTCCGCCCGTAGATTGTGCACCTACCCTAACTGATGGTCGAAGCACCAGAATGCGTTTTCCGCTATTTGGTGCAAGCTCGAAACCTTGTTTTATAGCAGATCTTTCTTGGGCGAAAGACGGAGCTATCGAGCACGCGAAAATGCCGATCGCAAGCGCGATTGACCAAACGATAGATTTCATGATTCCCCCCAAATGACTTTTATCTTTAAGCTCAGATCTGTATCGACGTCTATTTATGTTGGAGCCGTAGGAATTTGCAATGATATTTTTCGGCTACAACAAAAAAGTGCAAGTATAACTTCTGCAATGCTTTGCAGTGCAGTGTGTCTTTCAAATTGTTGCGATTTGTGAGCGTCGTGGCTGAAGGCTATTGACTTTGTAAAACTGTTAGCAACTTTGAACCGTTAAAGGAATCCCAAGTCTAAATTAGGTTTTCTCGTCACGTCAAAAAAAGGCTAGAGCGAAAATCGGGCAAGTGTACCCGAAAAGGAGATTAGATATTCGGTACCTAGTGCTAATTGCATTACTAAGTATGGTAATTCCTGCAGGCTTGGTTTTTGCACATCCTGGCGGCTTAGCTGCAGACGGATGTCACAATGACCGCAAAAATGGCGGACGGCATTGCCATGGCGGAAATAAACCAGCACCCCGGGCACAGCGGCTTTTTACGGACGATGTTTATTTTCCGAACTGCGCAGCGGCTCGTGCAGCTGGTGCTGCTCCTGTGCGGGCAGGGCAACCTGGTTATGCGCGACATTTAGATCGAGATGGAGACGGCGTGGGATGTGAATGACGTGCACAGTAAATATGTACCGTGCGGTGCGACGAATAGGTGGTGGTAACAATTCGGGTTCTTTTGATTGCTGTTGGTTTTAATTTATCAGCTGCATTAGGACTGAGTTTAACGCACCAATCTCAGATAGTTTCAAAGCCGCACTTCAATAGGTAATTATATACGTCATCATAGGCTTGCGGCGGGCGGGTGGCATCTTCTTGGCTCCCTTCCGGCACAAATACGATCATCCCTTGCCGCCCGCGCGTCAGCAGAACCCGATAGGAGTTGGCGATAAATTGCTGCCGATCGGCGTCACTGACGGACTGCCACTTGGTGCCCTTAAACTGCATTGTCTTCCAGCCGCCATCCTCACGCCGGAAATTCAGATCCCAACATACACAAGTCCAATCAAGCTCAAGCCCTTGGACATCGAATTCCGTGCCGGCGTCTTCAAGTGCGTTTGACGATCGTACGTCTGCGCCCATTGTTAAAAACCACCTGGCTGGTTCTATTTTGGCCTTAACGAACACGCCATGCGGTTTAAGTCGCGCGGCATTAGAAGAAGCAAGGAGACCCGATCTTTCATTTCCACGTGCTTTGCTTCTCAGCCACGCCCGTGCAGTATCCAGTTTGCGAGTTACAAAAAGCGGGAAGGAAGACAGTTGTTCGCGCATGACCAAGGCCAGCGTATCCTCACCCGCGATAACGTGTCCGATAAAATCAGAAAGCCGTTCAGCCCGGAATGATCTAATTGAGGTCGAAAGGTGCAAATCAGGAGCGTCAACCCGCCCGACCAATCGACCATCATATTTTAGGGTAGCCGGCAAATGAACCTCCCAGTTCGGGAAGGAGCGGTCAACGGCGCGTAACCATTCTTCAATGCCTGCTTCGCCTGTGTTTATCTCCTGGCCGCCTCCGACAAGGCAAACAATTGCGCACCAGTCATCGTGTCTATCCATGACGCTAAGTAAGAACTCGGGTTCCGACATCGAAAAGCCCAGTTGCCCTTTTTTCCGCTGCATGAAGTTCGATGTTTGCTCAACATTCCAAGCTCTTTGGGCTTCGTCGAACACAACGACCTTTTCAATGGGAGCTAATGTTGAAGAGAGTGCATCGTCCCGAAAGTGATGAATGTTCTGAATGAAGGCAGATGCCCTTCGATCTTCTTCGACCTTTTTGGCCTTTGTTCCGGCATCCCGCGCCTTTTCGCAAGCATCGGCTGCCAAAGCTTCACGCAGTACATCAACGAGTGGACCATTGCCCGAAAGAAAAACTGCATGCTCATCGTTATGGGCACGCTGGCGCGCGGTCGCGAGATTGAGGCCTGCCAAGGTTTTGCCTGAGCCAGGTACTCCGGTTATGAAACAGATGATCTTTTTCCGTTTGTGTTTCGCTACCTCAATTGCGGCGGCGACGTAGTCAACGGTCGTCGTCAGATTTTCTGCACCGGCCTCGGAGCGGGAAATCTCCTCCACTGCGTGACCCCTGTAGAGAGCCTGCGCCGCTTCAACGATCGTCGGCGTTGGCTTATATCGACCGGCAAACCAATCGCTCGGCTCGATTTCTTCTCCCTCACCCCAAATCCTTGTTACGTGGTTGATTGCGCCGCTCAACTCATCAGCGGTGACGAGCAATGGTTGTGCTAGTCCGTCGTCGCCCCAAGTTAGAGGACAGCTTTCTTCTCCCGCGGCCTCCGTTGCCACTAGAACCGGAACAATGCCTTTGTTGTGGCTAGTCTCGTGGAAGTTCTTCAGATCCAATCCGTAACCAAAAACCTGGTCGATACTTGATCGGTCAAAACTAGATGCGCCTACTTTATATTCGACTACGAATATCAGCGAACCATGAACCACAATCAGGTCGGCCCTTCGGCCCATGCGAGGGATGAGAAATTCAAAGAAGAAGTAGGAATCAGGTAGGTCGGTTGCGAGTTGGCGTAAATGTCGGATTTGGTAAATCCACGCCGCCCGTTGTGCCGGCTCAACAGCGAACGGTAACTTGGAGGCGAGTTGACCGTAAAGATCATTTTCTGACGTGTTTGTCGCTTCGCTGGCGTTTAATGAGAGGTAAGCGCGATGCATTGATGGTTGTAGCTAAACATCCATACCCGATTGGCAATTAGTTTCTTCAAAAGATAATTGTTGTCGTCGTCCACCAACTCAAGGTTATTTGAAGAACAAACAGCAGGAATACCTGCTATCGTCCATCAAAGACAACAGCTCCAGCGGCCGCTACGACAATGCCTTGAAGTAGAGCCAAACCAACGCCCGTTCGATCAAAGACCATATAAGAGTCGATCGACAATATAGGCTCGACTAGTAAGATCACCACAAGTGCAATCCCTTGTGCAAAGCTAGCACCTTTCGCACACTTCCACTTAAAGCTATCTACCTCTGCTCGCTTCCACGCTGCGCTCGGACTACCAAACACGGCGGCGAGAAGGAGTGAAAGCACTGGACTGATTTGCATTAGTAGCCAACTCCAGGCAGCGAATGCATCTTCTCCATATTTGCCGCTGATTGATTGGACTGAAATTAGAACGACCGGAATTGCAGCAATAACTATCCAGTAGACAAAGAGTCGTTTGACCGCTTGTTGCCTAGTCATTGAAAACCCAATGCTCTTCGGTGAAGAGGAAAAGAAGTAGAGCTCGCTTTCGAAGCTACCAGTCGCTCCCCTTTGCTTTTTGATGCTCGAAACTCATGCACCATCAACCAAACACGAGAGTTTGGATCCACCCGCATATTAGAAAGTTCGCGACTGAGACTAGGGCGGCCGAAGGTATTCCAACGCTCTATATCGTCCTGACGTGCTTTGAACCCAGCGACCGAAAAATCGTCTGACGTTACGACCAGTACGAACACTCGGAATTGTGTTTGCTCGCCGTTGACTAGTTTTTGTAGATAGTTGGTAAATCCTTCCCATCCGCCGACCCGATCCGTCACCCATCGATTTGAGCCGGACTTACCATCATCGAGGAAGCGCTCTGCGGGTGTGGTAATGGCAAAGCCGCCTGGCACACTAAAATAGTGAAGGGTATCGTATCCCCGGTCGATTAATCGTCGGCGGATCTGGCTATCCACGTCGCCAATTGTACCTTTTACTTTGATTTGTGCCGAAATGTCGCCCGTCCATGTCGCTTTTGGTGGTGGCCAAGGAAGGAATGGTGCATCCCGAGAGCTGGCCACGCCAGTCATGGCGCCGTTTGTTCGTCCGCTTAGTAAGCCATTGATTAACCCGGCGCTCAGGATGTCCTGGTCTTGGTTCGCCCAATATTTGGGATACAACGACACGTCTTGTAATGACAGTCGCACAATTTTTTTGTCAAAAATTATCTCGATAAATTCAGAAGAACCGCTGATGCCCAATACCAAAGCTTCCGCAGAACATGGTATCGGTAGATGCGCTGCTGATTGACTACGAACGACCTTTCCTTTTTCATCATATAACGAAATTTCATCTTTTCGGTATCGTTGGATAACCGGCCCCCCAAACTGTTCGGCCGTTTTCCTACACTGCGTCGAACGTAATCTGTCGGACGTCGTCGCTGATAGAATAGATGGCGATGCGGCGGTGCTAGAAGGCGTCGTCGGTGTTTCCTGCGAAACTGCGGCAGTCGAGAACGCCACAAATAAAAGGATCACCCCGAGAAAACCGGCGTTTCGAGACATTACCTTTTTACCCCACCCCACATTGTCTTAAGAATTATAGACCACTCAGCTAATATTCAACCTTTATCGGCCTGCAGGTTCGCGGCGCAATAGCGTGATCGTGCACATTAGTTGTGCGTCCCAAAATCTTCATAATGGCAAAAAAATAAGGGAAAGCAACTGGGCCCGAGCATCCATCCCGAAGGACAGACACCCAGGCCCAGTTTATTGGTCACCATTTCACGTTTAGCTTAGCCGCACCCGCTTCGGCTGCCGCCATTAGCGTGCCATTTGCGAGATGACTGTAACGGGCGGAGCTGACGGCTGGAGCTTGATGGCCTAATAACTTACCAACTTGGTACAAATCTATTCCAGAATTAACCAATGCCGATGCATAGCTGTGCCTAAGATCATGCAAATGCACATCATCAAGCCCCGCTAGCTTGCGCGCTTGCATGAACGATCGCTTGATATCTGTGAATGGTAACAGCGTTTGCGGGTTAGGCAAAAGCCAAGGGCAGTTGGGATAGCGTGGCAGCTTGCCTATGATGTCCATTGCCGGTTGGGATAGCGGCACGTGACGGCCTCTGCCGTTCTTTGTCATGTTCAGCGTCCATGTCCGTTTCTCGATGTCGATATCGGACCACTTCGCCTTAAGCAGTTCAGACTTCCGCGCACCGGTCAGCAACAACAGGCCCACGATGTTCTTGAGTTGCGGATTGGCGGAACACTCGCAAGCCAGCTTGAGCGCGTTGGCCTCTTCACTGGTCAGGTAACGTTCGCGGGCGTTGTTGAACTTCACGCGCGGCACATACTTCACCGGATTGCCGTCGAAGAGCTCCCACTGGCGGGCTAGCTCGAACGACCTGGAAAACATGATCCGGATTTTCTCCACCGTCGCGGGTGCCAATCCACTTTTCCGTTTCTCCGTCAGCCACGTGGTGACATCTTGTTGCTTGATTTCATCCAGTCGCAGCTTAGCCCATCGGGGAAGTACGTGAGCGTGAATGATCCGCCTTGTGCTGTCATAACTGCGTTGATAGCTGGCGGCGTGGGTCAGATGTTGTTCGGCCAGCTCGCGGTAGTATGGGATGGCTTTCTTCTTTTCCTTCTTTGCGGCCGGATCGCCACCCAGGACAGCTTCTGACCGTATCTTCTTAGCGGCACGTTTGGCCTGTTCAAAGGTGATATCCGAATAGCCCCCGATGGTCACCTGACGTTGACGGCCATGGGGATCGAAGTAGCGTTGAAAGTAAGTTTTCTTTCCCGAGCACCGCACTTCGAGCCCGAAGCCTGTTTGGATGTCAGAGAAGTAGTCGGTTCGTTTCTTGCCCGGTTCGCACTGGGCTGCCGCGCAGAAGGCGGCTGTTAGTTGTACTTTTGGCATTTTCAGTTTCCTTATTAATGAGAATTGCGTGCCGATCGCCAGAGGGTGGCGAGGGGGACGCGAAGGGTTGGGTCCAGCCGGTCACGAATTGGCGGCTGGTGGGGCCACAGCGGGCCTGAGGGGGGCAGTTGGGGACCGGGATGTGGAGCAGGTTTGGCCGTTCCGAGCTCCGCGACTGCAGGGGGTGACGAGGGGTGAGCAGAAATGAAAAATTGAGACTTCTGCCGGGAATGTGTGTGCCGAAGCCCGACCTTCAGCCTACACCATCTTTTCCTCAAAATTGCTCACCTCTGCCCACCCCCGGGGGCGGCGCTATCCCTGATCCGGGTAACGGTTGGGCGGCAGGGGCCGGAACATGTTGCCCTCACGGACGATCAACGGCACCCGCCAAAACGGGTAGCCCTTGCTCCGGGTTGGTTCGCCTAAAAACTCACGGAGTACGGCCGCACATTCCTTATGCTGGGTATTTGTCGGCTTATCGTATCCGAGCTCTGCGAGTACCTGTCCCGGGTTCATTCGTGGTAAGTTTTCCTCACGCGCTCTGGACATATCCAACGCAGCTTGGACCCGTGCACCCGTAGCACCGAAGTCGCGATGACGAAGGTTGTGATGCGCCAAAAGGGCTTCCTCTGGCTCATTCAGCCACCATATTTCACCATTATCAAGTTTGACTTTCATCTGTGCCCAAAGCTGCTGCACGTCGATGTTATGGCGATAGTCGATGGTTTTAACCGCAATGGTCCAGAAGCGGCTATTGCCAGTGGCATCCTTTAGAAATTCCTGCTGATTAACGGTGGCGGCAAAAACAGTCTGTCGGGGATAACTGTTTTCACTACGCGCGTAAGGCGGCCGGATCTTATCAAAATCCAGCGTGATAAATGCCTTTAGGCTTTCAATCTCTTTTCGGAACGAACCTTCCAGCTCGCCAAATTCGGTAATCCAATGCTGCGTTGCCGACATTCGAGCATCTTTGCTGCCACCGTCCCATGAGTGTCCGAGTTGCACCACCTCTTGCCTCAGTGGCTCATCCACTAGCTGTGCAAACCAAGTCGTTTTGCCTATTCCCTGATTTCCCTGGAATGTCAGCACGCCGCGCGACCGAAACCTTTGCGGCATGAAGATGGCGGCAACTGCGCTGAGCAGCCATTTCTGAATAAGGATATTCTTCAAATGGCGTGAATAGCCGCCGGCTACGGTAATCGTGTTGCAGATTGCGGCAATTCTATCTTCGCCATCCCACGGTTTACTTGTGATCCATTCTGCGACGGGGTTACGGGGATTACTGTCGGCGACTGCCAAGAGATAGTCCGCCAGCCCATCGGATGACATGCCATGCCGTGTACATAAACTTTTGATCTGCGCATATGCCACATTGCGTGCGTTGTGCGCCGTACCTTGAAGCCCCGGTATTGTGATTTCAACGTCCTTTTTGATGACGTTGAACCTGACTTTTATGCCCTCCAAATCCAATAGATATTTGAGGTTTTCAATGGTTGCGGGAGTTCTAGCGCCACGCGCGGACGGTTGGTCTGGAAATTGATATTCTTGAACGGCTTCACCAGTCGAAGGTGGGTTGTCGTTCACGATCTCATTTGGTCGGGCTGACTTGCCAATGGATATTTCAGAAGGCGATACCTTATCACCTTCAGGGCGCGCATTGCGCCCGTCCATGTCATTTTTCATTGCTTGATCTCTTTGTTGAAAAGCGTGGCGGCACCCCCACGCAAAGCCGAGCAACAACAGGAAGAAACTAGATAAGGCCGATATGTAGAATGACTTTAAGACAGGTATTGAAGAGGCGTGCTAATTCAGAAGTGTATGATGTCCCGAAGCATCTCGACTCCACCGATGCCGCTTAGGATCGTTGCCGGTATGGTCGTGAATGAGCTTACCAATATGGAAGTTTAAATAATCAAGCGGGCGTATCGCGCCGATTATTTCGTTGGTACGATCAACACCGTTTTCGATACAAACTTCGATCAAAGTAAGACCTCGATCGTGCTTATTTGCAGTAGCGCCTAGCAACTCATCCAACTCGCGCAGTTCGCGCTGTAGGTTGATCCATTCCTCCGGATTAAACCGGCCTGTTATGGATGACCGTTGCATCGTGGCCGGTGGTATTCGGGGTGATCCGTCGCCACCAAGAGGTACTGTCTTTGCCATGTTAGTGTCTTTCATTAGAGTTGATTTGTATTCTCAATCTAACAATATTACCGTTTATATTCAATGAATTATCAATTAATATGCAGTTACTGCATTGTTCTAGTTTACATGGTGTAAAAATGGGATATGCAGTTACTGCAACGAAATAACTGAAATTTTTTTGAGTTCCGATTGGTCAATTGGACCAAATTACCGGGGTGATTCGCGCCGAGATTGGAAAATCGATAAGCGTATAGGGAGGTCCAATGTCTAACGTACGAAGGGGTGGATTGCGGCTGATTTACATCGAGTCATTTTTGGCTGTGGTAGATACCAAAACCTTCAGTGCGGCAGCCAAAAGTCTAGATTGCAATCAATCAATGGTCTCGCGATATATAGCTGACCTTGAAATGTGGTTAGGTTACAAACTCTTCTCGCAACACGGGCCATGTGTGCTCAACAGCGATGGTGAAAAGTTTGAGGTTGTTGCGCGCGAAGTCGTTCAACGGTTGAACGATAGCCGGTCGTCCAATGGCATGGACAAGACGTTTGTTGCAAAGTATCCGAATCGTTAACTGTCGCCGCTGCTGATGGATCTCTCAGGCGCCGAAAACCAGGCAACGCTTACGCAAACGGCTATGCACGCAAATGTAGCCGCCGGGTAAGTCGCCGCAACTTTGGCAACGATGCAAAGCGCAATGAACCCGAGCATGGCTTTTGGTCGAGCGCAAAATCCCCATAAAAAAGAAGCAAGGCATAGCAAGGCCAATGCCACGATCGCTGCGCGCGCCACTGCCAGCGCGAGGGAACCTAGAATAATATAGCCTACGACACGCATTGGGTTCTCCTTTACTAAATGTAGAAGGACCGCGCAGAGGCGGCCCTTCCATAGTCAAATTTTTAAGGTGCTGGCGTTGCGTACGCCCGACACAGGTTCCGCAAGGCTGTGTCCACGCCGTTGGTAGGCACGAGCAAGCAAAAGCTAGGTCCGACGTCACTTAGTGCGAACGTCAGGTCAAAGTATCCTTTGCGCGCGATGCAGAATTCCCAAGGCGGCTCAAAAGTGGGGTCGGGGTATCTGGCACCGTCCACGAAATTGACTAATGGCGAGAAGCCCAACGTCTTTTCGATGACGTCCAAGCTATCGCCGGGTTCAACAATGTAAAAAAGGGCTAGGTCAGCAAGGTCCCAGTCGCCAAGAAATTCGGCGAGCAGTTCCAGCCGATCAAGCAGGATGGTCTTTAGGTCAGGGTCGATTGGCCCCGACAAGGCGCGCTGCATGGCGGCGCTATCTTCTATGGAAAGCATGGGTTTCTCCTTTGGACAAAGAAAAAGCGCCCGCGAATTGCTCCGCAGGCGCTCAGGGTTGGTTTTGTTGGAAAGGGCATCGGAGAGGCACCGGCCCGGGCATCATTTTTGATGCACCTTTGTTTACCTCTTCGACTTACCAGTGGTGATTATGAAAAGACCGACCGCCACAGGGAGTTGACGATGTTAGGGCCGGACAATGCCATCTGGGACGATGGCGAATGGGTCAGCTGGGACGACATAAGCCAGCAAATCCAGTATAAGGAATGGGGTGCTAAGTACCCCAAAGCGGATCGCGCGCTGATACCGATATTTGAAAATCTGCTGTCGGCTGCTGAATGGTACTACAACGAGACGGGTCGCCATTTGCAGGTCTATGGCGATATTGGCGAGCTCTTCTGTGCTATTACGCACGGTATGAAACTGAACCGCAACTACGCGCCCGGTTCAGATGGAAGGTTGGGCAACGACCATATTGAAGTGAAGACCATTACGCCGTTCAAGAACAGCGACGTGGTCGAGGTCAAAGCCAGCGGCAATTTTAACAAGCTGTTCGTTGTCAGGATCAATGCCGATTTTGAAATATCTGGCCGAATGATTGACCGAAAGAAGCTTCCCGCCCCGAAAGGCGGAAAGTATCGCATTGGATGGAGCCAGATTAACTCGCAGGCAACTTAGGGTCAGGACCGTACTCGTTCTCGCCTTCCGTGCCTTCGACAAGCATAAATATCAGGACAATGAAGATTCCGATATACGGGATAAGATTGAACAAGGCGAACCAGCCGGACTTCCCTTGGTCATGAAACCTGCGGACCTGTAATGCCAGTTGGGGAATAAACAGCCCCAATATCGTGACTGCCAGCACGAGTGTTGCAAGGCTGGAGGCTCCCAGCCCGGCAAACAGGACGACCGTCAGTGTAATTGGAATGTAGATGAGCTGGAACAGCCAGAACTCTTTCCGTCGCGATCTGCCATTAAAGTCTGCATAGCGCTGCAACGGTAGCTTGATCCAGGTGATCAGTTCATCCGTAGGTGGAAATGTTTGTTGAACGGTAGAGCCGCCCGGAAAGGATGTGCGCTTGGCTGAACCGCGCAGCAATTGTTCTTTGCTCTGCTCGAACTCGGTTTCGGTGATGATACCGTCCAGCTTCATCTGATGTAGCTTTTCGATACGCTGTAATGTGTCGTCGTTTATCATTTTAGGCTCCTTGTGGATGTAGCCCGCCAGCGCGTGGCGGACGAACAAGGAAAAGGCCTTGTTCATATAAGATACTGATATTACAGAATAAATAGTTATTCATCTTGCGATAGGTTTATCGAGCTGAGAGAAAAATACTAGCAAAAAGAGATTCATAGTCCGTGGTATTAACGGCAACACTCATCTTCATCTAGGAAGATGGACGTCAGGAACCGATTGGCAGTGAACATGAAGCGCCTGCGCAAAGAACGCGGTTGGTCGCAGGAGGCGCTTGCCGATGAAGCAGGGCTCGATCGGACATACATCAGCGGTATCGAACGGAAGGTGAAAAACCCGACTATTACGGTAGTCGAAAGGGTGGCGCGGGCTCTGGGATGCTCACTAGGCGCATTGCTGGACTGAACAGTCTCCCGCAGTACAACAGCAAACAGCCCAAAAACATTTACGTTGCTGCCTATATGATGTCGGCATTAGATGGTTTGATCTTTCCGATATTCAGAGGCCACGCATGCAAGATCGATACACAGGCGACATTGGCGACTACATCAAATACGCGTTGCTAAGGGCTCTTTCGCCGGGCTTAAAACTAGGTGTTGCTTGGTATCTCTACCCTGACGAAAATCACAATTC
>Ga0209480_10000886_pt1 | contig 22981 bp, 16 predicted proteins | sample JI61114C2DNA_FD_187501 | JGI IMG/M metagenome (GOLD analysis project Ga0209480, IMG submission 187501) | Wastewater effluent complex algal communities from Wisconsin, to seasonally profile nutrient transformation and Carbon sequestration -... | ecosystem: Engineered > WWTP > Effluent > Algae... | reverse complement strand
GTACGACTTGGTTTTCACGCAGTACACGGAGCAGTTCTATGCCCCCGACCCGTATCTGTCCTACATCGTTACCGGCACGGTGAACGGGTACAGTGGTGCGCGCGTGGCCCAGCTCAACGGCGATTTTGCGAGCGTCACCTTGGCGGATACCATCAACAACCCCTTCAGTACCGATGAGGACATTATCGGCTACGACTGGAAGGACTACTCCTTCGACACGGGCACTTACTTAGTTTACAGCAACCAGATCTACATCGTAGAGGATCGCGAAGGCTACTTCTACAAGCTCCACTTCATCGATTACTACGACGAGCAGGGGCAGCGCGGTTCACCGAAGTTCGAGGTGGTGCCGTTGTAGAGAAAAGCGGAGAACGCGAAGAAGATTTTTAACCGCAGAGGCCGCAGAGAGCGCAAAGAAGAGTAGTCTTGAATTTGCGCAAAGAGAAAAAGGTTGAAGAGATTGCAGAGTTTCGCGATCAGCCCACTTGCTTACTTGCGCTGCGGTTAAAAATCTTCTCCGCGTTCTCCGCGCCCTCTGCGCCCTCTGCGGTTAAACCTTTCCCTACTCCCCGCCATCATCCCCGCCACTGGTCCCTGGTGTGGTCCTTTCCGTGGGGCCGGTACTTTTCTTGCGGAATAATTGTGTGTCCTGCTTCCCGAACTTCCATGAGGCATTGATGCGGAACTCGCGTCCGCCACGGTTGCTGAAACCTTCTTGCTCGAAAGATGGTGTTTGATAGTAGGATCCCCAACCGCGCGAATCGAAAATGTTGTTCGCACTTGCGGTAAGGGTAAAGCGTTTGCTGAACTGCTTGCGCAGCGAGATGTCCATTGAGTACCGCTCGAGGGTGTGGCCTTGCGGAATGATGCGTGGACCGTCGTAATCTGCATTCACCTGCAGCGTGAAGTCCTTCGGAAATTTCTGGGAGATATTCACCTTCCCATCGAAATTCATGCCTGTGTTGGTGTAGTCCGTACCGTCTTGCGAAAGCCCGATCTGCACCCACTGCACGTTGCCGTTCAGGGTGGCTTCGGATCCCTTCCACAAGGTGAGTTTTATCGTGTTCTCCCAGCCGAAGCCTTGGTTCTGTTTGCCATTCACGTAGGTGGTCACGAGCACATTGGGGTCGCTTACCAACGGTGCGGTGTAGCTGGTGATCACGTCCGTGGTGAAGCGTCCGTACACGGAGGAAAGCCAATTGCCTTCATCGCCCAGCGGCAGCAGGTGGTTCACTTCCAGGATGGTGCTGAGCTCGGGCCGCAACGCCGGGTTGCCGATGCGGTAACTCCGCGCATCGGTGCTCATGATGAAGGGCATGATCTGGTAGAAGTTCGGCCGGTTCACCTTGCGCGAAACGTTCACCTGCAATTCGCGTTGCAGGTCGCCTTCGGGCGCGTCCCACTTCCGGCTCAGGTAAACGGCAGGGAACAGGATGCGTCCGATGTCCTTCAGTCCGTCCGGGTAGCTGTAGCCCAAGTCGATGTTTTTGTCGGTACGCTTCGCGTCCATCCTGTTCTGTTCCACGCGAAGGCCGCTCTGCATGCTCCAGCGTGCGTTAAGCTTCATGCCCCAGTTCACGTAGGCCGCGTTCACCCAGGTGCCGATGTTGAAGGCATTGCTCAGCGCGGTATCGCGAACGGCACCAGCCAGCGTGTCGTTGCCGAAGGTGACGTCCATGTTCGAGTTGCTCTGCTCGTAGTCGGCCTTGAACCCCCATTCCAGTTTGCGGTTGTCGGCGTACGGGTCGGTAACATCCAGCTGCCAAGTCCATTCTTGGTCGTCGCCTTTGGAATCGCGGTTTTGGAAACTGTTGCCCGGCAAAATGCCGTCTCCGCCTTGGTTGAACTGCTCGGTGCGGGCGGGGCTGGTGCGGTCTCCCAAGTTGAAGGTGAGGTCGGTGGTCCACTCCTTGCCGGGTTTGGTGGTGGTGCGTTTGAATCCAGCCCGTGAGGTGAGGTTGGTATAGCGCCCGTCATTCGTGTTGTGCTGTGTGCCGCTGCCGGTCACATTGTTTGCAGCGTCGGTGCTGACATAGGTCTGGTACTCATCGCTGGCGCGCGTGCCGATGTTGACGCTTTGCGAAAGACTCAGGGTATTGCGGTTGCTCAACTGGTAATCCCAGCCTAAGCGCGCGTTCTGCCGCAAATGGTCGCGGCTGCCGGTTTCGTCTTGGCGAAAATAGCCCGTGGGTAGCCCGTCAGCGAGGTCGGTGCGGTAGTTGTAGCTCTTGGCGGGCGGTGCGCCGTGCCCGAAGCCGAGGCTGAGGTTGAAGGCGCTCTTTCCTTGGCGCACCATCAAGTTGCCGTTGGCGTTGTAGCGCTCGTTGGATCCAATGCCGGCCTGGATCTGGCCGCTGTAGCCGGGCTTGGTATTCTTCTTCAGCACTACGTTGACAATGCCGCCAGTGGAACTTGCATCAAAGGTCACTCCGGGATTGGTGATCACCTCCACGCGTTCAATGTCGCCGGCAGGGATCTGGTCCAGGCTCATGGTGGTGGGCCTGCCGTCAATGAACACCTTGGGGCTTTTCCCGCGCATCTCCACGTTGCCGTCCGCATCCACGCTCAGGCCGGGGATGTTCTTCATCACGTCCGTGGCATCGCCCCCGGCTACGCTGATGTCCTTTTCCACGTTGTACACCCGGCGGTCCACTTGCAAAACTTGCGTGGCGCGTTCCTTGGAGATCTCCGCGGCCTTAAGCACCACGGCATCAGTCTCAATACGCAGGTTTCCGAGGTCAAGCTCCGGCATGTCACGGCTAAGTGTAAAGTCCTTTTCCAACGTGGTGTAGCCCATGCCCGCGATCTTCAGGTGCAGCGTGCGCAGCGGTAGCTTGGGAATGTCGAACTCTCCGTTTTCCTGCACCAATGCGCCACCTACCACGCTATCGCCGAGCATTACGCTGGCCGTGGCGAAGGCAACTGGTTTTTTATCGGCATCAAGCACGCGGCCATACGCACGACCCGCGGCCATTCCGCCGGGACCCCGTTGTGCGAAGGACAAAGCAGGAATCAAGAGGAAGATCAAGAAGAAAAGTCGTGTCGCCATGGAAGGGTGCAAAGGTACCGGGATGGGAGGGGGTGGAATCAGAAGAAATGAAAAATGGAGAATGTAGAATTCAGATCGTAGAACGACCGAAATGCCCCACGCTCACGCGAGCGTCGATACTCGTTTGCAGCAAAAAGAAAAGCCCCCCGATCGCTCAGGGGGCTTTCAAACGAAGAAGGTTCTGTTCTTAGTACTCGTCGCGACGGTATCCGCCACGATCTCCACGGTCTCCGCCGCGATCGCCGCCACGGTCACCACCACGATCGTTGCCACCGCGGTATCCACCACGGTCACCACCGCCGCTGCCGCCACGGTATCCACCGCCGCCGCCGCCGTTTCCGCCGCGGTATCCGCCACGGTCGCCAGCACCGCCTTCGGTGCGGGGACGAGCCTCGTTCACAACGAGGTCACGGCCATGGAACGACTTGCCGTTGGTGCCTTCGATGCCGGCACGTCCGCCTTCGTCGTCGGCCATTTCCACGAAACCGAAGCCGCGGCTACGGTTGGTGGCCTTGTCCATAATGATCTTGGCCGAGGTCACTTCGCCGAAAGCTGCAAAAAGCTCTTGGAGGTCCTGGTCTTGTACGGAGTACGCAATGTTGGCGACGTAAATGTTCATGAGGTCTACTACTGAGTGAGTGTTTTGAGGTTATTGCCTTGCGTCCTGAAGTTCTCGCCAAAGAACCCTTCGGGCCAAAGCGGGGCGAAATTAGCAGGAAACCACGATCTGTCAAGCATTTCCAAAAATTTTCTGGAAGGCACGGCATTCGTCAGGAACTGCGCTTTTCCACCCATCGTACCTTTGCACGCCTTTTTCCGGCAGCCCTTATATGACCCCTACCACCTTCGCCAAGACCCCGCCCGTGTTTTTTCAACGTTTACGCGAGGTTACTGAGGCTTACTTCAACGAGAACAACCTGCGCAAGACCGGCGACGGTCGTTTGTACTGGAAGACCGCCATCCTGCTCACCACGCTGGTGGGACTGTATGTGCTGCTGGTCTTCTTCACGCCGGCTTCCATCTGGGTGTCGCTGGCGCTGTGTGCGGTACTGGGCTTGGTGGTGGCCAGCGTGGGTTTCAACGTGATGCACGATGGCGCCCATGGCAGTTACAGCCGCCGCAAGTGGGTAAATGAAATGATGGGCCATTCCCTGAACCTGTTGGGCGGCAGCGTCCATTTCTGGAAGCTGAAGCACAATGTGAACCACCACACCTTCACCAACGTGGAAGGCATGGACGACGACATTGACATTAAGCCTTGGGTGCGTGTGCATGAGGGCCAGCCCAAGTACTGGTTCCACCGCTTCCAACACATCTACGGGCTATTGCTCTATGGGTTGACTTATTTGTTCTGGATCTCATACAACGACCTGAAGAAGTACTTCACCGGAAAGATCGCGGACAACACTTACATGAAGCCGATGGACCTGAAGGAGCACATTATCTTCTGGGTCACCAAGGTGTTCTATGTCTCGGCATTTCTGGTGGTGCCGATGATTTTCGCCGGGGTGGTTCCAACTTTAGTGGGCTACGGAGTGATGGTGTTCGTAACGGGCGTGTTCATTGCGGTGGTGTTCCAGTTGGCGCACGTGGTGGAGCATGCTGAGTTTGTGAACCCCGAGGTGGACGGCAACAACATCGAGAGCGAATGGGCCATCCACCAAGTGGCCACCACGGCCAACTTCGCTACGCGCAACAAAATGTGGAACTGGCTCTTCGGTGGATTGAATTTCCAAGTGGAGCACCACCTCTTTCCCAAGATCAGCCATGTGCATTACCCGGAATTGAACAAGCGGCTGAAGCAGGTCTGTGCCGAGTTCAACATCAAGTACCGCGAATTTCCCACATTGCGCAGCGCGCTGTGGTCGCACTTGATGTACCTGCGGCAGGTTGGCGTAGCGTGAGCGCCTCTCCGTGGGCAGGGGGCAAGCTTTAATGTTCCAACCTGAAGGCTGAAAATTCGCCTGATGCCATGGTGGCGACCAGCACGTAAGTGCCCGGTGCCAGTTCGGCGGGCAGTTGGACGCGGTGCAAAGTCCCTGTTCCTTGGAACGGCCCGACTTTGAGGAGTGTCCTGCCCAATGGGTCTATCACTTTGACCATCACGGGGCTGCCCGAAAGAGTGTGGAACGCCACCCCGTTAGTAAAAGGGTTGGGAAAAGGGGCTTCGATGGCGCCGGTGACCGGTTCTGACACTGCCATGGGCAAGCATGAGCCGGAACCGGGCAGGTTTGCATCCATCCAGGCCCAGCGAGCGTCCATGAAATCTTTCAACTCCTGCACCTCGCCAGCGTATGTGGCTGGTACGGGCACCGGGTTGGCCCAAACGGGTACGCCCAAAATGGGCCACACGGTGAAGTTCCGTTGCTGTGCCCCGTCCAAAATGTTGGCGACGGAATCGCAATATGCGGCGACATAGGCGGGTGAAAGTACGTTGTCCCGCAGTTCGTTCCACCGGCAACGCACCGCCTCGGTGAACAAGCTGTCCTGCAACAAGCGGGGCCACCAAAAAGGGATCTGTGCGCTTTGCTCAGGGCACACGTCGCCGAAAGCATAGGCCCAGCCGAAGGTGCTGTCGGCGTAGCAAAAACTGGCGTTGCCCCAGGCGATGTCGTAATCCCATGCGGGGCCGTCGTGCAACTTTCCGCCATTGCTGTACTTGTCTTTGTAGAGGTAGCTGCTGAGCCGGTAGCCGTCCACGTTGCGGCTTAGTTCATTGATCAGGAACATGTCCACGAATGAGGCCTCGTCAGCATAAGCGCGCCATCCGGAATTAGGGTCCGTGAAGCCGGGTCCGGCCAAGGCTGTCTCGAAGCTGTCCACGTAAGCCTGGATGTAGGCTTTCTGCTCCGGCACCAAGTCTTCGGGTTTGGGGTAGCGGTATTCGAGATAGGTCTGCTGCCCATCGGAGCTCACCACCGGCGCATACGGGGACACGAAGCCGTTGTCGAGTCCATCGAACCAATCCACGCGCAGGATGTATCCGCCGGTAAGGTCATCACCGACGATCTCGTCGGGGTCCAGCTTAGCGATGTTCACGCGGTCGCCATCACGTTTGATCTCCTCTACCAGCGCGTATACACCCATGTATTCACCGTTCACCACAACTTCCACATTGCGCTGGCGTGGAGCGTAGTTGCCCATTGCGCGGGCCAGGTGAAAGGTGAGCGTATTGTTCATTAACGACTTGTCAAAGTAATTGGCCAAAAGGACCCAGTCACTTTCCTCAGGCATGCCGAGGATGGGTGCGTCGAGGTCTTCGCCAAAGGCATCCCGCAGTTCCACGCTGAACGATTTTTTAGGTGAGAGGTAGTTGGAAGTGTTGCCACGAATGCGGATGCCGATGGTTCCGTTGAAATCGTTGAACGGGTCGTCAGGATGGTTCAGGTTTCCCACGCCGTTGTCAACGATGCCCAAGGCCGCAGTGATCTTCTGGTCCTCCGGGATGATTTCGCCGTTGGTATTGATCACCACGATGGGAAGGTTGGAGGACGTGAAGCTGAACGGGATCGCGGGTTCGTCTCCGAAAGTGATTGCCCAAGCGATCACCGATCCACTGTTAACGCCGGGAACGCTGTCCACCACCTGCAGGAGCCATTGCCCGTTGCCGTCCTGTCCATCGTTGATTATGCCCAGTTCCTCTTGCGGCTTGTACGTTCCGGAAAAAGGCGGAATGCCTTGGGTAATGAGCTGCGGCGAATCCTGCCGGAAGCACGTGTTGGAATACTGTTGGTTCGGTCCACCTTGTGCGGCTGCAAGTAGCACCGTTGTACCGTCAGGTGCCACAAGGGAGATCTTCAATTCGCCGATCCATTCATGGAAAATAGTGAAGCAAACCTGTTCCAACCCGAAGTCGGTGCTGTTGAGCGGTTCCGCAAGTCCCGTAACATCCAACGGTATTTCCAGCGGTTCGCCATTATCCGGAATTACCGCGCCGGTGCCGTTATAAGTCTGCGCCGATACGGATCCGACAAGGCAAAGACCGACCAGGGTGACAAGGCGCAAGCCACGATGAGAAAACAGCATTGAGATGGGGTGCCGCAAAGGTAGCCGCTTGCATATCCCATGGCAAGTGGACCTCTCTCGCTTGACTGCAAACAAAGTAGACCGAAGCGCGCGCGGGTGCCGGAATTCTCCGAATATCCTCCTTGCCAGCCACTTGAATTACTCCACCACCACCGGCATGTCCTTTGGGAACTTCACCGAATAAGCAAAGCCGAGCTTTTTGGTTTCCTTCGGGGCTAAGGTGAGCTTCCACGTTAGCATCCCGGTCTGGTCGTTGACGTCCGCGCCGCCTTTGTCCTCCAGCTTCACTTCCACCTCGCTACGCGGGCTCAACGGGTACTGGTCGCGCAGCTCCAATTCCACGGACACGCTTTTCGTGTTCCGCACGGTGATGTCCCAGCCTACTGAAACAGTACGTTTGCTGCCGATCACGGCCTTTTCGTTCGTGGTTTTGCGCTTCACGCGCTCCACGGTTACGCCTTTATCGCGGCCGAGGGAAATATCCAGCGTGTCGTGTGGCTGGTCCAGGTCCAAGTAGCTCTTGCCTACATACGTGCCTTCGAAGAACACGTTGGCCTCGCCTGGCAGCAGGTTCAGGTCTTCCCAGCCGGTGGTGCGGGCATACAGGAACGCGTCGCGGTCCAATTTGGGCGTGCAGTAGTGCTTGTAAGTAGCGGCTATGGTGTGGTTGTTTACGCTCACGCTGTGTGCAACACCATCGGCGGGAATGCTGAAGGGCGCGTCGATGCTGAATTCCATTGTGGTGGCGCGCTGCAGCACGGTGTTGGGCACCATTGAAATAGCTTCCATTGAGATTTCGCTCATATCCGCCGCCTTATTCATGGCAGGTGCCGGTGCCATGGCCGCTCTGTCACGTTGGCCGCCGTAATTTTCTGTGCGGTAAGGCTGCGCCAATGTCCATGGATAAAGTTGCGGCATAACCCCGCCCAGCGTTGGGTTGCCGCTGCTGAGGGAGAGGTCCACCTTGTTCCAGTCCTCACCGGTGTTGTTCACCACTTGCGCTTTCATGGCCAGCTCGATGGGCTTTCCTGTGCCGGTTGCTCTTAGGTCATATGCAGGAATCCAAGAAGCATTGCCAACGAAATAGCCGATGGTGAATGTGGCAGCTGTTGCTGCGTCTGCTTCCACTTCAAGCACCACTTCGCTGGTTGGGCGCGGTGCAAGGCTTTGCTTCTGCTGCAATTGCTGCCGCAGTTTCGTGAGGTCCTCGTTCAAGGCATTTAGCTTTTCGGTTTGTGCCAACTGCCCGGCCTTCACGGCTTTCAGGCGTTCACGCACATAGTCGTTCACGGCTTGAAGCTGGGCAGCGGCCACGCCGCTCTGCTGCCCGGCAATGGCGGTGTTTTTCAGCAGCAACGCTTCTTCTTGGTCCCAAACGGCCTTCGCGTTGTTCTCCGAGTTGTAGTCGTGCTCCATCGCTTTGATGCGCGTTTGCAGATCCTCCACTTCGGCCTTGTCCGGGCTTTCACTGAGGTAGTTGATGCGGTGCGCCACGGAAAGAATGCTGAAAGCTCCTTTCCCGGAAACCTGGATGCTCTGCGGGTCCAAGCTTTGGGAAAGCCCGGTAAACACCAGCGTGCTGTTACCAGCGGCCACGGATGCCTTCGCGTTGCGCTCTACCTGTGCTCCATTAAGGAAGACCTTGGCTGCGGAAATGGTGCTGGCAACGGGCTTTTCACCTTCGGCAAAGACGGAGGAAGCGAGTAAGGCGATCAACGGAAGTACGATGAGGCGACTGGTTTTCATGGGTAGGAAATTGCGCGAATTTAACCGCTTAGTGCGGGTGTTGATGTGGCTGTACACATATGTGCCGAGAAGGTTCGATCAGAAACTATGTGTGATCGGCCGCCATCAGCTAATGAGCTGATCGATTTCATCAAGTAATAAACCTTACCCCACTTCCCCAAAGCAGGCGCTCGCGTGTCGCGAGGGCCTACTGCTCCTCACTAAGCTCCCCACTGCACCTGCAAGTCCCCGTTCTCTCAGCGGCCGGGCAATTGCATGTTTCCACAGTACACTTGGTCGGCATTTAGCAGGTTGTATGCGCTGGCGAAAAACGATACCCGGCCCAGCGAATAGTCCACGCGCAGATCTACCCGCATCGGGTCCGGGTTAGCTGTTGCCAAGCCAGTTTTCGCTTGGATGCAGGTGCCCAAACGCTTGCGCCAAACGAGGTTCACTTGAGCACGCAAGCTTTTTGAAAGCCGTTGTTGCCACCAAGCAACAGCATTATGCGTCAAATGGTCCAACACGTAAAGTGAACGGAAGTTGAACGCATTGCGGATCGGCCATAGGCGTTCCGTCCACCAACACCAAAGCCTGGACAAAGTGGCCTCCGCGGATGCGTAGGTCCGGCTGCACATCGAACGGTCCGCGCTGGCGATCGGCGTGTCGGTAACGGCATTAATGCATTCGTATTCTGCTGGGCGAATACAGCAAAGGGCAGAGGAAGGATCCCGAAAAGCGGAATGCGGGAAATTGGTGGCTTGGTCATGCGCGCGACAAAGGGAGCAACGGAAAGAGCTTCCTCAGCGCTTACACAAGGCCATCCCTGATGGCGCGGCTTACGGCTTCCGTGTTGCTGGCAACATGCAGTTTTTCGTAAATGTGGCGGATGTGACTTCCCACGGTGTGGTGGCTGATCTGCAGGTCGTCCGCGATCATTTTGTAGCTACGGCCTTTCACGAGCAATGTCAAAACATCTTTTTCGCGGTCGCTGAGGCCCGGATCATCAGATGCGTGGGTGCGTTTGCCCGGGCTGCGGAAGTGGTCCAGCACTTTGGCGGCGATGGCGGGCGTCATGGCGGAGCCGCCGGCATGCACGTCGCGGATGGCCTTCACCATGTCGTCCGTTGCAGCAGTCTTCAGAATGTATCCGCTAGCTCCTGCGCGGATGGCATCGAAGACCTTGGTTTCATCATCGAACACGGTTTGCATCAGGATCCGCGCAGCAGGGTACCGAGACTTAATAAGGCGCACGCCATCGATGCCGTCCATGCCGGGCATCTGGATGTCCATCACTATCACATCGGGCTGTGCGGAGGAGATGTCGCGCATCACTTGGCTCAGGTCCGGGTGTACGGCCACGCAAACCATGCCTTCCTGCGCGTCAATGAGCATGCGGAACATGTCCCGCAGGTCTTTGTTGTCGTCGAAGGCGATTACGCGGATGGGTTGCATGGCCTGAAACTACGACATCAGTACTTCTGGAACGGAAAGCACGTGGTTCTTTCCGCTCCGGTCACGCGCAAGAAGTAAGAGCCTATGGCGAAGTTGGAAAGGTCGATGGTCCGGGTGGTGGTTCCGGATGACTGCACACGTTCACTCCCATGAACGGTGCGGCCATTGAGGTCGATCACATCAAAACCAAGGTCCACAATTTTGGTTGCGTCAAAGCAGATATCCAATCGGTCGTGGGCAGGATTTGGGAAAAGCGCAACATGATCCAGTGCTTGAAGCTCGGCAACACCCACCTGCCCGATACCGGAGAGGGTGAACCGGTAGCTGAGACCGCACAACGAGGGGCTTGTCCATTGCAGGTAGTAGGTGCTTGGAGCGAACGTGCCCATTTGCACTGTGAATGGTGTGAAGGTGTCGTTCCCGTCCATGTAGCCGGAGGCGGAGCCCAGTGGCGCGCCTTGGTCATCGAACCACGCCACGTTGATGTTCGCGTTTCCGGATGTCATGAAGGTGGCTGCTGCGTTCAGTTGCACAGGCCCCTCTGCCAGCACATCAAATACGAACCAATCGGAGTTGTCGTCACCCACATCGAAATTCAAGTGTCCCTGTTGCTCTATGGCGTTGTATGCGGGGGTGGCATATGCGATCACGTCGTTGTCGGCGGGATCCTCGGTCAAAGCGGCCGGCGCCAGGCTCCAGCGCAGGCGGTACGAGAGGCCACACATGGTGTTGCTCGCAACGCGCAGGTAATAGGTGCCGTCGCCCAGGCAAGTGCGGGTAAAGGTGTTGAAGCTCGTGTCCGGCTCGAAAAGGCCGCCGATGTAATAGGTGAATGTGCTGATGTTATTGAGCGCGCTATCGTAAAGCTCGCAGGTGCTATTGTAGTAACCGGCGTTCTGGTTGTAGGCGTCCAGGTCCAAGGTCATAAGTCCGTCCGCCGTGGTCACGATCCGGAACCAATCGGCGTTGTCGTCGCCATAGCTGTAGTTCTCGTGGCCCTCTATAAAGGTGTTCTCCGGCACCAATTGCGCCTGTGCGCTGTTGTTGTTGGGTTCCATATCGTTCCCGAAAACGGGTTGCACCAGTGCCACGTGCAGCACGTAGTCATTGCACTCGTTGCTTGCAGGGCCGTCGATGTTCAGGTAGTAGGAGCCTGCAGACACGCAATAGAATTTAAACGGCACCGGGTTGAACACATTGTCCGTTCCAGAGTACGCCGGGCCTCCATCCACTTCCTGCCCGCTGGCATCCAGCAGGTGTACATCCACGTACACGTTCAATTGGGGCGAGTTGTGCGACACATCGAAGACGATGTCCAGATAGCCATCAACCGTGGTGGTGAACGAAAACACGTCGGCTGCTTCACCGCTGCACCATACCCCCGCCATGGGCGTACCCATGGTCAAGGCGTTGGCGGTCGCTGTGGAGTTGTTGGGTTCTGACTCCGTTTGCGCGAAGACCGCGCATGGAAGTAAGGTGAGGAGGCTTATGGCGTAGCGTGAAAGCATGGTTTCCATTTGTATGGCAAAGAGACGGCTTCCGGCAATGCGGTTCAATCCCGAATTCTCGTGAGGTACACCTCATGCATAAGAGGAGGCTCACGCCCTTTGGACCTTCAGTTGGAATGGGGGATCAAGTGACACATGCTGCGTATCAAGGTATTCTGACCAAGCGGCTGCTAGAGGTCGTTCCATTCAACGTGAGGATCCGCGCGATGTAGGTTCCCGCATGCAGATCGCTGGCGTCCCATGTGAAATAGGAATCTCCGTTGAGTTTCTGATCCATCAACAGGCGGCCTTCCACATCGGTTATTTGGATCCGGGACAGGCCTTGTACTTGGGACTGGAAGATAAACCTGTCAGGTGATGGGTTGGGCACGATGGTCATGGCGTGCATGCCGGTCTGCTCTTCGATTCCGACATATTCGCTCGCATAGCTCAGTTCGTACGAGGCACAATCGAGGCTGTTGTTGAAGACCTGCACATAAAACGAGTCGGGGATCGAAGCGGGCACAGTGATCAACGTCGTGCTCGGCGCGTTGTTCTGGCCGGGCGTTGCACTGCCATTGTAGATCAGCTGTTGCGCGTTGTTGAAGACCTGCACCACCATGTTCCCTGTGCTCGTAGCCATGAAAGCGCCGCGAACTGTGAGTTGCAGATCTCCGGAATAGGGTTTGAACAACTTGTACCAATCCGGATCACCGAGAAAGCCTTCTTGCGGAACGTCGGGCAACAAGGGGATTGCAACTGATGCGGTATTATTGGGTTCCGGATCGTTCACGAAGATCGTGGGCTGCAACTCCCACTTCAGTCGATAAGCGATCCCGCATCCGTTGCCGCTCCAAGCCATGTGTACGTAGTAGGTGCCAGGGCCAGCGCAAACAACCTCGTTCACTGTAGTCAGGATGGTGTCCGCTCCCAATTGAGCGCCAAGGTTGGCGGCGAGGTTGCCATTAATGTCCAGCAGCTGGGCGTTAATTCCTCCGTTCATCCCCCCGTCGCTCTGATAAGTAGCTTCGACCGTTTGAACGTACCGGCCACTTTGTGGTAGGACCACGCTGTAATAGTCGTCGCCATCATCGAAAGCGAAATACAACCGGCCTTCGGTCCAGGTGTTCTGGGCCAGGGGAATGGCACTTGCCAGGTCATCATTGTCCTCCGCATCATCGGCGAAAGCAGGTGGTGTCATGATGTAGGACATCGTGTAATACTCGCAATGGTCCAGCCCCACGTACACGTTCAGGTAGATCGTGTCGTTCGGGAAACAGTAGGTGCTGATCTCCGAGGTGACCGGCGTTGGGTTGGAGGTCACGCCGGTGTTCCACATCAATGTCGTGCCATCGGGCTGATAGAACTGCATGGCGACGCCATAGAAGCCCGTGGTATTGTTCGATGCGGTGGCGGTAACGGTGATCTTGCCTTCTTCCGAGGGCACCAGCATGTACCAATCCTGGTCGAGCGTGCCGCCCAAGGTGTAGCAGCTGGTCCCCGACACCGGCGTATTTTCAGGCCAGAAGTTGGCTTGGGTGATATTGTCGTTCGGCTCCACTTCGGTCTGTGCTTGCAGCGCACAGGGAAGAAGGCCGAGGATGGCGAACGCGTAATGTGAAGGGCGCATGTGGGTTGATTCTTCCACAAAGCAAAGTCGGTTGGAAGAGGGTGTCAATCACGAATACGCGTGAGGTCCACCTGTATGGAGATCCGAGTGCCTTCTCCCATCATGCTTTCGATCAGGACCATGGATCCCAATGTCGTGCCTCTTCGTTGCATACTTCCCAACCCATGCCCGTCCGGATGTAACGCATGATCAAAGCCTTTTCCATCGTCCTTTACGCTTAATGAGAGCGTTCCGTGCGCACGTGAAAGATGGATCGAAACGTTCCGCGCTTCCGCATATTTGCTGGCGTTGTGTACCGCTTCCTTGTAGATCAGCAGCAGCTCTTTGCGCGCGTTCATCGGAAGCTTCAATTCTTCGACGCCGCCGGTAACGATGAACGACACCTCCACACCTTTGCTTTCCAGCAGCTCGTTCGCGATCCGTCGCATGCGCTTCACTAAAGCTTCGCCCTGATCGTTCTTCGGATCGATGGCCCACACGATGTCGCTCATGCTGCGCAGGCTCTCGCTGCTTGTTGAGCCAATGCGTGACAACAGCACCTGCATGCGCTGGTCTTCGCAGTTGCCAAGTTGTTTTGCGAGCTGTGAGCCGATGGTAATGGCGCTGAGGGAAGATCCCACTTCGTCGTGCAGGTCGCTTGCGATGCGGTTGCGCACCAGCTGTAGTTTCAACTTTTGACGGTAGTTGTAGCGTGATGCCGCGTACGCGATCGCACCTGCAAGCGCGGCAAGCGCCCAATAAAACCACCATCGTTGCCACAGCGGCGACGCCTTGTCAAAAATGGCCACTTCCACCGGTTGGCTCACAAGGCCATTGGCGGAGATGGCGCGGGCCAGGATCCGATGCCGCCCGGAAGGCAAGCTGGCAAACACGATACTGCCGCTTTCATCGGTGAACCGGGGTTCGACGTCCACGCCTTCGAGTTCCAAGGTATAGCGCAATGGCGACAAGGGTAACAGGTCCAATGCGCTGACCGACACTTGAAGCATGCCGGCCTGCACCCCAAGATGCAGCACACCGTCCTTTATGTCGGGAACAACGCTGGAGTCAGCGAGGTTCAAGGCGGTGAGGTAGGGCAGGGGCGGCGGTGACGGTCTATGCACCTCTTGGGGGTCGAAGAGCTGCAAAGCGCCGTTTGCGGTGAATGCGATGCGACCGTCGTGCAGCGCGCGGGTGCATGCAGGCGTTCCGGGGATGCCGGACGCGCCCTGCAGCGGGACCAACGTCCACTCGGCGGTAGCCGTGTCCAGCACGGCAAAGCAGCCGCGGGCGGCGCACCAAAGCCTTCCGGCGCGGTCCAAGGCCATTCCGTAAACGCTGTTGCCAGCGGGCTCCGGCAAGGTGAATGCGTGCATGGATTGACCGTCCCAACTGGCCAAGCCGCCGTTGCGCATGCCGATCCACAACGGGCCACGTGCATCAGCGAGCAGTGCAATGACCTCATTCGCAGGCAATGAGTTCCGCCCGATACCTGCGAGGAAGGTGGTGAATGCGTTCCGGGGTGTTGTCCGCTCCAAGTCCCAGCGGTAAAGCCCATATGCGGTCCCCGCCCAGTAAACGCCGTTCCGGTCTTTTACCAGCGCGTTGGTAAGGTTGTTGCCTATGCCGCCCTTTCCGCCGGTGTTGTTCACAAACCAATCCATCTCGTTCTTTTTCAGATCCAGCGTGGCGACCCCGTATCCCCGGACGCCCATCACCAGTGCAGGCCTGCTGCGTAGCGTGTCAACGAACATCCCGCGCACTTGGAACAACGCCGGTGGCGTAGTGCCGGTTTTGACCCCATACATTTTGGCATCCCAAGACCCGCTTGATGCGATGGCCCAAGGAGAGATGCTATTGTCGGTGGGGTCCCATTTAAAGAGTCCTTCTTCGGCCCCGAGCATGAAACGGTTTCCCACCTGTATCACACCGGTAGGCCGCAACTTGGAGGAGCCTTGTTTCAACGGGAAAAACCGCATGGGTCCGCCCGGCAACTGGCGGAACAATCCCTCGGTGGTGCCCACCAAGAGTTCACCGGACCCTATTTCCGCAATGCTGAAAGCGTTGATGTTGCGGCCTTCCTGTTCACCTGTGCCCAGCGGGATGCTGTTGGTCCACCACCGTGCAGGAGCATGCACGCTTAGTCCGTTTCGCGTACCCACCCACAGCCGGCCATCACGGTCCACCAGCAAGGCTGTTACGCGGTCATCGCATAACGAATTGGGGTCACCAGTGCGATGCCGCAGCACTTCCTGCTTTCCGGTGCGCAGGTCGATCTGCAGCATGCCGCTGGAAGCCGTGCCCGCAATGATCTGCACACTGTCCACTGCAAGGAGCGCCGTGCATTCATCGGGCAAAGGCCATACCGTCTCTTGCCCTGAAGTCAGGTCCCGCACGTGCAAGTAGTGCTGCCATCCACCGCCGAAAAGGCGGTTGCCGATACGTACGGCATTGGTGATCGTTTGATCTTCAGGCAGGTCCAAATTGAAAGCAGGCCCCAAGATTGAACCGGTTTTCCGCTGCACCAGCATTTGCTTAAAGCCCAGCAAAAAACCGATCGCCAACCGCCCATCGCCAAGGTCGGTGATGTATTGGCACCAATCGGTTCCCCATGCGGGGTTCGAAAGGCCCTCAGAAGCACGGATCGGTCCTTCACCTTTCCAATAGCGGCAAATGCCGGAGCGTTTGTCCAGGAAGATCAAGGGGGTGCGTTCAGCACCGATGAGCAAAGTAGTGTCGTCGAGGTCGAAAAGGCAGGTGATGCGCGCGTCCGCGATGGCATGCGGGTCATTGGCATCGGGTTTGAAAAACCGGAGTAAAGTTCCTTGCGCGTCGAAGCAGGTAAGGCCTCCTTCGCGAGCGGCGGCCCAGATCGTTCCATCATGGGTTTGAAGGATGTCCACGATGTGCTCACCGGCAAGCCCGTCACGTTTGTGCCAGATCCGCATGTGGTGGCCGTCATAACGGTCCAGCCCATATTCAGTCCCGATCCAGAGGAAGCCGTCTTGGTCTTGAAAGAGCTTGGTGATCGCGTTGTCGGAGAGCCCTTGCAAGGTGGAGATCTGCTCAAAGGGCATGGGTAGGCCTTGGCCCCAGGCTGAAAGGGCCCAAAAACAACCGCCGCATAATGTGGCCCCAAAGCGCATTCCAGCGGAAATGTACAGGGATCCGCTTTCGGGCGCTACTCCTCGACTAGGGACTCCTGTAAAAGTAACAACAAGGGTTAGTCTCTGAGCCTGCTACCAGACCAGGTGCTGGAAACAGAAAACGGCGCCCGCCCAAAGTTGCGCGCCTTTCCAAGCGAAGGAAGGCGCTCGCATATCTCGAGTGCTTGCTTTCTTACTCCGCCAGCACGATCACCGTATTGTTGCTCACCTCCACAACACCACCCTTCAGTGGAAATAACTTGGTCTTGTTATCGGCCATGGTGAGCTTTACATCGCCGGCACGCAGCACGGTGATCAACGGGGCATGGTTGTCCAAAAAGCCCATGCTGCCGTCAACGCCGGGCACAGTAACACGCTTGGCCTCGCCCTTGAAGAGCTCCTTGTCCGGGGTGATGATGTGTACGTGCATGTTTAGTGATTGGCGAATAGTGATTGGTGATTAGCAGACTCAAGACTTTTCTCCGTGTCCTCTGTGCCTTTGTGGTGAATCCTTCAAGACTCACGACTTAAAGACTCACGACCCGTCTTAAGCTACTTCAGCCAACATTTTCTTACCAGCGGTGATCACGTCCTCAATGCCGCCCTTCAGGTTGAAGGCTGCCTCAGGGTACTGGTCCATCTCGCCGTCCATGATCATGTTGAAGCCTTTGATGGTGTCCTGGATGGAAACCATTACACCGGGCAGGCCGGTGAACTGCTCAGCAACAAAGAACGGTTGGCTCAGGAAGCGCATAACGCGGCGTGCGCGGCTTACGGCCTGCTTGTCCTCCTCGCTCAATTCGTCCATGCCGAGAATGGCGATGATGTCCTGCAATTCCTTGTAGCGCTGAAGGATCTCCTTCACCCGTTGGGCGCAGTTATAATGCTCGTCGCCAACGATTGCCGGGGTAAGGATACGGCTGGTGGAATCCAATGGATCCACGGAAGGGTAGATGCCGAGCTCGGCGATCTTACGGCTCAATACCGTGGTGGCGTCCAAGTGGGCGAAGGTTGTTGCGGGTGCAGGATCGGTCAAGTCATCCGCAGGCACGTACACCGCTTGTACGGAGGTGATTGAACCACGCTTGGTGGAGGTAATGCGCTCCTGCATGGCACCCATTTCAGTAGCCAGAGTAGGCTGGTAACCCACGGCGCTCGGCATACGGCCGAGCAATGCGCTCACCTCGGAACCTGCTTGGGTGAAGCGGAAAATGTTGTCCACGAAGAAGAGGATGTCACGACCGCCGCTCTCCTCATCGCCGTCACGGAAATATTCCGCCAGAGTAAGACCGCTCAACGCAACGCGGGCGCGGGCTCCAGGAGGCTCGTTCATTTGACCGAACACGAATGTGGCCTGTGAGGTTTTCAGTGCCTCGTGGTCAACTTTGTCCAGTTCCCAGTTGCCCTTCTCCATGCTCTCGGTGAAGGCCTTACCGTACTTCACGATACCGCTCTCGATCATCTCGCGGAGCAGGTCGTTCCCTTCGCGGGTGCGCTCGCCTACACCGGCGAACACGCTATAGCCGCTGTGGCCTTTGGCGATGTTGTTGATCAGCTCTTGGATCAACACCGTTTTGCCAACGCCGGCACCGCCGAACAGGCCGATTTTACCGCCCTTGGAATAAGGCTCGATCAGGTCGATCACTTTGATACCGGTGAACAGGATCTCCGCGCTGGTGGTGAGTTCCTCGAATTTCGGTGCTTCGCGGTGGATGGAAGCGCCCTTGGTGCCGGTAACGGCCGGCATGCCATCAATAGGAGCGCCAACTACGTTGAACAAGCGGCCTTTTACACCGTCGCCGGTGGGCATGCTGATGGGCTTGCCTTGGCCAACGGCTTCCACGCCGCGTGCTAAGCCGTCCGTGCTTTCCATGCTCACCGTGCGCACGGTGTCTTCGCCAGTAAGTTGCTGTACTTCCAACACGAGGATGGAGCCATCCGCGCGGGTTACGTGCAGTGCGTCATAGATGTTGGGCAGGTCGTCGCCGCCTTCAAAGCGGACGTCCACTACGGGACCGATCACTTGCACGACTTTACCGGTATGCTTGGCCATGGAATGCGATTGATGGGGTTGATACCCCGGTTTTAGGGCCGCGAAGGTAAGCGGTGCATACAGAAGAAGGAAAGGGTGTTGATGATTGTATGACGGAGAAAACATGCAACTTGTTGAAAATGAGCACAAAATGTAAAATTTACATGCAGAATCCGAGAGCTTTCAACACATTCACCTCATATCATCAAAAATCATATCGATGAGCGAACTTGGCTGCCGAAGGCATGCATCAGCGTTCCACGAACAAACCAACTGCGCAGCCTAAATTTCCGCCCTCCATGGTGATCCACACCGATCTCAACAGTTTTTCCGGCGTAACGCGCCCGGTGCTCACCACCGGCACCTTCGATGGCGTGCATCATGGCCACCAGGTCATCCTCAAGCGCCTCAACGAGATCGCGAAGCGTGAAAAAGGCGAATCCGTCCTCTTCACCTTCCATCCGCACCCGCGCTTGGTGCTGAACCCGGAGGACAAATCGCTGCGCTTGCTCAACACGCCCGAGGAAAAGCAGGAACTGCTTGAAAAAGCGGGCTTGGACCACCTGCTCGTAGTGCCTTTCTCGCGCGATTTCAGCAGGCTGCATGCCACGGAATTCGTGCGGAACGTGCTGGTTGAAAAATTGCACGTGCATGCCATGGTGGTGGGACACGACCACCGCTTCGGGCGTAATCGCGAAGGCGGCATCGACATGCTGCGCGAGCAGGGCGGAAAATTCGGGTTCCGTGTGGAAGAAATTCCGGCGCAGGAAGTGGAACACGTACAAGTAAGTAGCACCAAAGTGCGCGAAGCCCTGCTCAACGGTGCCGTGGAACGCGCCCATGAATGGCTGGGCTATCCGTACCGCTTGGACGGCGTGGTGGTAAAAGGCGACCAGCGCGGCCGTATCATCGGCTGGCCCACCGCCAACGTGGGTGCCATCGATCCGCACAAGCTCATTCCCGCCAATGGCGTCTATGCAGTGATCGCTAACGTGGCCGGAACGGAATATCAAGGCATGCTGAACATCGGCGTGCGCCCCACCGTTGAAGTCCACGGCATGCGCACCGTGGAAGCAAACCTTTTCGGCCTGGACCGCGAGATCTATGGTGAACCCATAACGGTGCGGTTGTTGCAACGGCTGCGCGATGAACAGCGGTTCGCCGGCCTGGAGGAACTGAAGAACCAATTGGGCAAGGACAAAGAAGCCGCTTTACTAAGCCTGCGCAAAAAATGAACCTGCGGAAATTGCTGCTCCTCGTAACGGTCGTGCTCGCCACGGCGGCCAGCGCCCAACTGTTGTCGCAGACCACGCTGGACACCATTCGCACCTTCCGTAGTTTGGAAAGTGCCCTGAAAGATCCGGACAACGTGTACCGCTTGGATCTTTCGCACCAAAAGTTGAAAGAAGTGCCCGAAGAAGTGCGCCAACTGAAAAACCTCAATGCCCTGGACTTGGGCCGCAACAAGCTGAAGGACCTGCCGGGTTGGATGAACGAACTGCGCTACATGCAGGAATTCAGTGCCGGGCGGAACAAATTCACCGCCGTGCCGAACTCAATTTGCCAGTGGAAAAACCTGAAGCGATTGGACCTGCACCAGAACGAGATCGAGGGCCTGTCGGCGTGCATGGGCAATTTGAAAGAGCTCTTCTCTTTGGACCTTTGGAGCAACGACCTGGGTGACTTCCCGGACGAGATCAGCGGCATGAAGGCACTGCGCTTCATGGACGTGCGCGTTATCCAATTCTCACAAGGCGAAATGGACCGCATCTCATCGCTACTGCCCAGCGTGAAGATCTACTTCTCGCAGCCCTGTAATTGCGGGGAGTGAACGAGGGCGTAAGGGTTTCATGCTGTCTCATGTCTTATGTCCTATGCGTTGACCCTGTGGCCAGCATAGGACATAAGACATAAGACAGCGTTTAAAGGACAAGCAAAGCACTGCTGTCCGTTATCCCTCCTTCACCGTAAAGCTGTACTGCTCCATCACCAAGTTGGCCAGCAGTTTCTTGCAGGCCTCGTCCACTTGGGCTTCGGCGGCAGCCTTGTCTTTGGCTTCCACTTGCAGGGTGATGTGCTTGCCGATGCGCACGCCGGAAATGCTTGGCAGGCCGAGGTTGGCCATGGTGCCGCTAACGGCTTTGCCCTGCGGGTCCAGCAGGTTGTCTTGCGGCATAACGTCGATGGAGGCGCGGAAGGTTTTCATGTTGTCTTGGGAAAAAGCTTTCCCCAGATAGGGCTGAGGATGTAAAGGACCAGCAACAAAGGAACGGCGAGGATGCCATACAGCAGCACCAGGACTACGCCAATGCCGATCAACAGGAAGATCACTTCGTTGCCTTTCCAGCCGCCGTGTTTGAATTTGAGGCCGGGTAGGGGGAGTTCGGAAAGCATGAGTACACTGAGCAATACAGCAACGGCCAACACGACATTTGGATGCATGAATACGGAGGCGAAAGTATTCCGGGCATCGTGCGCGAAATTTGAATGTGGAATTGCTTCAGCACTGGATGCTAAAAGTGCGCTCACCCAAAACAGTCCGTTCGCTGGCGTGGGCAACCCCAAGAAGCCATGGGTCTGGCGGGTATCCACATTAAATTTCGCCAAGCGCCATGCCGAAGCAGCACAAAGCAAAATTGCGGCCAAGGCAACGGCTATTGGTCCATGTCCATCGGTCCAAGGGAAAATGGTCCACAATGCAAACGCCGGTGCCACTCCAAAGCTCACCATGTCCGCCAAACTGTCCAGTTGCGCGCCCAACGGTGTGCCGCCGCCCATAGCCCGGGCCGCCAATCCGTCGAACACGTCAAAGATCGCCGCAGCGAACACCAACCAACAGGCAATTGTCAATTGTCCTTGGGAGGCCAGTAATATGGATGCCGTTCCGCAGCATAGGTTCGCGGTGGTCAACAGGTCGGGAAATCGTGGTAAGCGCATGGCACGGGCCGAAGTTGGTTAAATTCACGCAATAAATCAGGCCACCTTTTGTTAGTTGTTGCGTCATAACCCCATACCGTATGCCCTACACCCGTTCATTCCTGCGCATTTCCGCTGCTTCCATTGCTGCCGTTCTGTTCATCGCTTCAGCGCATGCACAGGACGCTCCCAAGTACAGCAATGAATTTCTCGCCATCGGCGTGGGCGCGCGTGCATTGGGCATGGGCTACGCCAACGTGGCCGCGGTGAACGACGTGACCAGCGGCTATTGGAATCCCGCCGGGCTGTTGGGCGTGCAGGGCGACATCCAAGTGGGGGCCATGCACAGCGAATACTTCGCGGGCATTGCCAAGTATGATTACCTCGCGGTGGCCAAGCCCATCGATTCCACCAGCGTCATCGGCTTCAGCTACATCCGTTTCGGGGTGGACGACATCCCAAACACCACGGAGCTTATCGACAACAACGGCAACATCGACTACGACCGCATCACCAGCTTTTCCGCCGCGGACAATGCGTTCATCATCAGCTACGCGCGCAAGCTCAAAGTGCCCGGCCTGCGCATGGGCGCCAACGCCAAAGTGGTTTATCGCAGCGTGGGTCCGTTCGCGAAGGCATGGGGCTTCGGTTTGGACGCGGGCTTGCAATACGATCGTGGGCAGTGGCGATTCGCGGCCATGGGGCGCGACATCACCGGAACGTTCAACGCATGGAGCTATTCACTGGACCAGCGCACACAGGACGTTTTCGCACTTACCGACAATGAGTTGCCGGTGAACGGCGTGGAGGTGACGTTGCCCCGGCTGGTGCTGGGCGTGGCACGCCAGATCAAGTTCGGTGAGAAAGTCCAGTTGATCGCCGAGGCGGACTTGGAGAACACCTTCGACGGCAAGCGCAACAGCTTGATCGCCACCGGCACCTGGAGCGGCGACCCGCGGCTGGGTTTGGAAGTGGGCTACGCCAGTGTGGTATTCGTGCGGGCCGGCGTCAGCAAGTTCCAATATGTAACGGACATCAACGGTAAGGAAACCCTCTCTGTTCAGCCCGGCATTGGTGTGGGGCTGAAGATCAAGAGCTTCGCGTTGGACTATGCGTTGACCAACATCGGCAGTGACATCGGGCTGTATTCGAACGTCTTCTCCTTGAAGTTCGACCTGTTCAAAAAAGGCGGTTGAGCATGCGGAAACTCCTACTCCTTGTCGTGTCGGCCCTTTTCGCGTTTCAGGCTTTCGCGCAAGCCCCATACGGCAATGAGTGGATCCATTACGACCGGCAGTACTGGGCGGTGAAAGTTTGGGCGGACGGGGTGAAGAAGATCGATTCGTTGGCCTTGGCAACCGCTGGTTTTCCGGTAGGCTCCGTGGACCCGAACAACATTCAACTTTTTGCCCGAGGCAAGCAAGTGCCGACGTACGTGAAAGGCGGTGCGGACGGCGTGATGAACACGGCGGACTACATCGAGTTTTACGGGGCCAAGAACGACGGCTGGTTGGACAGCACGTTATGGGACGATCC
>Ga0209480_10000885_pt1 | contig 22990 bp, 15 predicted proteins | sample JI61114C2DNA_FD_187501 | JGI IMG/M metagenome (GOLD analysis project Ga0209480, IMG submission 187501) | Wastewater effluent complex algal communities from Wisconsin, to seasonally profile nutrient transformation and Carbon sequestration -... | ecosystem: Engineered > WWTP > Effluent > Algae... | reverse complement strand
TACATCGGCAAAGTAAATATTTGGAAAAATGATATGGACGCTGCCATAACAGCCTTTGAAGATGTGATTGCCAATGGAGTTGGTGCAGCGGGCGCTTATGGCCTAATTGATACCAATAATCCGGCAAAAGATCTTGAAGATGTTTTTGCTTTCGATAATGAAAACAACAAGGAGTCCATTTTTGAAGTCCAGTTTGGCGGACCACATTCTGACGACAACGTTTGGGTGTTTGATGATACCCACTCCGAAAGTTTTAAAGCTTCGCAAGGTACTGGTCGCTCTTGGTTTTGGGACGCTGGCAACTTTGATGCCTCACAAGGCGCCCCAGGTGGTAAACAAGGATATTTTATACCTACCCAAGATCTTGTAAATTCTTTTGAAGCAGGGGATGCGCGCAAAAGTTCATTTATCTATCAGGCTGGTGATACCTATTATGTATGGAACAGTGAGGTGGTGAGTTTGCCTTTCGATCCAGAATGGTCGCCATCTGGCTATGTTGTAAAAAAATATTCTGGCCAGCGCAATGCTAGTGGAGGTGATTTTTCAGGAAACAATCAAGGTAACTTTAACAATGAACGCACCTTTAGATTTGCCGAGTTAAAATTGCTTTATGCCGAAGCTTTGTTAGCTAAAGGCAGAGGTGCTGAGGCAACAACACAAATCAATGACATCCGCAATCGCGCAGGGCTTGCTAACCTTGCCGGCACTGCAACCCTTGCAGATTTGCAAAAAGAAAAGCGAGTTGAACTTTGCTTTGAGGCACATCGCTGGTTTGATCTTGTTCGGTGGGGACTTGGCCCAACAATTTTCGGTGCCAAGTGGAATAACAAATATGTAGTATTTCCATATCCACAAACTGAAATTGATCGCACACGAGGAACATCTGGCGAAATAACCCAGAACCCCGGTTATTAATAAGTAGTTAATAATCACCAAAATTTAAACAGCGAAGGGCAACCCCTTCGCTGTTTGATTTATAAGCACATCGATTTATCTTGCTTACCTAACAATAAATTAACCACACACTTACAAATGTTAAGGTATTCTCTTTCGCTACTTCTTATAATCTTACTTGTCTCTTGCTCGCGACTGAACAAGCCATTATTTGAATCCTTGACAAGCGCGCAAACAGGAATAAATTTTTCCAATAATCTTATTTACTCGGATACCCTAAGTGTTCTCGATTTTGAATATCTCTTTAATGGAGGTGGTGTTGCCGTTGGCGATATCAATAACGATGGCCTTCAAGATGTTTATTTTTCAGGAAACATGATGTCAGGAAAATTGTATCTCAACAAAGGAGACTGGAAGTTTGAAGACATAACGGAAAAAGCGGGCATCACAACTTCGGTTTGGTGCAATGGAGTTACTATGGTGGATATTAATCAGGATGGCTTTAAAGATATTTTTATTTCTGTAGCAGGCACACGACATACACCCAAAGAGAAGCGGAGCAACCTGCTGTATGTAAATAATGGAAATAATACGTTCACTGAATCAGCTGCTAACTATGGATTGCAAGGGACTGGCCATAATATTCAATCCGCATTTTTTGATTACGATGGCGATGGCGATCTGGACGTTTACTTTTTACGAAATGCATTTGTAGAATACAGCCGCAACCGGGCTCGCCCAAAATCTGTTAAAGGCGAATCGTCTACCACCGATCAGTTGTTTCGCAACAACGGCAACAATACGTTTACCAATGTTTCTGATCAAGCTGGAATTTTAATTGAAGGGTTTGGTCTTGGCCTGCAAGTTTGCGATATAAACGAAGATGGCTGGCCTGATATTTATGTATCCAACGATTTTATTACAAACGACCTGCTATACATCAACAATCAAAATGGCACCTTCACAAACCAAGCCGGAAAATATTTTAAACACGCCACCTATAATGCTATGGGTAACGACATCGCTGATTTTAATAACGATGGCCTTGTTGATGTTGTGGAAGTAGATATGCTACCCGCTGATAACTATCGTTGGAAAGTTACCATCATGGGCAACACGTATGATGAATTTGAAAACAGTATTAAGTATGGGTACGAGCCACAATACATTCGCAATACACTTCAGCTTAACAATGGCAACGGAACATTTAGTGAAATAGGTTACTTGGCCGGGATTGAAGCAACCGATTGGAGTTGGAGCCCATTGTTTGCCGATTTTGACAATGATGGTTGGAAAGATCTTTTTATTACGAATGGATATCGGCAGGATATTACCAATCTTGATTTTATAAAATTTAGCGAGCGAACATCACAGATGGGTACAGACAAAGCCAACAAAAAAGAACGACTTGATATGCTGGCAAAAATTCCTGGTATCAAAGTTCATAAATACATCTATCAGAATAATACTAACCTCACGTTTAAAGATCAGTCAGGAAATTGGGGAATAACCTCACAAGCTTATTCTAACGGTGCCATATATGCCGATCTGGATAACGATGGCGATCTTGATTTAGTCACTAATAACATTGATGAAGCCGCCACAGTTTTTAGAAACTCAAGAAACAACCGAAAGGATTCAGTCAATTACTTGAGAATTGGCTTTGAAGGACCGAAGCAGAATCGGGAAGGAATAGGAGCAAAAGTTTATCTGAAAAACAAGGGCACTTTGCAGTATCAATATTTTACGCCCTTTCGGGGATTTCTTTCCTCAGTAGAATCCTTTCTTCACTTTGGTCTAGGATCTGTTTCATTAATTGATTCCGTTGAAGTGATCTGGCCTGACGGAAATCAACAAGTGCTGCGCGAAGTTAGAAGCAATCAAATACTAACCATCCGATATTCCGAAGCTTCACCTAAAGCAATCGAAACTAAAACCAGCCCCACGCAATTATTTTCAGAATCAACACAGTTATTAGGCATTGACTATGTGCACACTGAAAATGATTTTGTTGATTTCAAAGTACAACCACTTCTTCCGCACATGCACTCAAGAAATGGTCCTGGCATTACTGTTAATGATATTAATGGCGATGGCCTTGACGATTTTTTTGTAGGCGCAGCCTTAGGTAAAAGAGGTGGATTATTTGTACAACAAGCATCGGGTAAGTTTGAAAAAAAGCCTCTTGAAATTGATACCCTTGCCGACACGATGGGCGTTCTGTTCTTTGATACCGATGGCGATGGCGATGTTGATTTGTATCAAGCAATGGGTGGAACTGAAAAAGAGAAAGAAGCTATTACCTACATGGACCATTTGTATTTGAATGATGGTAAAGGAATATTTACTGAATCACTCAACACATTGCCAGCACTGCAACAAAGTGGATCATGCGCCATTGCTGCTGATTATGACCACGATGGTGATCTCGATCTTTTTGTGGGCGGTAGGATTATACCAGGAGAATACCCGATGCCAGCCAACAGTTACTTACTTAGAAACGATACGGACAAAAAGAATGTGAAATTCACAAACGTAACCGATTCAGCAAGCCCTGGTTTATTAAACTTAGGGTTGGTTACTTCAGGATTGTGGACTGATGTTGATAATGATGGTTGGGTAGATCTTTTATTAGTGGGCGAGTTCATGCCGATTACATACTTTAGAAATAAAGAGGGAAAAAACTTTGAGAAAGTTCAATCCCCAGAATTAGCTCACAGCACTGGTTGGTGGAATAGTATAACCGCTGGCGATTTCGATCAGGACGGAGACATGGATTATATTGTTGGTAATCTTGGGCTAAACACACGTTATAAAGGCACCCAAAAAGAACCACTTTGTATTAACGCCAAAGATTTTGATGGAAATGGATCTATTGACCCGGTAATGAGTTTATACATTAACGGTGAGAAGCAAGTTGCCCACACGTGGGACGATTTAGTAAAACAGATGACGCCTATCCGGGCTCGCTTCAGAACCTATGATCCTTATGCGAAAGCCAATTTCAAAAGCTCTTTTTTACCAGATGAAATTGCTTCCTCCTATCAGGTTTGCAGCGAATGGTTTGAAACGAGTTATCTTGAAAACAAAGGCAGTAGTGGATTTTCATTAACCGCACTTCCACTGCCGCTACAGTTTTCGCCTACCTATGGAGTAGCTGTTACTGATTTTGATCAGGATGGTAATTTAGATGCCTTGTTAGTAGGCAACTCCTACTCAACAGAAGTTTCTACAGGTAGGTATGATGCCTCCATTGGATCATATCTTCGGGGTGACGGCAAAGGGAATTTTAAACTTGTTAAAGCAACCACCTCCGGATTTGTAGTTGATAAAGATGCAAAAGGCCTTGCAACATTAGTTACTGCCGATGGACGCAATGTTATTTTAGCGGGGATCAATAACGGAAAATTAAAAGCTCATCAAACTAATTCTTCATCCAGACACTTTACACCGTTAGCAAACGATGTATATGCATTAGTCAAACTAAAAAACGGAAAAACTTATAAGTACGAGTTTTATTATGGATCAACTTACTTGTCAGGTAGCAGTCGAAAATTGTTATGGACCAGCCAAATAGATGAAATTACTGTTTACAATTCTTTAGGTAAAAAAAGGATTAAAAAGCTATGAGGTTTCTTGCACATTTCTATTCAAAAAGAAAGAACCGCTATCCTTTTGAAATTTTTATTAGCAGCCTTCTATTATTGATGGCATGTCAGCCCCAAGACAGCTCTCTCTTCTCCCTTCTTTCTGCAAGCCAAACCAATATCAATTTTGATAATAGCCTTGACGAAGATGAAGTAGTTAACGTAAGCACATACATGAATATTTACACCGGGGCCGGTGTTGCCGTTGGAGATATTAACAATGACGGACTAATCGATATTTTCTTTAGCGGCAACCAAGTTACAAGCCGACTGTACCTGAATAAGGGCGAACTAAAATTTGAAGATATTTCAGATAAATCAGGCATTATTAATTCTCAATGGGCCACAGGAGCCGTTATGGCAGATGTCAATCAAGATGGCTGGCTTGATGTTTATGTATGCACCTCTGGCATTTCGACTGATAGAAGGAATCTTTTGTATATCAATAATCATGACAATACATTTCGTGAAGCTGCAGTCGATTTTGGAATAGCCGAAAACCGTCAGTCTATGCATGCTTCTTTTTTTGATTACGATAGAGACGGTGACCTTGATCTTTTTATTATAACCAATCCCGCATCGTATGAAAACAAAGTGAACCATTTGCTGCCGCGAAAATTAAATGGTGAAAGTGAAAGTTCGGATATTCTTTATCGCAATAATGGCAACAACACTTTTACTGATGTTTCGCGCGAAGCTGGTATATTAATAGAAGGATATAGCCTCGGCCTGTCAATTACTGATATCAATAACGACCATTGGCCGGATATTTTTATCTCCAACGATTTTATCGGAAATGACATTCTGTACATCAATAATCAAGACGGCACATTCACCAATAAGGCATCAGAGTTTTTCAAACACACCAGTTTTGCGGGAATGGGCAATGATGTGGCCGACATTAATAATGACGGACTAGTGGATATTATTGAATTGGACATGAGACCCGAGGACAATAAAAGGCAAAAGCTTATTATACCGCCAACTGGCTATGATAAATTTGAACTATCGCTGCGGCTTGGCTATGAGCCCCAGTTTACACGCAATACCCTTCAGTTAAACAGAGGCAACAACACGTTTAGCGAAATTTCATTTCTCTCAGGCATAAGCAGCACCGATTGGAGTTGGAGTCCATTACTTGCCGACTTTGACAACGATGGAGATAAAGACTTATTTGTTACAAACGGGTTCCTTCGCGACTTGGGTAATATGGACTTTATAACCTATCAAAACATTTACAACACACCCTTGGGCACAGTTCAGTCTAAGATTGATAAAAAGTTAACTACAATCAAAGCGCTGGAAGGAGCCGCGCTTCAAAACTATCTATACGAGAATAATGGAGATTTAACATTTACAGATAAAACTAAGAATTGGGGAATTCAAAAAACAGGATTCTCTCATGGCGCTGCTTATGCTGATTTAGATAATGATGGAGACCTCGATCTTGTGGTAAACAACATGAATGCCTTAGCCAATATTTTTAGAAACAATAGTAATCAACTCCATAACCGAAACTACTTACAAGTAAAATTTGTAGGAAGTGAGTTAAACAAAGATGGTATTGGTGCATCTGTTACCGTATTCCATAATTCTAAAAAACAATTCATTGAGCACTACTTAACGCGTGGGTTCGAGTCAACCATGAGTCGAATTGAACACATTGGATTAGATTCGATTACTATGATTGATTCCCTTGAAGTGGTTTGGCCAGATGGAAAATCGCAGGTTTTGAAAAATGTAAACAGTAATCAACTGATTGAGCTAACCTACAAGAATGCCCTTACGCAACAAAGTTCAATGAAAGCAAATACCAACCAGCCATTCATCCCTATTCAAATTGAAGGCCTTGATTATATCCATAAAGAAAATGTTTTTGTGGATTTTAAAGTACAACCGCTGCTTCCACACATGCATTCTAAAAACGGACCTGGTATTGCCGTGGCCGATGTAAATGGAGATGGACTTGATGATTTTTTTATTGGCGGCACGCGACAGCAATCCGGTGCATTGTATGTTCAACAACCTAATGGAAAATTTAAACAGAGCACATCACCATTAAATAAAGATATTGCAGATCAATTGGGGGTGCTCTTCTTTGATGCCGATAATGATGGTGATGATGATTTGTTTATAGTAACAGGCGGTTCAGAAGAAATAAAGGAATCAACTTCATACATTGACCATCTGTATGTGAATGATGGAAAGGGCAATTTTAACGAAGCCATGAATGCGATTCCAGATTATTTGCAAAGTGGTTCGTGTGTTATCGCTGCCGACTATGATCACGATGGTGACCTTGACCTTTTTATAGGAGGTCGACTTATTCCTGGTGAATATCCACTTGCCGCAGATAGTTATTTGCTAAGGAATGATTCATATTCTTCCACCTTAAAATTCACGGATATAACTAAGGAAGTCGCTCCGAATCTGATCGCGCTTGGCTTGGTCACTTCAGGTTTATGGACCGATGTTGATAACGATGGGTGGACTGATCTTTTGCTAGCTGGTGAGTTTATGCCAATTACTTTTCTAAAAAATCAGGAAGGAAAAAAATTTACAAAATCAGAAAGCTCATCACTTGCAAACAGTTGGGGCTGGTGGAATAGCTTAACGGGTGGAGATTTTGATAACGATGGTGACACAGACTATATCGCAGGAAACCTGGGACTAAACTCTAGATACAGGGGGTCTGTTAAAGAGCCTATTTGCGTGTATGCAAAAGATTATGATAAAAACGGATCTATTGATCCGGTGATGACACACTACCTTCAAGGGAATAAACAGATTGTGCATTCGCGCGATGAACTTATAAGTCAGATAAGTGTAATGAAACTTCGCTTCAACAATTATCATGATTATGCTGAAGCAACCTTCGAAGAATCTTTTTTGAAATCTGAACTTGAAGATGCCTATGTAGTTTGCGCTGAGCTTCTAGAATCAAGCTATATTGAAAATATGGGTAATGGTAATTTTAAAATCTATCCATTACCTATAGAAGCTCAGTTTGCACCTGTATTTGGTGTGGTGAATGAGGATATTAACAAGGATGGCTTTTTAGATGCCGTGTTAGTTGGAAATTTATATTCAACCGAAGTTACCACCGGACGATACGATGCTTCCGTTGGTTTATATTTAGCAGGTAATGGAAAGGGTGGTTTCACACCCATAAGTCCTGCCGCAAGTGGATTATACGTTGGTGCCGATGCTAAAGGGTTAGTACAAATTAAAAGTGCTACCGAAAATAATTTATTGCTGATTGGAAATAACTCAAGTAACTTAGAAAGTTATCAGCTGCCTAAATCAAAATCATTATTAGTTAACAGAAATGATGTGTATGCACTTATAAAAAACAAAGATGGCAGTGTTTCTAAGTTTGAATTCTATTATGGAAGCACCTATTTATCTCAGTCAACAAGGTTCTTATCGATTTCTGATACAATGGCCTCGGTAGAAATTTTTGATAGTAAAGGTGTGTCTCGTAAAATTAATATTGATTTAAATAACTAACTCGATAAATCCCATGACAAAATCATTATCCGTCTCAGCCCTGTTTTTATTGACCTTAAGCAGCGCTTGCACTAACGACTTCTATTCTGAAGCTGACTTTAAATCCGTAAAGAAAATTGATACCCACATGCACTTGCATGCAGAAAGTACCGCCCTATCAGAACAAGCAAAAAAAGATAACTTCAGGCTACTTGATGTAATGGTAGATGTTCCGGACTATCCACCTTTGGATGATCAGGAAAAATTTGCGTTACGCCAAGTTAAGGCATACCCTGAAGTTGTTAATTATTTAACTGCTTTCTCCCTCGTCAATTGGGACTCTGCCGGATGGACCGATGAGACAATCGCTAGATTGAAAACATCTTTCAACAACGGTGCACTTGGAATAAAAATCTGGAAGAATATTGGAATGGTCTATAAAGATTCCTCCGACAACTTTATCATGATTGATAATCCTAGGTTCGATCCTATTATTAATTATATAGTCAGTCAAAATAAAACGGTAATGGGCCATTTGGGTGAGCCCAAGAATTGTTGGCTTCCGGTCGATCAGATGACTGTTAATAATGATAAGAATTATTTTAAAAATAATCCTGAGTATCACATGTTTCTCCATCCTGAGTATCCATCCTATCAAGATCAAATTACTGCCCGCGATAACTTTCTAACTCGTCATCCAGACATGCGATTTGTAGGCGCGCACTTGGGAAGTTTAGAATATGATGTTGACTCGCTTACCAAACGGCTGGATAAATTTCCAAATATGGCGGTGGACATGGCAGCGCGTATCTCGCACCTTCAATATCAATCCAAAAGCAATCGGGATAAAGTGCGAAACTTTATCATCAACTATCAGGATCGTTTAATTTATGGAACCGATTCAGGCATATCATCAGACTCAAAGCCTGAGCAAGCAAGTATGGAATTGAATCAACATTGGCTTAGTGACTGGAAATATTTTGTGACCGATGAATCAATGGAAGTTGATGAGGTTGATGGAAAATTTACTGGCCTCAAGCTTCCTAAAAACGTGATTGACAATATTTATTATAACAATGCAATCAAATGGTTTAATATTAATAGGTAGTCGCGAAAATTTTTCATTTGGCCTCTAAACTAACAACCGTCAGCAAACCTTTTTAACAAATTTTTTAATCTTCGTTTGGAAACTCTACTAAACTGGTATACGTTTGTGTCATCATAGTCGGAAAGGCATCTGCCCAACTGATTTATAAAGAAGCGCGGAGAGTACAGGCTCTAAGAAGCGCTAGCAACCATCTCTGATAATAGGGAAAACGGTGCTAAATCCTGCTCCAGGCAAGGTGCCGAGGAGAACTATAAAACGGTAGAACATGAAAACACAATTCAATTTTTCCTGCGAGCGATCGGACTCTAAAAGTCTGTTCATTTCATCCCTTCACACTTCTCAAAACTTAAAGATTAACGCATTCACACAGGAAACTTCTTGTTGTATGTGCTGTTGCTGTTAGTTGCCGTTGAGTTAAGCGCAGCGCTTCCGGCAACAAAATAACCTACGATACTGCCAGGTGACAGGCATGGTTACGGTTATATCCTTATCTATTTTCTAAAAATATTTTTACAATAAAAATCTTAAAATTATGTCAACATTACGTTTCGAAAGTCTTCAAGTTCATGCCGGCCAGGAAGTAGATCCTACAACAGGTTCACGTGCTGTGCCGCTTTATCAAACAAGTTCATTCGTATTCAAAAATTCCGAACACGGAGCCAATCTTTTTGCATTAAAAGAATTTGGAAACATTTATACCCGCATTATGAACCCCACCACAGATGTGTTTGAAAAACGCATTGCCGCATTAGAAGGTGGAGTAGCTGCGCTAGCTGTTGGCTCCGGCCAGGCAGCCCAATTTATTGCGCTCAATAATATTCTTCAAGCGGGAGATAATTTTGTTTCATCTCCATTTCTTTATGGTGGTACATACAATCAATTTAAAGTAGCCTTTAAACGATTGGGAATTACCGCGCACTTTGCGGAAAGCGACACCGTAGAAGCTTTTGAAAAACATATCGATAAAAAAACAAAAGCAATCTATTTGGAAACCATAGGAAATCCCGGTTTCAATATTCCAGATTTTGAAGCCATCGCTGCATTGGCAAAGAAGCATGATCTTCCTTTAATTGTTGACAACACCTTCGGAGCTGGCGGTTATCTTTTCCGTCCGTTAGAACATGGTGCAAACATAGTAGTAGCTTCAGCAACCAAGTGGATTGGTGGCCATGGCACTTCTATCGGTGGAGTAATTGTAGATGGTGGAAATTACAATTGGAACAACGGCAAGTTTTCACAATTCAGCGAACCTTCCGAGGGATATCACGGATTGAAATTTGGAGATGTGTTTGGTATTAATAATCCGCTTGGCTTGCCTAACATTGCCTTCATCATTCGCGCACGCGTTGAAGGCCTTCGCGATTTTGGATCGGCCATTAGTCCGTTCAATTCATTTTTATTCATTCAGGGCTTAGAGACCTTATCGCTTCGTGTTCAACGTTCAGTCGATAATGCATTGGCGTTAGCACAGTGGCTTGAACAACATCCTCAAGTAGAAAGTGTAAACTACCCAGGTCTTGTCTCAAGTACGTATCACAGACTAGCAAAAAAATATTTGCGCAATGGTTTTGGTGGCGTGCTTTCATTCACCTTAAAGGGAACCAAAGAGCACACCACAAAGTTAGTAGATAGCTTAAAGCTGGTAAGTCATTTGGCGAACGTGGGTGACGCAAAAACTTTGATCATACAGCCTGCGGCAACTACTCATCAGCAATTGTCGGATGAAGAACAAATTTCATCAGGCGTGCTGCCTACTTTACTTCGGGTATCGTTGGGTATCGAACACATTGATGATATCAAAGCTGACTTTCAGCAAGCGATTGAAAAGGTTTTTGAAAAAGAATTGGTAGCCTAAATGTTAAAATCAGAATCCATATTTCATTTCAGTGATAATTTTGAGTTGGAGTCCGGGGAAAATCTTCCCGGCTTTCAACTTAAATACACCACGCTTGGTCAACTTAATACCGATCGCAGCAATGTAATCTGGATTTGTCATGCCCTTACGGGAAGTTCTGATTTTACAGATTGGTGGAAAGGACTCTTTACAGAAAACTCTCCTTTCAATCCTAAAGATTATTTTATCATTTGTGCGAACACACTGGGTGGATGCTATGGCTCTACCGGGCCGCTTTCAATAAATTCAAAAACAGGTAAGCCATATTATCATACGTTTCCATTGATCACTAACCGCGATATTGTTCGTGGTTTTGATCTGTTAAGGCAACACCTGAGCATTTCAAAAATACATACCCTATTAGGTGGGTCATTGGGCGGTCAGCAAGTGTTGGAGTGGGCTATCGAACAACCCGAAGTGTTTGAACGCATTATACCCATTGCTACCAATGCCTTTCATTCACCTTGGGGCATTGCAATTAATGAAGCTCAGCGCATGGCCATTGAGTCCGACTCGACCTGGAAATCAGATGATACAAGGGCTGGAATTGAAGGCATGAAGGCAGCTCGTGCCATTGGTATGATATCCTTTCGTACGTACGATACCTTTTTGCAAACACAAAGTGAAAAGACATTAGAAAATACTGATGATTTCAGAGCATCATCATATCAACGCTATCAAGGACAAAAATTATCGAATCGGTTTAATGCATTTAGCTATTGGGTGCTTACCAAAGTGATGGATAGCCATCAGGTTGGTCGCAATCGCGCAAGCATTGAAAATGCGCTGAAGAAAATTAAAGCAAAAACTTTAGTTATCGGCATTGATACTGATTTGCTATTTCCCATTAGAGAACAAAAATATCTGGCAAAACAGATTGAAGGTGCTAGCCTGGAAATAATCACCAGTCTTCATGGCCACGATGGATTTTTAGTAGAGTTTGATCAATTTAAAAATATAGTACAAGAGTTTTTAAAGCGAGAATTTAAAAAAGAAACGATAGTATGAAGAAGAAATTAAAATTAGGCCTGTTTGGTTTTGGATGTGTAGGGCAAGGTCTATATCATGTGCTAAACGAAACACATGGTGTAAAAGCTGAAATAAAAAAAATCTGTGTTAAGAATAAAAATAAGTCACGCATTATTGATCCAGCATTTTTTACGTTCGATGCAAATGAAATCTTAAATGATCCGGAAATAGATGTAGTGGTTGAATTGATTGACGATGCCAATGCTGCTTTTGAGATTGTGAAACAATCGGTTATTAATGGCAAGCATGTAGTAACCGCAAACAAAAAAATGCTTGCCGAAAATCTTGAAGAAATCTATCAACTCCAGCAGACTTATGATAGATCGATTCTTTATGAAGGTTCCGTGTGCGGAAGCATTCCTATTCTTCGCAACCTGGAAGAATATTATGACAATGATTTGATCACAAGCATTGAAGGTATTTTCAACGGATCAACTAATTATATTCTTACCAAGGTATTTGAAGAAAAGAAAAGTTACCTCGAAGCGCTTAAGGCTGCGCAGGATTTAGGTTTTGCTGAAAGTGATCCAGCCTTAGATGTTAAAGGTTTTGATGCCAAGTTTAAACTAACCATTGCTATTGCGCACACGTTTGGTGTATTTGTTAAGCCCGAGAATGTTATTAATGTAGGCATACAAAATATTTCTGCTGTTGATTTAAAGTATGCGAAAGAAAATAATCTTACCATTAAGTTAGTAGCACGCGCCAATAAAATAGAAGATACAGTTTTTGCGTTTGTTGCTCCGCAGTTCGTGCCAACCGATCACATGCTTGCTTCTGTGCGCAACGAATACAATGCCGTTTTAGTGGAAGGCGCGTTCGCAGAAAAGCAGGTGTTTATTGGAAAAGGTGCAGGCGGCTATCCTACAGGTTCAGCGGTACTTTCTGATATCTCGGCACTAACTTTTGATTATCGCTACGAATACAAAAAATACACACAAGGCGAAGGACTCTCGTTTTCCAATGAAGCATTGGTGGACGTTATTGTAAGTTTCCCGGAAGGTGGACTTATAAGCACCAAAGATTTCGAAACCTTTAAAGGTGGTTATCAGGGAAATGGACACCAATATTTACAAGGCACCATTAAGATTGAAAAGCTAAGAGAGTGGTCGGTAAATGAAAATCTAAGCGTTATTCTGGCTCCGCAAGCCAACTTAACTAGTGTTAACCTTCAACAAAAAGAGGAACGGTTGTCTGCATAGGTCTAAACATTTTGCCTTGGTTTCACAAACAAAGCTTCTTTATGTGCCTTTGTCGCTTTTGTTGTTAAAAAATTAGATACTAAAAACCTGATTTTTAGCATAAGTAAATGGGTCTTTTAGGGTTCATTCCTATATTTGTGGCTCAAGGTTAAATACACGTATTCCATGTTAATATTATCCTCTATAGTTGCCTTTACCGCAGTTATCATGCTGTTGGTGGCACTCTTGATTTTCGCTCAGAAACGATTAGTTCAAACTGGTCCCGTTAAGGTTGTAATTAATGGTGAAAAAACGATTACGGTTTCGGCTGGCAGCACGTTGCTTACTACGCTTGCCAACGAAAAAATATTTTTACCTTCTGCCTGTGGCGGAGGCGGAACTTGTGCGATGTGTAAATGCGTAGTTGAATCTGGTGGTGGCGATGTGTTGCCTACGGAAGTTGGGCACTTAACCCGTCAGGAGCAGAAAGATCACGTTCGTTTAGGTTGCCAGGTAAAGGTTAAACAAGATCTTAACATCCGCATTCCGGAAGAAATTTTTGGAATTAAGAAATGGGAATGTGAAGTAGTAAGTAACTACAACGTATCAACCTTTATAAAAGAGTTTGTTGTGAAGTTGCCTCCGGGCGAAACACTAAAGTTTGAAGCCGGTGGTTATATACAAATTGATGTTCCTAAAGTTCATGTTGATTTTTCAACCATGGACATTACCCCGCACCCTGAATTAGGTCACAAGCAAGATGTGTTTCAATCTGATTGGGACAAATTCAAATTATGGGGCTTGAAGATGAAAAATGATGAGCCCATTTTCCGTGCTTATTCGATGGCTAACCATCCTGCCGAAGGAAATATTGTGATGCTAAACATCCGCATCGCTACTCCACCGTGGGATCGTGCCAATAATAAATGGATGGATGTTAATCCAGGTATCTGTTCGTCTTATGTTTTCTCGCGCAAGCTTGGCGATAAAGTAACTATCTCTGGCCCTTATGGGGAATTCCATATTAACAAAACACAGCGCGAGATGATTTATGTTGGTGGTGGTGCCGGTATGGCTCCGCTTCGCGCGCAAATCTTTCACTTGTTCCATACTGAAAAAACAAATCGTAAAGTTTCATACTGGTATGGTGGCCGTTCTAAAAAGGAGTTGTTCTATACAGACCATTTTAGAAAAATAGAAAAGGACTTCCCGAATTTTAAATTTTATATCGGTTTGTCTGAGCCATTGCCCGAAGACAATTGGAAAGTGAATAAAAGTTTAGATGACACTGAAGGTGATGGATACATTGGGTTCATCCATAAATGTCTCTACGATAACTACCTTGGCAAGCACAAGTCGCCCGAAGATGTTGAGTTTTACCTTTGCGGCCCGCCTTTGATGAATGCTGCCATATTAAAAATGCTTGACGACATGGGCATTCCAAAAGAAAATATACGTTTTGACGATTTTGGTGGATAGCAATCCGTAATACAACTAGTTATTAAATACCACCTCAATATTGAGGTGGTATTTTTTTATTCTGAAATACCTGGGCGCGATGAGTGCTTATCTTTAATCGCGTCTATTCATTATATTTGATATCAGAATAACGCAATCATGAAAACTCTGACTATTGAAGTAGGAGAACCTGTAGCAAAAGTATGGAGTATGCTTCCACAGGCGGCTCAGAAATTAATTACTGCCCATGCACTTGAGGCATTGCTAAATGGTGAACTTTACCCAACAGGGGCTGAACAACTTGAATTGGCTATTGACCTTGCCGAAGCAGGTGTTGATCCTGAAATTATTAGCAGACTTAGCAGACTGGACAGAGACCTATTTGAGCCATTCTTAAAAAAGTAGCGAACTTCACGAATGATCTTTGTCGCTGATACCAATACATTAATAAGCGCTATTTTAAAACCAACAGGTGTATGCATGATTGCCTTAACTACCTGCTACGAAAAGGGCCTTTTACTATTCTCTAAAGAGACAAAATTGGAATTGCATTCAGTGATAGCGAGAGAGAAATTCAACCGATATGTTGATTTGCCCACGAGAATTGAAAGAATGCATGGTATTCTTTCACACTCAAAAATAATTGAAATCAAGAATTCTGAGAAAATAGAATGCAGAGATTCCTCGGATACTAAATTCTTAAGTCTGGCAATAGAGAGTAATGCAAATTGCATTATTAGTGGGGATATTCATTTGAAAGAACTTCACCCTTTCCGAGGCATTGCTATTCTTAATCCAACAGATTTTTTACATTGGATCAAATTAGAGAAATAATTAATAAAATCAGTAAATGCCAAAGTAATGAGGGTTAATATTCCTTACGACTTCGCGTGAATTAAAATTTAACTGCTATGGATCTTACTATTCTCTTCTCACCACTCGATGAATCAATCTATACAAAAGAGTATGCACCAAATTCCTTTTTCAGAAGCATAAAAGTTTATGGCGATAAAATGCCCGATTATAGAGAGATGCAAATTGCCATCTTTGGAGTAAAGGAAGAGCGGGGCACCTCAACAAATATTGGTTGCGCTAAAGGTGCTGACGAAATTCGTAAAAAGCTTTATAACCTTAAGAAAGGAAATGGTTCGTATCGCATTGTTGATCTGGGAAATCTAAATCCAGGGATTGATCTTGACGAAACCTATGTGCGTATAAGCGAAGTCTGTCGAATTCTTTTAGAGAATAATGTAATGCCGTTGATCTTAGGAGGTTCGCATGATTTGGATTATGGCCAGTATCGAGGCTATGAGGAGATGGAGAAACTTATCAGTCTATTAAACATTGATGCATTTCTTGATCTAGAAGATGGCAAAGAATCAGATTTATCAAGACAGCATATTCATAAGATTTTATTGCATGAACCAAACTATTTATTGAGTTACACCCACTTGGCGCATCAACTTTATTTGATCGATCCGGCCTCAGTAAATATTTTGGAAAAACTTTATTTCGAAGCTTTCAGGGTTGGCCAAATGCGCACCAACCTTGCTGAAATGGAGCCTTCCATTCGCAATGCCGATTTACTTTCCTTTGATATTACTGCAATCCGATCAAGTGATGCCCCCGGTAACGGAAATGCCCAACCTTTTGGATTGACCGGTGAAGAGGCTTGTCAACTTTGTTGGTATGCCGGCATGAATGAGAAATTAAGTTCTGCTGGCTTCTACGAATATAATCCAAATCATGATGACAGAAATAAAAAAACTGCATCGGTGGTCGCTACCATGATCTGGTATTTTATTGAAGGATTCTATCATAGAAAGAATGAACACAGCTTTAAGGGCAACGACTTTTTAAAGTATGTAGTCTCCATGCCAGTAGAACCTGAAACACTCACTTTTTATAAAAGCAAAGTAACAGAAAAGTGGTGGCTGGAGGTTGCTTACCATCAACCCGGTGCCAGGTATCAGCGAAATAGTATTGTTCCTTGCAGCTATACCGACTATCAAACTGCTACTAGGGGCGAAGTTCCCGAGCGCTACATCAGCACGCTTGCCAAATTAATTTAATGATGAAAAAATTATTTCTTTTAATCTCTGTCGCTCTCTTGGTGATGAGTTGTAATTCTGATACAACCAATCCACAAAAAATTATTGACAAAGCAATTTCAGCTTCGGGTGGAGATAAATACTTAAACTCAAAAATAGAATTTGACTTTCGTGATCGACATTATGTGACCACCCGAAATGGGGGCCTATTTACCCATGAACGAATTACAAAAGACTCAACTGAAACAACGCACGATTTTTTATCGAACGATGGATTTAGAAGAGAAGTTAATGGTCTTGCGGTAGATGTTGCGGATTCCATGAAAACAAAATATACCGCCTCCGTTAATTCAGTCATTTATTTCGCCCTATTGCCTTATGGATTAAATGATGCTTCTGTAAGGAAAAAATATCTTGGCGAAACTCAGATTGATGGCAAAGAACAATACATAATTGAAGTAACCTTTGGTGAAGAAGGGGGTGGCGAAGATTTTGAAGACGTTTTTGTTTATTGGATCAATAAGAAAGATTTTACGATTGATTATTTAGCCTATTCTTTCGAGGAAGGAAAGGGAATTGATTATCGATTTCGCAAAGCATATAATCCAAGGCGGGTGAATGAAATTCTATTTTTGGATTACATAAACTATGCTCCCACCAGTGCTACTAAAATGACGCACCTGGAAGAACTTTATAAGAAAGGAGAACTCAAAGAACTAAGCAAAATTGAAACGGCAAATATTTCAGTTCAATAAAATTTTTCACCATAGAAATCATAGAGGAGCAAAACCCATAAACATTCTCTGCGTGCTCTGTAGTTAAGATAATCACTTCAATAAATTTTCCTCATTCGAACTAATTGAATAATTAAAGTTAGTAAGGCGCCACCCGTAGCAATCGCGACTAAACTGAAATGACTAGTTGCTAGTTGAAACCCACTGGTTATTGCTTTGTCAACATTATTTAACCCTATCAATAAGGTCGCGCCAAAAATGCAAACCAGAATCCCATCGTACCATATAGCATGGCGCTGAGCTTGCGGAATAACATTCGAATCATTGACTAATAGAATTAGGAAGTAAGCCAACAGCGGAAGCACAAACCCATTCAACGCCTGCACCACTAAAATTACTGGAATTGGTTTTACACCACTAATCCCGAAAAGGAAACCAATAAGTAACACAACCATCCAAACTGCACGAATTGTTTTTTTATTTTCGGAACCCAGCACGGTTGATGCAATGAGTGAAGCTGCGTAGGGCGAGGTAATAGCCGATGAAAGTCCGGCTGCAAACAACCCAATACCTAATGCCCAACTACCAACACTGCCTAGTTGATTATTTAGGTTAGTGGCCAGTTCACTAAAAGATAAAAAACTTCCTGTGAGTGAACCAGCAAACATAATCCAGGCAGTAATAAGCCCACCAATAGTAACAGAAATAAATAATCCTAAACGCATCAAGGGCACTGTTTGCCCTTTACTAATGGCCGATCCAATAAAAATACTATAAGGAACTATTGTGGTGCCGATGAGTGCCAGCGTAAGTAGCTCTGCTTCTTTTGGAATTACTGGAATAGTTGCCGCTCTAATTATTTCCAAAAAAGAAAAGTTTGATTGAAATGCTAAGGTCAAAAAAGCAATGCCCATCATACCCACTAAAACAGTCATCAATAGAGAAAGAATTTTACTCCCGCCTTTCCACAAAATGAAACTTGCAAATAGTGTAACCGCTATCGTATACCATTTTAAATCGCCTGGCAAAAGCAATGACATGCCTGAAACGGCACCTAAAATATTACCCGCTTCATAGGCAGCGCAACCAAGCAACACGGGCATGGCCACCAGCCACTTGATCCATCGCACATTTTGAGCACCAAATTTTTGTGCAAGATTTTGCCCAAAGGTTAAGCCACTTACAATGGTAATGCGTGCCGAAACCTCTTGCAAGACAAAGCAAGCTGCCGTTGCAAATACTATTGCCCACAGCAATTCAATTTGAAAACGCGACCCTGCGGTAATAGCCGTTGTAATAGTTCCCGGTCCAATAAAGGCTGCCGAAATAACAGACCAGAGAATTACACTTGAGATTTTAGAAGATGATTTCAACTGCCGAGATTAAGTATTCGGCTAATAACGTGATGCCGTAATCAAATATAATTAATACTTTTATAAAGGCGCTTTCTATGAAAAAACATCTTATTCCCTTCCTCTGTATTTTTTGTTTAAGCCTAGGGGCGTATGCTCAATCAAGTTTAAATAAGACCTGTAAAATAATTTCGTTCCGAATTGAAAATAGCAACCCAGGTTTGCCAGACGAGGCCATCGTAAAACCATTGGTCTCTGAACTTACACGAATCTTTCGATTTACAGATACTGAAATAGCAGCGGGCAAAAGCGTTGAATGGAGAAGTAACAATCTATTTGATAAAGTGAAAAAAATAACGAAAGCAGAATTGAATCAGCTTTCAGATAATCCGACCGAGGTCTTAATGAAAGTTAAAATCGAACATCGGTATAATGCGGTGCTGGGTGGTCTTATTAAAAAAAGCAAACGTCATGTGATGCGACTAAAAATTGCCATGTTTACCAACAGAGGAGAAAGAGTTTGGTATCTTAAAAAGAAAGCTTCTTGTTGTATTGATTTTAATACTAATGAAAATGAGATGGGACATGCTGAATTGGACTCAAGCTCGTTGATGGATTTATATATTGCTTTATTGAAAAAGGCTTTTAAAAAATTATAAAAATCCCGGCTTACACCGGGATTCCTTCACCAAAAACCACCTCCTAAAAGCTCAGGCTCTTTAGCTTTGCCTTTTCCTTTATGGCTTTAATCATAGCTGCATCTAACATAGAGTCGCTTACTTCCTTTGGAGTATTGACAACGATATACTCCTGACGTTTTTTATTAAGTGTTTGTATTTCATCCTGAATCTGTTTCCGTTCAGTAGCTTTTTCTTTAACGTACACTTGTCTTTGAGTTGCGGTCATTCCTTTCATCTCCATTGGCAAGTCTTCATCTTTTGCTTTCGCGATGGCTTGCTCATCTTCTTTAGCTGCATCCACCAAATCCCAACTTGAGTTTTTATATGCGTGCGTACTCTTTGAAATTGCGCGCTCTACTTTATTCTCTTCGCCATAGCTGCGTGCATTGCTATCCTGTGCAGACTGCATTTCCTTTTTTGATGCACCACTTGATCCATAATAAACATACGTGCCATTCAATTTATCATTCAGTGCGCTAATCTTCTCGTCATACGGTGAAGGAATGTAAACTGTTTTCCGATCTTGCTGAATACTCATAAATGTACCTCCGGTAATATCAGCTCCATCTTTCCAATTGGTGCGTAAGCCTTCATCAAATGGTCCACAAAAAATAGTATTCACTACCACACTTTTCTCACGCGCCAGCGAGCCTGCTGTTCTATAAGAAATTTTACCTTGCGTGAAGGGTTCGTTTCCGGCAATGAAAATCATTTTCAAATCGTTAGCCGATACACTCCAGGCCAATTGGTTCAACGAACTGTTAATCACCTGACCGCAAAATTCATTGCCCCCATTTGTGGAAAGAGAAAATAGTTTTTCAGAAATCAAATCAAGATCATCGGTAAGGCCACTGACCTGGCGAATGTAACCTTCGGAGGAAGGCAGACCATCGTTACCATATTCATAAAGTGCAAGTTGAATATTGGGCTTCTTTCCATCAGCGCACTTTGCCACAGCAAGTTCATTTACAATTTTCCAAAGTTGCGATTTGGCCTGGTCTATTAGTCCATCCATACTATTGCTGGTGTCGAGCAACAACGCAAGTTGAATGTTTTGATCTTTAGCAACTGTTTTACCTTCAGGCATTGTGGTAAATGCACTTAGATGTACGAAGAAAATAACTGCTATTGCTGTAAGTATATGGTTCTTAACCTTACTTACCTTGGCGGGGGTTTGTGTTTTCATTTTGCTTTTTTGTTAAAGTTTACGCTAAAAAAAGAGCAAGGGTACCTGAACTTAGTGGGTAAGTCAGTTGATTGAGTGAAATAACCTAATGACCGAGTGAAGGCTGAGATTCAACCTAAACAGCTGAAAAACCGTATAAATTATTATAGTAACTTTCCGAAGAATCGGTTTAATCCATCGTTAAATACGAAATGAAACAGACGCCTCTTCTTATATGTATTCTGCTAAGCCAATTGTTGGCTGCAACTTGCTATGGACAAGAAGAGCAAAAAAAAGATTCGTATAAAAGTTTTAAGAGCCGATCATCGCAGCGGGATATCGAGCAATTATTAACAGAAGCCAATACTCTTAAATTCAATAACCCCGCTAAAGCGCTTGCCAATGTTCAAGAAGCGTTAGGAATGAGTTTGGCTCAACAGGATATTTTCAATGAATCGAAATGCTATTTGTTGATTGGTGAAATAAATGCCAGTATCTCCGAATGGAGTCTTGCACTAACTAATTACGAACGAGCCTATCAAAAGTTAAAACCCAAATACGACAATACATCAGAATATAAAACTGCTTTGCGCGGACTAGCAAATGCTAATCTTAAACTTGCTAACTACCCCGAAGCCCTTCGCTACTATCAGGAGGCATCAGCATTACAACGAGATAAAAATGAATTAGCCGAAGGTCAGCTCGATATTTCCGAGGTGTACTACCAGATGAAAAACTATAGGGAAGCTTTGAATGCGGTTGAGCAAATTAAACTCAACTCAAAACTTCAAAGCGATTTACTGGCTGTAAAAATTCAAAATCAAAAAGCGAAAATTTATGCCAAGCTCAATGAAGTAGACAAGGCCAATGATTTGTATCAATCGTCACAACAAAATCTCCGGTCGTCAGGGAACGCTGCCCCAAAAGTTGAAGCGGAGCGCGAACTTCAAAACACAAAAGAAGAAATCTCTGGTGCTTTAGTTGAACAAAAACGCTTTGATGAAGATATTGCTTTGCGCAACCAATCTATCGACTATAATTTGGAATCCAACAACCTGAGCGCGGTATCAAAAGATAAAATTGAATTGAGTAAGTCGCTGGTCGCGAAAGGAGAAACCAATAGCGCTATCCGCGAATTGGAAGAAGCAGCTACCATTGCTGACACAATAAATAGTCCGGCAGAGCAAGCCAATGCTTACCTGAATCTTGCTGATCTCTATGAAAAAAGCAATAAACCGATGCAGGCGATTTCAACCTACAAAAAATATAGTACTGCGGTTACTCAAAGTCAAATACAAAATGAAGTTCTACAAAAAGAACGAGCCCATTTAATTAAAAAACAATCAGAAATTGAAGAGCAAAGAAATATCATTTCAATTGGCCAGCAGCAAGAGCAAACAATCCTGCAAAGGCAAAAACTAGTAATTTATGGCCTGATTATTATTATCATTATTGTGATGGTGACCTCCTATTTTATCTATAAAAATGCACAAGCAAGCAAACGCGCCAATCAGTTACTAGCGCTTAAATCGCTTCGTAGCCAAATGAATCCTCATTTTATTTTTAATGCACTCAACTCGGTAAATCAATTCATCTCTCAAAACGATGAACGCGCGGCCAACAAATTCCTGTCGGAATTTTCAAGATTGATGCGGCTGGTAATGGAAAATTCGCAAGAAGATTTTATTTCCCTACAGAAAGAAGAAGAAATTATCTCATTATACGTTAAGCTAGAACATTACCGCTTTCGTGATAAATTCGATTTTGAAATTACTGGGCTTGATAAGCTTGAAAAAGAAACTATAGAAATTCCACCTATGCTCATTCAACCGTATATTGAAAATGCTGTGTGGCACGGCTTGCGTTATAAAGAAACAAAAGGAAATCTCACTATTAATTTTAAAAGAAATGACAATGGCATTCAAGTGGTGATTACAGATGATGGCATCGGGCGAAAACAATCTATCAATTTAAAAACCGAAAATCAGAAGCAACATAATTCAACCGGATTAAGCAATATTCAAAATCGCATAGCAATCCTTAATACCATATATAAAACTTATTATCAGGTAAAGATCGAGGACGTTTCAGAGAATACTGGAACCCGAGTTACAATCTCACTTCCAATCCACAATCAAGCATGAAGGCTGTTATAATTGATGATGAAAAAGACAGTCGTGAAATTCTCGCAAAGTACCTGGAAAAATATTGTCCTGACGTTACGGTATGTGGTTTTGGCAAATCAGTTGATACTGGTTTAGAAGAAATTAAAAAACATAATCCCGACATTGTTTTTCTTGATATTGAA
>Ga0209480_10000884_pt1 | contig 23009 bp, 17 predicted proteins | sample JI61114C2DNA_FD_187501 | JGI IMG/M metagenome (GOLD analysis project Ga0209480, IMG submission 187501) | Wastewater effluent complex algal communities from Wisconsin, to seasonally profile nutrient transformation and Carbon sequestration -... | ecosystem: Engineered > WWTP > Effluent > Algae... | reverse complement strand
GGCATCGGTTGCATCAAAATAGACTGGCTTTTTTTCGATGTTCAAGGTTAATTGAAGCATTTTCCAAACCTGGTCTTTGTCTGCATTACCATTGCCTGTAATAGATTGTTTTACTTTTTTAGGGGCATATTCAGTAACCGGAATTTGAGATTGCATGGAAGCAGCAATAGCCACCCCTTGCGCTCTCCCTAGCTTGAGCATACTCTGCACATTCTTGCCAAAAAAGGGGGCTTCAATGGCAAAGCTATTGGGTTTGTACTGTGTAATTAAACCAGTGATGGTTCTATAGATAATTTCCAGCCTAGCATAAATATCTTTTTCTTTGGTAAGCTTCAATGTATCCATCACAATGAGTTCAGGTTTTCCTTTACGAATGCCCAATAATGCATACCCCAATAATTGTGTACCAGGATCAATCCCTAAAATAACCGAATCGTACTTCATACTTCAGTGAAAATAGGCATTATTGATAAATCAGTTACAACCTTACCTTTACAAAAAATTAAGATTGACCAAAGGCGCTAAAAACTTTTTAAATTACATAGTTGGACCATTGCTTTTTTTATGGTTAGCCTGGTCTATATATCAACAAATTCAAAATCAGTCAGATCTAAATCAATCTTGGCATACCATCTTACTTGCTTTGAATGGGCCTAACAGTTGGAAGATTGGATTGGTTGTATTGTTAATGTTGGTTAATTGGGGGATTGAAGCAAGGAAATGGCAAATACAAGTAAAGGGCATTCAACTTATTTCTTTCTTAAATGCTTTCAAAGCAATTTTGGCAGGTCAAGCAATGGGTTTTAATACCATCAATAGAATTGGAGAGCCAATAGCAAGGGCCGCATTTTTAAAAGACGGAAATAGAGTGAGGGGTGCAGTTTTATCCATCGTTGGAAGTATGGCACAAATAATAGTCACTTTTGGGATGGGTACTATAGCATTGGTTTACATGCGTTGGAATATTTTGAATGGGGAACGTCAATTAGAAGGGTTGTCTATTTTTTGGTTGGATGTATTGACTTATGTGATTGCGATGGGTATTTTCTTATTCTCATTTGCCTATTTTAAATTGGCTGGATTAATTCAATTGCTTGAAAAAATTCCATTTGTTCGTAAATACCAATTCTTTCTAGAGAAACTAGAAGACTTTCATTGGAATGAATTAATCCGTTTATTATCGCTCTCGCTATCTCGGTATTTGGTTTTTTTAGTCCAATATTTTTTACTCCTACAAGTATTTAATATACATATTTTCTGGCTAGACGCATTCTCTCTGGTGGGAGTGATGTTTTTGATTTTGGGAATTATCCCAACTATTGCTTTGGCCGAATTAGGATTTAGAGGAAAAATAAGTTTGCTATTATTGGGTTTGATGACGAATAATTCGGTTGGTATAATAGCAACTGCTGCCGGTATTTGGTTAATTAACTTAATCTTACCAGCAATTGCCGGTACATTGTTTATATTAGGTGTAAGAATATTCAGAAATAAATAAGGGATGGTTTTTAAAAAAATATTGATTGCGTTTTTATTGCTGGTTTTAGTTAAGCCACTTTCTGCAGGTGATGATTTTTGCGGAATAAGAAATTATGCATTTCAAAGTGGAGAGCAGATTTCATTTACTGTATTTTATAACGTCATTGGATTGTACGTGAATGCAGGTAATGCAACTTTTACCGTTAATGCCGAAAAATTAAATAATACCCCTGTATACCATTTAGTGGGTGCAGGTAATTCTAACAGCAGTTATGATTGGATTTTTAAAGTAAGGGATAAGTATGAAAGCTATATTGATACCGCTAATTTGCAACCCCTTAAGTTTCTTAGAAACGTTGATGAAGGTGGGTATAAGATCAATGAGAATGTAACTTTTAATAGAGCAGCCAATACCGCTACCAGTGAAAAAGGTACTGTTAAAGTGCCCAATTGCGTGCAGGATGTATTAAGTGCAATATATTATGCTCGTAATATTGATTTTCAAAAATACAAACCAGAAGATCGGATTCCATTCACCATGTTTTTAGACAATGAAGTCTACAATTTATATATTAAGTATTTAGGTAAAGAAACCATCAAAACTCGCTATGGTAAATTCAATGCCATTAAATTTAAACCACTATTAGTAAAGGGTACTTTATTTGAAGGTGGTGAAAAGATGACTGTTTGGGTAAGTGATGATGCCAATCATGTTCCACTTAGAATTGAAAGCCCTATTGTGGTTGGAAGTGTAAAAGTGGATATGATGGGATATAAAAATCTGCGTTATCCGTTTAGTTCCTTACTTTCTAAAAGATAATTCACCCCAACAATAAAAATAGGTCTACCAATTATCGGGCAGTCTAATTGTTATAGGTCAGATAAACGAATGGCTTGGTTCATTCGAATCCCTTTTTCTGTTTGATGAACCGTGCAGCAATCAATGGAAGGATCATGTTCAAAAAACAAAATATATCCCTTTTCTGCAGCTTCTTGTAGAAATGTTTTCTTCTCTTTTAGTGTAGTTAATGGGAACATATCATAGCCCATAATATACGGGAGAGGAATATGGGAAGCAGAAGGCAATAAGTCGGCCATATATACAATGGTCTTGCCATTATAATTGATCTGTGGCAACATCATACTCTTGGTATGACCGTTTACAAAACGAATGCTGATATTATTGGTGAATTCAACTTTTTCTAAAAGCCCTTCATTGGTAAACTCATTGGCAGGAGCATCAATCATTTTCAATTGGCCACTGGCTTGAATGGGTAAAATATTGTCCTTTAAAAAAGAGGCTTTTTCTCGATCGTTGGGGTTTACCGCCCAATCCCAATGTATTGGGTTGCTCCAGTAAGTAGCATTAGGAAAATAAGGGACTAGTTGGTTGTTTACTCGTTCAATACTTCCACCACAATGATCAAAATGTAAGTGCGTATGGAATACATCTGTTATATCATTCCTGCTAAAACCAAGTTGAGCTAATTCTGTATCCAATTCTATAGTCCCACTCATTCCGTAGTGCCCAAAGAATTTTTCATCTTGCTTGAAGCCCATTCCCGTATCAATTAAGATCAGTTTGTTTTCATCTTGAATCAACAAACTTCTTAAAGCCCAATTACATAAATTATTTTTATCAGCTGGATTTAGTTTATTCCACAATGATTTGGGAACTACGCCGTACATAGCGCCTCCATCCAATTTAAAAAAACTATGATTGATGCTGTATAATTTCATTGAACTACTTTTTGGATTGCAATTTATTGGCAGATATTAAAATAAATAAACCGATGATAAAAAAGATTTCTAAAACCAATACTGAATTACGTTGAGAACCAGAAATTTCATTGATATAGCCAAAGCTAAACATGCCCACCACAATAGATACTTTTTCTGTTACATCATAAAAACTAAAATAGGAAGTTGTATCGGTTGTTTCTGGCATTAACTTGGCGTAAGTACTTCTACTTAAAGCCTGAATTCCTCCCATTATAAATCCAACCAAAACCGCTAAGCCATAAAATTCATTGATGCCATCTCTAGGTAATAAATAACCAATTACACAAAGGATGATCCACAACACAATAGTGATCATTAATGCAGTAAAATTGCTGGTCTTTTTAGACAACCAAGCAATAGTAAATGCCCCTGGAATGGCAATTAATTGTATAATTAAAATGGCGATGATTAAATTCATCGTAGGAATATTCAATTCGCTCTTACCATATAGTGTAGCCACTAACATGACTGTTTGAACCCCCATATTATAAAAGAAGAAAGAGAACAAAAATCTTCTTAAAACGGGAAGTGATTTTAATTGTTGCCAAACTTTGTTGAGTTCCTTATATCCTCCAGCCAAAATTTGTTTAGACGATTTGCTGCCCCCAGCCGGTACCGATTTGGGTAAACGCTTTAAAGCAAATTGCCCAAATCCCCACCACCAAATTCCCACTAATAAAAATGAAATCTGCGAAGCTTTACCAACGGTAATGCCAAAACTTTCCGGGGATAACACAAATACAAAACAAATGACTTGTAAAATCATGCTGCCTGTATAACCCATAGCAAATCCTTTAGCACTAACTTTATCGCGATCTTCTGGTGCTGCTATTTCTGGTAAGAAAGAATTGTAAAAAACCAAGCTGCTCCAAAAACCAATACAGGCAATAATTAAACAAGCCAATCCAAATGCTAAATTGGTTTTGTCGTAAAAATACATAGCAGAGCAGGCAATACTACCCAACGTGCAAAAGAAAAACAGGAACTGTTTTTTATTCCCTTTAAAATCTGCAATAGAAGACAAAATAGGTGATAATAAGGCAACAATGATGAATGCAACTGCAAGTGCATAATTGTATAGGGAAGTATTTACAAATTCTCTACCAAATAAAACCACTGTATCGTTAAGGGTTTTATCGTTGCCATCTCCTGTTACAGCTTCGTAGTATGCGGGGAAAATGGTAGAAGTAATGACTAGATTGTAGGCACTATTACCCCAATCGTACATTGCCCAACCATTGATTACTTTTTTGGAGGCAGTTTGTGTGGACATGATTTTTATTTCAAGTGTCCGGTTAAGATAAGAATAATTAAGATCATCCCCACAATTACTCGGTACCAACCAAATAGTTTAAAACCGTATTTCTGTAAATAAGTAATGAAAAATTTAATGGCTAATAGTGCTACTAGAAATGCAACTACATTGCCAAGGCCCAATAAAATCATATTGTTCCGGGTGAATATTAGTTCAGGGGTTTCTGTGTAAGCTTTTAATAATTTATAACCTGTTGCAGCAGCCATGGTAGGCACAGCTAAAAAAAAGGAGAATTCAGCAGCTAGTTTTCTTGTTAATCCTTGTTGCATTCCACCAATAATACTGGCAGCACTTCTGCTTACTCCTGGAATCATAGCCACACATTGCCAAAAACCAATAACAAAAGCTTTTTTATTGGTCACCTGCTCGTCTGTTGAAATCGTAGGGTTTTTGAAAAAGGAATCAATAAAAATCAATGCTACACCTCCCAATACCATGGTGATAGAAACTACCATTGGGCTCTCTAATAAATGGTCAATGGTATCAGAAAATAAAGCTCCCAAAATCAAAGCTGGTAAAACGGCTATGATGAGCTTTAAATAAAAATGCCAGCGATTCAATGGAAAAAATTTACCCCTAAATAAAATCACTACCGAACAGATAGCGCCTAGTTGAATAGCCACTTCAAATAGTTTGGTAAAATCATCCTTGGCAATTCCCATAAAGGAACTGGCAATAATCATATGGCCGGTAGAAGAAATAGGAAGGAATTCGGTAACGCCTTCAATAATGGCTATGATAACAGCTTCTAAATAAGTCATAAAATGGAATCTAAAGGTCTAAGCCGCAGTTTTAGGCTTCTTAAAAATGGCGTACACTTCAATTAACAAGCCTACTACAATTAAAATAGGCGCTACCGTAATTCTTGTGCTACTATAAACTTCACTAGTAGAAAAAACAGTTGGGTCTTCGCTCTTACCTCCGCTCATTAAGAACATGCCTAGGGCAATCACTAATCCACCCACTAACATTAAAATGAAATTTTCTTTTGAAAACAAAGGAGTGGTTTTATTGGTCGTGCTCATATTAGTTGGTTATACGTATTTTAAAAAAAATCAGGTTAATATAATTCGTCTAGTTTCATTTTCAAGTATTTCAACACGCTTCTATGGGTGCTTAATACAGAAATACCCACACCTAAGATAATCAATCCTCCAAAAAGGAGTAGTGTATGATTGGTGTTTCTGATGGCTTTTAATTGGGGGAATTGAGACTCTGCCCAACCAATTAAAGAGAACATTAACACAATGGCAATACCTGAACTTATCAGTCCATTAACCACAGCGCGGATATTGAGAGGGCGTGCAATAAAAGACTGTGTTGCTCCCACCATTTGCATGGTTTTAATCAAGAATCGATTGCTAAACATGGCCAATCGGATGGTATTATCGATGCTAAAAATAACAATTACACAGAGGGTAATGGCGACTACTAAAAAGATTAATCCAATTTTAGAAGCCCTTTCATTTAAACTGGTTACCAAACTTTGTGGGTATTGTAAATCGGTGATTTGATTACCATAGTTGGCCATTAAATCGGCACTGATTACCGCTAAACTATCTTTATTTACGTATTCTGCTTTGGCATAAAAATCAATGCTTTCGGGCAATGGGTTTACATCTAGAATTTTAGCCCAGTCTTCGTTGTTTTCTTTATTCCAAATTTCCTTAGCGGTATTTTTGTCTACATATACCACGTTTTTGGCATAGGGCTTTGCCGCTATAAACTGCTGAATTTGGGCAATCGTGTCTTTATTCAGGGTTCGCATGTAGGCACTTAAACGGATATCTTCTTTAAATGTATTTCCTACTGCATTCAGGTTCAGAAAAAACCAACCCATGATTCCCATAATAAATAAAACCAACGCTACGCCCACAACGGTATAGATATAATTGGGTTTTCCCCTCTTCAATGATGCTTTTCCTGCTTGAGCCATAATTTGTATTCCTTTTTATATCGCTTCAATTAACGAATGCTATGCTGTTAGAACGCTACAAATGTAGGGTTTTGACGGCTAATGACTTACATTTGCACCCCTAAACCTGCGTTGAAAATAAGCGAATATTTTTGGGCAGGCGTTAAAGAAACGCAAATAAATAAAAAGGGCAGGCAAGATGGACTATCAATTTAGAGCAATTGAACAAAAATGGCAAGCGCATTGGAAAAATTCTGGTGTGTACACGGTTCCTAATATCAGTGAAAAACCCAAGTATTATGTGTTGGATATGTTTCCTTATCCAAGTGGTGCGGGGTTGCATGTAGGCCATCCTTTGGGGTATATTGCTTCTGATATTTTTAGTAGGTATAAAAGATTGAAAGGGTTCAATGTTTTACACCCAATGGGCTACGATGCTTTTGGTTTGCCTGCTGAACAATATGCCATTGAACATGGTGTACATCCTGCTACCAGTACGGTGCAAAACATCAATAATTTTAGACAACAATTAGATAATATTGGGTTCTCTTACGATTGGAGTAGAGAAGTAAGAACCTGTGAGCCGGCTTACCATAAATGGACCCAGTGGATTTTCTTGCAATTATTTAATTCTTTTTTTAATAGGCATAATCAAAAAGCAACACCCATTACTGAGTTGATTGCTTCATTTGAACAAGAAGGGAACAGTGTGCATGAATGTCCTGCCAATGATCAACTTCAATTTACTGCAGCTGAATGGAAAGCTTTTTCTGAAAAAGAACAGCAAGATATTTTGATGCAATATCGGTTGGCTTTTTGTGGCTATGGAGAAGTGAACTGGTGTGAAGCCTTGGGTACAGTGTTGGCCAATGATGAAGTGGTGAATGGATTAAGTGAAAGAGGTGGTCATCCCGTTGTTAAGAAGAAATTAAGACAATGGTATTTGCGCATTACCGAATATGCAGACCGTTTAATCAGTGGCTTAGATCAAATTGAATTCAGCGAAGCCATGCGAGAAATGCAAACCAATTGGATTGGAAAATCTTATGGAGCTGAAATTGATTTTGGCATTGCCGATAGTGCAACTGCTGCTAAACTAAAAGTATACACCACCAGACCGGATACCATTTTTGGAGTAGACTTTATGGTAGTGGCTCCTGAACATGAATTGATTGAACAAATTACCACAGCCGATCAAAAACAGGCTGTTGAAGACTATATTGCTTACGTTAAAAGTCGCAGTGATAGAGAGCGCCAAGCGGAGAAAAAAATCACTGGTTGCTTTACAGGTGCCTATGCATTGAATCCTTTTAATCAACGCCCTATTCCTATTTGGATTTCCGAATATGTACTCGCTGGATATGGAACAGGAGCAATCATGGCAGTGCCTTGTGGCGATGAGAGAGATTTCAAGTTTGCGAAGCATTTTAATATTTCCATCACCAATATTATTGGAGAACATTTTAATGGAGAAGAAGCCAATTCTACCAAAGAGGTAGCATTGTCTAATAGCGAATTTTTAGATGGGGTTATTTTAAAAGATGCCATTACTATTGTAATTGACAAGCTGGTGGAAATGGGCATTGGCAAACAAAAAGTCAATTATAAAATGCGCGATGCGGCGTTTAGCAGACAACGTTATTGGGGTGAACCATTTCCAATCATTTGGAAAGACGGAATTGCGTATTCTTTAGACGAATCACAACTTCCTTTAGAATTGCCTCAGGTAGATAGTTATGCGCCTGGTCCGGAGGGAGAAGGGCCGCTGGCTAATATTCCAGCATGGATTCATCAATATGATTCAATCATTCCAGGAGGCGCGCTGGAAACCAATACCATGCCGGGCTATGCAGGTAGTAGCTGGTATTTTTTACGCTATATGGATCCGCATAATAACGAAGCTTTTTGCGATAAAAATGTAAGTGATTATTGGAATCAGGTAGATTTATATATTGGGGGAACGGAGCACGCTGTGGGGCATTTACTCTACAGTAGAATGTGGACCAAAGTTTTATTTGATTTAGGCCATATTGGCTTTGATGAACCTTTCAGGAAATTATTGAATCAGGGAATGATTCAAGGAAGTTCAAGGTTTGTGTATCGGAATAAACAAAACTCCAATGAATTTATTTCAGCAGGGTTAATTAAAGATTATGATACCAATCCAATTCATGTTGACGTCAATTTTGTAGATGGATACGAATTGGATATTACGGCGTTTAAACAATGGCGCAATGGCGAATATGCCAACGCAACATTTGTATTAGAAAACGGCAAATACATTTGTGGAGCGGAAGTAGAGAAAATGTCTAAAAGCAAATTTAATACAGTCAATCCTGATGTATTGGTAGAAAAATATGGTGCGGATACTTTTAGGATGTACGAAATGTTCTTAGGTCCCGTAGACCAGAGCAAACCTTGGGATACCAAGGGTATTGAGGGGGTACATCGTTTCTTGAAAAAGCTTTGGCGTTTGTTCTATGATGAATTGAAAGGGAAGGTTTGGAATGAAGACAGCCCAAATCCATCTGAACTAAAAGTATTACACAAAACCATTCTTAAAATACAAGAAGACACAGAGCGTTTTAGTTTTAATACGGCGGTGAGTACTTTCATGATTTGCGTGAATGAATTGGCTGATCTAAAATGCAATAAAAAAGCAATCTTAGAACAACTGCTGATTCTTTTAACCCCTTATGCCCCGCATATCAGTGAAGAGCTTTGGCATCAATTAGGTAATGAAGGCTCCATATTAAATGCAACGTTTCCTCCATTTGAAGCATCTTATGTGCAAGAGTCTTCCAAAGATTATCCAGTAAGTATCAATGGTAGAGTTAGAGCCAATATTAATTTGCCTATTGATATGGAATCTGAAGAAGCGCAAAAAATAGTATTGGCCAATGAATTGGTGCAAAAATGGTTGGAAGGCAAAGCAGTGAAGAAATTTATTTTTGTAAAAGGGAGAATGATCAATGTGGTTATATAAGTGTTTACTGGGCCTAGCCCTTAGCTCAACTTTAATGGTGAATGCTCAGGATGCAGTAGTGCCTGCGCCTAAGAAAACGATTCGGAATTTTATTAATCCTGATTCGTTGCCCTTAATGAATTTGCGGATTGTGCCCATACCTATTCTTACTTCTACCCCCGAAACCGGTGTTCGATTTGGGGGCGCATTGGAATATTTTTTTAATGCAAAAGAAAAGGATTCTGAAGCAAGAGGCTCTTACATACATGGTCAGTTAACGTATAGCACACTGGGGCAATTTGAAGCAAAAGCAACTTGGCAAGTTTTTACCAAAGGCGAAAAATTTGTATTTCGCGGATCTGCTGGATACAGCACATACAACGATCGATTTTGGGGTGTAGGAAATAATACGGTTGCAGAAAACAATTATTTAGCACAAGATTACAGCAGGGTTTTTTTAGAGTCTAGAACTTATCGCTTATTGAGGAATCAATGGTATATTGGTTTAAAGCTTGACTACAATGATGTATACAATGTTGTAAACCTGAGACCATTAAGTATTTCAGAACAACAGGTGTCGGGCATTAATGGAAGTAAATCATTGGGATTAGGTCCTGCTATATTATACGAGGGAAGAGACTTTCCCTTTAGTGCACACAAGGGGGCATTCGCTGAATTTTATTTTTCCAGAAATATATCTTTTAAAAACAATCCATACGATTTTAATACTTGGTTTTTAGACCTAAGAAAATTTTATCCTTTAACACCTAATAGTACTTTGGCATTTCAATTAAGTAGTATTCATACTTCTGGAAATGTTCCATTAAGAGAATTGCCCAGAGTAGGAGGTTCTGTTTTAATGAGGGGATATTTTACCGGTAGATTTAGAGACCGCTCATTTACCGCACTGCAAGCAGAATATCGTTTTCATATTTGGCGTTGGGTGTATGGTGCAGCATTTGGTTCTGCTGGGTTGATTGATGATGCTCCAAGCAGCTATTCTACCAGTAATCTTTTAAAAGCGGGCGGACTGGGACTTCGCTTTTTAGTAAATAAGAAAAACAGAATGTTCCTTCGCTTAGATTATGCACGAAACAGTACTGCCGGTGGAGCATATTATATTCGTTTGAACGAGGCTTTTTAATTAGTACTTCAGCGCTTCCTGCATATTTTACTATATTCATGGTCCAAATTCTGAACTATGAATAAGTATATTTTATCATTTGGGTTGCTTTTGCTTGCATACCCTACGTTGGCCCAAAACAAAATGATCAGCAAAGCTGATTTGATGGCCAATAAATTACCCGAAAACTTTCGCAATCCGCTGCCTCAATTCATGAAATGGTTGGATGATGATCGAGTGATTTTAAACCAAAAAATTCATCCAGATTCTGCTGCTAAGAATTATGTAATGGACGTGAAAACAGGAAAGTTGGTGGTAGCAACACCCGATCAAATGAAAGGTGCAGCTCCCCCTACTAAAACAGTATCAGTTAAAAAAGCAGATTTATTTTATAAAAACGGAGACACCGAAAAGCAAATCACTTTTGATGCTGCAGAAGAAAAAAATCCCACTTTCTCTCCTGATAGTACTTATATCGCGTATACCAAATCCAATGATTTGTATACCTATAATTTAGTAACGAATAAAGAAACCAGACTTACTTTTAGCGGAACCAGTACTTCTTTAAATGGTTATGCAAGTTGGGTATATTGGGAAGAGATTTTTGGTAGAGGAACGCGTTATCGCGCATTCTGGTGGAATCCGAATAGCAAACAATTGGCTTATATGCATTTTGATGAAAGCATGGTGCCTATGTTCCCTATATACAACAGTGAAGGTCAGCATGGTTTTATTGAAGAAACGCGATATCCAAAGCCAGGGGATAAAAATCCAGAAGTGAAAGTTGGATTTGTTGGGGTTGATGGTGGTGCAACTACTTGGGCTGATTTTAACGCAAAAGAAGATCAATATTTTGGTTGGCCTGTTTGGAGAAATGATGGAAGTAGTTTATTGGTACAATGGATCAATCGTGGCCAAGATCATTTGAAAATATTTGATGTAAATCCTGGAACAGGAGCTAAAAAAATCATGTATGAAGAACAACAGAAAACATGGGTTGATTTAGAAGACAGAGCTGGACAACGTTTTACTTTCCTAAAAAACAAGGCGGCTTTTATTTTAGAAAGTGATAAAACAGGATGGAATCATTTGTATTTACACAATAACGATGGTAGTTTAATTAATCCAATAACATCAGGTGAATTCACCGTATTGAACACCGAGTTAATTGATGAGAAAAACGGCTTAGTATATTTTACTGCAAGAGGTAAAGAAAATACCGCACGTACAGATTTATACAGCGTTAAAATGAATGGGTCAGAAATGAAGCGACTAACTTTTGGAGATTACAATCATACGCAAGTTAGATTGTCGCCGAATGGAAAATATTTTGTTACTTCTTATAGTAATACCACTACTCCAACCAAAATGACTTTGTTAGATGGCAAGGGAAAAATAGTGCGTGAGTTGGGTGATTCAAAGGGGTCTGCAATGGGAGATTTCCAAATTGCTAAGACCGAGTTTATTCGCATTAAAAGTGCAGATGGTTTATTTGAGCTACCAGCTCAGGTAACCTGGCCTGCCAATATGGATCCTAACAAAAAGTATCCGATGTTGGTAGATATTTATGGTGGACCTAATGCAGGAAATACTTGGGACAGTTGGAGCTGGAATCAAACACGTGAAATCTATTCTCAAGAAGGATTGATCCATGTTAAGTTTGATCACCGTGCAAGTGGCCATTTTGGAAAAGCAGGTGTAAACTACATGCACCGCAATTTAGGTTACTGGGAAATGCAAGATTATATGCATATGGCTAAATGGTTTATTCAAAACGGTCAAGCGGATCCTAGTAAAATTGCCATCACCGGATTTAGTTATGGCGGATACATGAGTACCTATGCATTAACTTATGGCTCATCTGTATTTACCCATGCTATGGCAGGTGGATCTGTAGTTGATTGGAAATTATACGATAGTCATTACACCGAAAAATTCATGGATACACCAGCAGAAAATCCAGAAGGGTATAAAAGTGGAAGTGTATTAACCCATATTGATAAATTTAATGGTGTATTACAATTGGTTCATGGTACCATGGACGATAATGTGCATATGCAAAATAGTATTCAATTGGTGAGTGCTTTGCAAGACAAAGGAAAAGATTTTGAATTCATGTTGTATCCTGGTGGAAGACATGGATGGGGCGGCGCCAAGGGCAATCACTTCAATAATTTAAAAACCAAGTTCATTTATAAGCACTTATTGGGCAAAGAAGTTCCAAAAGGAATGTTGCGCTAAAATGGCTTAATGCTTATTTTAAGGGCCACTCATTTATATGAGTGGCTTTTTTTGTTATATAAATACGCTTACTTTCAATATTCAATTTGTAATTATGATTACCAAGAAAATATGGGTATTACTAGGATTAACTGTTCAAACCCTTTCCGCGCAAACGATTGCTCCTCGTTTTTTATCTCATCCTGTTTTATCACCAGATGCTCAAACAGTAGTATTTAGTTTTGAAGGAGATCTTTGGAAAGCCTCTACAGTAGACTTGCAAGCTACTCGATTAACTGCTATGCAAGGCTACGAAACAACTCCACGCATTTCTCCTGATGGAAAGTGGTTGGCGTTCACGGGCGAACAAATGGGGAATACCGATATTTATGTCATGCCCTTAAGTGGCGGAGAAGTGAAACAACTTACTTTTCATAGTGCAGCAGATATTGTTTCTAATTTTAGCTGGGATAGTAAAACCATTTATTTTACTTCTAGTAGGTATGGTCCTGCATCTGCTTTTACAGTGGATATAAACGGGGGTACACCAAAGCGTTTATTTGGGGATCATTATTTTTTAATGGATCATTTAATTGCGGAGCATCCCATAACCGGCGATATTTATTTTAATGATACTTGGGAAAGTAATAACCAAGTTGCAAGAAAAAGATACAAAGGACCATTTAATCCAGACATTCAATCTTACAATATAAAAACCAGAACTTATCAAAAGCATACGGATTGGGTAGGTAAAGATTTTGCAACAACCATTGATCAGAAAGGGTCTATTTATTTTATTTCTGATGAAGCCAATGGCGAGTACAACTTATACACTTTTAGCAACGGCAAAAAGACAGCCCTCACTCAATTTAATAGTTCTATTAAAACACCTATTGTGAGTGCAAATGGGGCTTATGTGGTTTTTGAAAAAGATTATCAACTCTGGTGGTACAATATTGCAAATAAAAAAGCGAGTCCGCTGAATATTCAATTATTTAGAAACCAAATTTTACCAGCTCAAAAAGAGTACGATGTGCGCGGAAAAATTGGTGCAATGGATATTTCACCTGATGGTAAAAAACTGGCATTTATTTCAAGAGGCGAGCTATTTGTAAGTGATGTGGAAGGGAAGTTTATAAAGCAAATCAATAAAGGAAACACAGAGAGAGCAAGGGAAGTAAAATGGTTAGCAGACAATAATACTTTATTGTTTAACGAAACAATAGACGGCTATCTCAATATATTCACTGTATTGGCAGATGGTTCAGCTGCCCCTAAGAAAATCACCAATCTAACAAAAGACAATCGTTCTTTGGTGTTAAATAAATCAAAATCTAAAATGGTTTATTTAAGTGGAAGAGATGAAGTAGTGTTAATGGATACCAAAACTTTTGAGACGAAAACAGTGGTAAAAGATGAAATCTGGGCCATGCAAAATTCCAGTCCTGGTTTTTCTCCAAACGAAGAGTTCTTGGTATTTACAGTAATCAAAAATTTTGAACAAGATATTTTGATTCACCATATCAAGCAAAACCAAACCTATAATTTAACCAACTCAGGAGTGACTGAAGCGGATCCTATTTGGTCTCCTGATGGCAAGTATATTTATTTTGTAAGTAGTAGAACAAAGCCTTCCTATCCTTTTGGGATGAGCAATCCAAGAATTTATAGGATGGCTTTAGAAAAATTAGATGAGCCATTTCGGTCAGATAAGTTCAATGATTTATTTAAAATAGAGAAGAAAGATACCTCCAAATCTGCGATGGTAATCAATATTGATTTTAATGGATTGATGGACAGATTGGAACAGGTTGGGCCCAATTTTGGTTCACAGTATTTATTGAATGTGCTAAAGAAAGGAGATAAAACAACTGTACTTTATATTAGTGACCACGCAGAAGGCAGATTGGGACTTTGGAAAACTGTATTGGATCCTTTTGAACCTAGCAAAACTGAAAGAGTAAATGGTATTGACGCCAATAGCGTTGAATATGCTGAAGCAGGAGATAAAATGTTTTTATTGGGGAATGGCAATTTGTACAAATTCAATTTAGACGCCAATAAAGCAGATTTGGTAACTATTTCTCAAACATTTCAAAGAAGTTTAGCCGATGAGTTTAAACAAATTTTTCAAGAAACCTGGGCACAAGTAGAACAAAATTTTTACGATGAAAAATTTCATGGTGTTAACTGGGTTGCTATGAAAAAGAAATACGAAGGGTATTTGCCTTCACTCAATACTCGATCAGATTTAAGGGTGCTATTGAATGATTTATTAGGAGAATTAAATTCTTCTCACCAAGGTTTTTCTTCTTCAGGTGAAGAAGAAACGATTCGATTAGTCAATAGAACCATGGAAACAGGTATTCGTTTTGAAAACGATAAACCTTACACAGTTAAAGATGTACTAGCCAATACTGCTGCGGATAAAAAATCAATTGATGTATTGCCAGGAGATATTCTTTTAAAGGTAAATGGAGAAACAGTAGATATTACTAAAGACAGAAACAGCTATTTCAGTAAACCCAGTTTGGATAGAGAACTACAATTGGTGTTTAATAGAAACGGTAAAATTGTTACGGTAAACATACATCCTCAAAGAACTATTGCGCCCAATTTATACGATGAATGGATTAAAAACAACCAAGCAACTGTTGATGCAAAGACCAATAAGAAAGTAGCATATCACAATATGAAAGATATGGGCTTGGGAGAGCTAGAGAAATTCTTCATTGATATGACGCAAGACTTATATCAAAAAGATGGGTTGATATTAGATCTTCGATACAATACTGGAGGGAATGTACACGATGAAGTATTGAAGTTTTTGAGTCAGAAAACTTATTTGCGTTGGAAATACCGTGAGGGTAAATTGACTCCTCAATCTAATTTTGGTCCATCAGACAAACCCATTGTTCTATTGATTAATGAACAATCATTAAGTGATGCAGAAATGACTGCAGCAGGTTTTAAAGCGTTGAAGTTGGGCAAAATCATTGGTATGCCTACTTATAGGTGGATCATATTTACCAGCGGTGCAGGATTAGTAGATGGTTCATTTGTACGCTTGCCCAGTTGGGGTTGTTATAGTTTAGATGGCAACGATTTAGAGTTAACAGGTGTAGCTCCAGATATGCTAGTACCATTAAATTTTAATGATAAAATCAATAAAAGGGATCCACAGTTAGACAAAGCAATTGAAGAAGTGCTAAAGCAGTTGAAATAATATTTAATAGGAACCCATGGATTCAAACAGTTTTTATTTCTGGTTAAGTCAGCAGCCTCAGCTAGCTGTTCAGCCAATAGTCGCGTTTAATCCCCAAAGGGAAAAAATCTTGGCTATGGATTTTACGGAGCTCAATAAGGCCTTAACCACTGAAATTATCGAAGACACCGCAAGCTTTTCTGATTACATTAACCAAACACTAAACACTGCAGGTGCATTGTATGGCATCGGCGGATATAATGAACATAGAACTGTATATGCAAGGAGTAGGGTATTTGATGGGGTAGTAGAAGAACAAGCTAGGTGCATCCATTTAGGCGTAGATATTTGGGGCAAAGCAGGTACACAAGTATCTGCACCTTTAGCTACTACTGTTCATAGTTTTGCTTTTAATGAAGCCTATGGTGATTATGGAGCAACCATTATTTTATCGCATCAAATTGCTGGGGCTTCCTTTTATAGTTTGTATGGTCATTTAGCATTAAAAGATCTAGACAATTTACGGGAAGGGAAATTCATTCATGCTGGAGAAGTGTTTGCCCATTTTGGTGAACCCGCAGAAAATGGACAGTGGCCTCCTCACTTGCATTTTCAATTGATTCTAGATATGGAAAACAAAAAAGGGGATTATCCCGGGGTTTGTAGTATGGCCGATCGAAATAAATATTTAGATAATTGTCCTGACCCAGATGCCTTATTAAAATTAATTCAATGGGCTAAGTAGTGGGAATAAAATCAGGTTTCTCCCATTGTTTAATGATATGCGAGGGGATAATATGAATTCCAGTTTTTGAATGAGATGCAAAATAAGCCATGCTTCTAGCGATTGCTTTTGCATGAACGGGAATATATTTTTTGAAACGACCCTTCATAATTGGAATAGCTTTTAATGCGAAAAAGATTCCTAATTCTTCTAACCATCTGGATTCTTTTCTTGGGCCCAAAATAAAGGAAGGTTGAAAAATATAAATAGAGCTATAATTGAGTTGTTTCAAAGCTTCTTCTAATCTGCCTTTGGTCTTGTTATAAAAAACACTAGACTTAGGATTCGCTCCTGCTGCACTAACAACTAAGAAACGTTTACTGCCTGCAGATAATTGTAGTTTGGCAATATGCAATGGAGCATATAAATCTACTAATGTAAAAGCTTCCCTGGTTTTCACTGTTTTGATGGTGGCTCCTAAACAGCAATACACGTCATCTGCATCAGTCCAAGATTCAATCGTTGCAAAGTTGATGAGTTGCTCTACCAGTTTGGGATGCGATCTGCCTAGCGGTCTGCGAACATAAATGGTTACCTGACTGTATAATTCAGATTCCAATAATATTTCAAGCAGATAAGAGCCGGTTAAACCACTTGCACCTAGAACTAAAGCTTTTCTTTGCACGATCCTATAATTTTACCAAAGATAAGGACTGCTTTATTTGTACTTTTGAAGAGTTATGTCAAATAATAATCTAAACAGCGATTTGAATGCATTAAATCCCGCGGAAAAGGAGTTTGAGAATACCATCCGCCCTCGGGAAATAGATGATTTCTCTGGTCAGCCTCAATTAATTGAGAATCTGGTGATATTTATCAAAGCAGCCAAATTAAGAGGGGAAGCGTTGGATCATGTATTATTTCACGGTCCACCCGGATTGGGCAAAACCACTTTAAGTAGAATCGTAGCCAATGAGTTGGGCGTAAGCATTAAAGAAACATCTGGACCCGTAATTGAAAAGCCAGGTGATTTAGCAGGCTTGCTAACCAATTTGCAACCCAATGATGTGTTGTTTATTGATGAAATTCATCGATTGAGCACAGTGGTTGAAGAATACCTGTATTCGGCAATGGAGGATTTTAAAATTGATATCATGATTGATACAGGTCCCAATGCCAGAAGCATTCAAATCAATCTAAACCCATTCACATTGGTGGGAGCCACCACTCGAAGCGGGTTATTAACGGCACCTTTATTATCGCGTTTTGGAATCAAGTCTAGACTTGAGTATTATGGGGCACCTGTATTGCAAAAAATTATAGAAAGAAGTGCCGCTATATTAGGCACCAAAATAACGCTGGATGCTGCTGCTGAAATTGCAGGTAGAAGCCGTGGCACACCTAGGATTGCCAATGGCCTTTTGCGCAGAGTAAGAGATTTTGCACAAGTACTGAATGATGGAAAGATAGATTTAGGTATTACCCAACATGGATTAAAAGCTTTAAATGTAGATGCGCATGGTTTAGATGAAATGGACAATCGTATTTTATCTGCCATTATCAATAAATTCAAGGGAGGTCCTGTTGGTATAACAACTATTGCTACAGCAGTAGGAGAAGAGCCTGGTACTATTGAAGAAGTATATGAGCCATTCCTTATTCAAGAAGGCTTTTTACAAAGAACCCCTAGAGGAAGGGAAGCCACATTGAAAGCTTACAATCACCTAGGGGTAGTTATGAAAAGAGGAGAGGCTGGGGAGCTATTTACTTAAACTCGATAAAGCCTAAGGAGCAACCAGTCTAAATCCATTTCCATGAATATTGACAATTTCAATATTGGTATCTTCTTTAAGGTACTTACGTAATTTGGCAATATACACATCCATGCTACGACCATTAAAATAAGTGTCGCTGCCCCATATTTTTTTCAATGCTCTTTCTCTAGGTAATAAATCATTTTTATGTTCGGCCAACATTTTTAATAGTTCATTCTCTTTAGGAGAAAGGGTTTGCATGGTGCTTCCAATCTTCAGTTCTCTCAATTTTGGATTAAAATGATAACCGCCCAAATCAAATTCAATATTGTCGTTGATTTTATTTTCTTCTTCATTTCTTTTCAAAATGGCTTTGATTTTCATCAACAATACTTCGCTGTCAAAAGGCTTAGTAATATAATCGTCGGCACCTAATTTGTATCCTTGAATAATATCGTCTTTCATGGTTTTGGCACTCAAGAAAAACAAAGGCACATCTGGATCAATATCCCTGATTTCTTCCGCTAATGTAAATCCATCCATATTGGGCATCATTACATCTAGTAAACAGATATCAAATTTTTCACGCTGAAAAGCGGCTAAACCCAATCGTCCATCTCTTTCCAATGTTACTTCGTATTCATTTAACTCTAAGTAGTTTTTAAGCACCATACCCAAGTTGGTATCGTCTTCACAAAGTAATATTTGGTATTGTTTCTTGTCTTCCATGTGTCAAATTTTGAGTGAAATAACAATAATTTACTATTAAATCCCGAGCAATAGGGTGCAATCTTTTGTTAAATATCCTATTGGGCTTTTTTTAGGTATTGCTTATCGGTAAGCGCTTTCAAAAAATTCACTAAATCTTTTTTCTGATCAACAGATAATTTTAGTGGCTCCCTTAAAGTAGAATCGATATTAATGGGTTTGGCCACAAATTGATAAGGGTTGTCGTAATATTCAACTACTTCCTCTAAGGTTTTAAACATACCGTTGTGCATATAAGGTGCGGTAACAGCAATATTGCGCAATCCGGGTGTTTTAAATTTACCAATGTCGTCTTTATTCTTAGTAATGGTATATCGCCCTTCATCGGTAAGGTTGATTCCATCATAGAGCCCAATATTCTTAAAATCATCATTGGTAAAATCGGGTCCATTATGGCAATCAAAACATTTGGTTTTATCACTTACAAATAGCTGTCTTCCTCTTTCTGCAGATGCAGACATTTGATCTAAATCAAAAGCGGACTCATCTGTCTCCAATGTGTTCTGGTAAGCAGCCAATGCAAGTCCAAGGTTTTTGGGGGATGGGAGCTGTTTAAAAATGGAGGCAAACAACTGTCTGTAGGCTTTACTATTGCTCAACCTTTTTATGGCTTCTGTTATGGGTAAATCCATTTCAACCGGGTTGGCAATTGGCATGAGTGCTTGTTCTTCTAGACTTGCAGCTCGGCCATCCCAAAAAAATGGATCGTGACCACGAAGATTCATCACCGTTGGAGCATTTCTACTTCCTGGACTGGCATTCACGCCTAAACTAATTGCGAGCGTATCTGCAAAACCATTAGCAGGAATATGACAACTAGCACAACTAATAGTATGGTCTTTTGAAAGGATGGGGTCAAAAAATAGTTTTTTTCCTAACTGGGCCTTGGTTTTAATAGGGCTGGGATTATTGAATCCAATGGACAATGCAATGGCGCATCCTAATCCCCCTAAAATCAACCATTTTTTCATGAATCAAAGGTACTTCATTTGGGATTTGGTATTTTGCAACAAATCAAATTTATGAGTACCTCAACAATATTTACAGAAGCAGTTCAGAAAGGATACCAATTTAAGGGTGAGCAAGTGAAAATTGGATGTGGCATGTTAAATGGAGAAGTTGTTGCCGATGCGAATATTTTTATTCCACTTAAAACCATGAATAGACATGGATTGATTGCAGGTGCAACGGGTACGGGTAAAACTAAAACCCTACAATTGATTAGTGAGTGTTTAAGTGATAATAGCGTTCCTGTATTGTTAATGGATATTAAAGGCGATTTAAGTGGGATTGCAGCCGAGGGTTCTTCCAATGAAAAAATCATAGAGCGAGCAGCTAAACTGGGCATTCAATGGAAACCCAATGCTTATCCGGTTGAGTTATTGACTTTAACAGGAGGTAATGGGGTAAAGCTAAGAGCTACTGTGTCTGAATTTGGTCCTGTTTTATTGAGCAAAATATTAGGGCTGAACGATACCCAAGGTGGATTGGTTTCTATGATTTTTAAATATTGTGACGACAATGCAATGCCATTGTTAGACTTAAAAGACTTTATAAAAGTATTGCAATACATTGGTGCAGAAGGGAAGGCAGAAATGGAAAAATCCTATGGAAAAATTTCAACTACTTCTACTGGTACCATCTTAAGAAAAGTAATTGAATTGCAACAACAAGGTGCCGATATTTTCTTTGGTGAAAAAAGTTTTGAAATTGACGACTTAATGCGCATTAGTGATGACGGTAGAGGCATGATTAATATTTTGCGTGTTACTGATATGCAAGACAAGCCAAAATTGTTTTCTACTTTCATGTTGCAGCTATTGGCCGAATTGTATGCCAGCTGCCCCGAAGAAGGAGATTTGGATAAGCCTAAGTTGGTATTGTTTATTGATGAAGCGCATTTGATTTTTCAAGAAGCATCTGATGCATTATTACAACAGCTAGAAACCGTCATTAAATTAATTCGATCAAAAGGGGTTGGCATATTTTTTTGCACACAAAACCCGCAGGATGTTCCGGCTTCTATTCTTAGTCAGCTAGGGTTAAAAGTACAGCATGCATTGCGTGCATTTACAGCAGCTGATAGAAAAACAATTAAGCAAGCCGCTGAAAACTTTCCAGAGTCTAGTTTTTATGAGGTAGATGAATTGCTGACACAATTGGGTATTGGTGAAGCTTTTGTAACGCTATTAAATGAAAAAGGAATTCCAACGCCCTTGATTCATACCATGTTGAATCCTCCTCAAAGTAGAATGGATGTATTAACCGAGGCGGAAATAAATGCAATCAATGCGAAAAGTAAATTGGTTCCTAAATACAATCAGGTAATTGACAGCGAAAGTGCACATGAAATGTTATCGCAAAAATTAGCAGAAGCACAAGCAAGAACTGCAGAAAAAGAAGCAACCGCTAAGGAGGCATCGCTTTCCGAAAATGATGATCAATCAAGAAAACAAAAAGAAGAAAGCTTTTTTGATAATCCCATTGTAAAACAAGTTGGAAGAACCGCTGCAAGTATTATTACCAGAAGCCTATTAGGCGCATTGGGCCTAGGAGGAAGATCAAGAACAAGTACCAGAAGACGGTAAAAAATTTACTTTGACCAGAAGATCTTTTTTTCTTCGGTGATGGTGATTTTATTTTCTGCTTGTAAGAAGTTGAGTATGGTCCAGATTTTTTTTGGTGAAATATTTTTTGCTTCTCCCATTAAGATTTCTGTATTAATTCCATTGGAAGCATTGGATTTCAATAAAGATTCTATCTGACTAAAATGAGTATCAGCAATCGCTGTTCTTTTGTTTTCTAAGCAAATATCACAAACACCGCAAACAATGGAACTGTTGTCTCCAAAATATTGTCCAATAAAATTACTTCTACAAGTTTTATTTAAAGTTGCATATTGAATGATGGTGTTCATTCTTTGTGTATGAAGCTTTTTTCTTTCTAAATAATGATCTTGATTAATATTCAAAAACTGTGCTGGCGCCCTATTTAATAAGAAATGAATTTGAGGAGTTTCCTTTTTAGGTAAATATTCAATAATGCCATGCGTATGCAATTGTTTTAGTTGCATGGTAATATTAGCTAGATCTGTTCTGCAAATTCTTGCAAGTGTTTGTTCGTAAACAGAAATTCGATTATGAAATATTCCTGCATAAGATCTAAGCAGTGCTTTTATTAACGGCTCTAATGATGGATACATGATTTCGAACTGATCCAAGTTTTCGTTGTCTGTACAGAAATTAACCTGAGTAGGCAAAAAGATCTGCTCGTTAAATTGGATATGCCCTTCTTGTTCTAAAATACGAAGTACATTCACTACTAATAAAGGGTCTAATTTAAAATGGGAAATAAAATGGTTGAAATCGAAATCATAGTAAAGACCTTCCCCATTGCCAACTGCAATTTGTAAAAAGTCTGCAATTGCTTGATACACTTCTTTGATAATACGAATAGGGGGGAACTTTTTTTCGCCATTTTGTTCCAGTTCAATTAGGTCTTTTTGTTGCCAAAGTAAAATGGCATAAGCCCTTTTTTCGTCTCTTCCAGCCCTTCCAGCTTCTTGATAATAGTTCTCTAAACATTCTGGAATATCGTGGTGAATAACTGTTCTAACATCTGGTTTATCTATTCCCATACCAAAAGCATTGGTACAAACCATCACCCTTGTTTTATTTTGAATCCAACTTTGTTGTTTTTGTTCTCTCAGTAATTGATTCAGCCCTGCGTGATAAAAGTCTGCGCTAATTCCTTGTAATA
>Ga0209480_10000883_pt1 | contig 23022 bp, 17 predicted proteins | sample JI61114C2DNA_FD_187501 | JGI IMG/M metagenome (GOLD analysis project Ga0209480, IMG submission 187501) | Wastewater effluent complex algal communities from Wisconsin, to seasonally profile nutrient transformation and Carbon sequestration -... | ecosystem: Engineered > WWTP > Effluent > Algae... | reverse complement strand
TATCACTTGCGGGGCCGATCCACTAAAGTCTATCACAGAAATTTGCTTGTCATGGATAAACCAGATATTGCCATCCTTGTCTTCTTGCAGGTATCGGATGCTTTGGTTGCCTAATATAGCTGTATAAAAACTATCGGCCACAAAACGGTCGCTGGCTTTCTGGTATTCATAAACACCCTTCTCCGTGGCCACCACAATTTTGTTTCTGATCTTATATACATGGTTATTCAAATTAGAAGGCAGACCCCTTGTCATGCCATAACCATTGGCCAAGAACTGCTCATTAATTTTAAAGACCCCATGATAAGGATGCGATACCCAAATATTGTTCATCCCATCTACGGCCACAAATCGGCTAGATTCTAAAAATCCATTGATAGGGGTTTGTTTTCCGCTGTCTATGAGCATGATCCCCTTGTAATTACCAGCCACCATGCCGCCGCCATAGGGTATAAAATTCCAAAACCCCGTATAAGTAGAAACGGGTTTGATGCTTTGACCTATCACTTCAAATGCCCCCTCGTGATGACCCAAGAGTAATTTACCCTTATAATCTTGCAGGTTCCAGCTCTGCCCCCGGGTATTGGCTACAAGGGTAAAATTGCCCTGACTAAAACTCAGGTCCTTGGTAGCTTGCAGGGGTACGGTGAATAATCCATTGGAAGTTCCCAGGTACAATTGGTTCTGAAACATCCTAGCCGCATAGCCGGATTCTTCATTTAGCTGGGGCGATATCTTTTTGATGGCACTATTATAGGCTATAAAATCTATCCCATTGTTTAGCCCCAGCCAGAGGTTTTTCTCCTTATCTAAGAAAATACTCAGGATATTATTGTTCTGCAGCCCCTCCGTTCTGGAAAAATGCTGCACAATATTGCCATTCACATCTATAATATAGACACCTCCATTGGTGGTGGCCAGCGCCATCCTCTCCTGATTAATCACGGTGCTGGCATAAATGCGGTCATTGGCAAAAACGGCGTTATTGGCCGTATTAATTTTTTCCAGCAGGTTTTGCCTGAGGCGATAGAGACCATTTTTCAGGGTACTGATAATGGCCGTACTGCCGTCAACAGAAAGGATCCCCGTTATCCCATCGTCCTTGGGAAGGGGGTTGACCAAGCCCTTGAAATAGGGTTGAAGACTGTTTTTATTGTCTAGATAGAGTAAACCTATTTTATAATCCTGTACCAATAACTGGTCATTGCAGACCCCCATATAGGCAAATTCTCCTTGGGCCTTTAAGACCCGCACTTGATTGGCTTGAAACTGAAAAATCTGGTAAGCAGATCTAAAATAGACCGCTTTTTGGTAATTCACTATGTCCCAAACGTCTCCAAACACCCTTTCTGCCTTTGGAATCTGGTCTACCAAGCTGGTAAATACCAGTTTTCCCTGCTGATTGGGGGCAAAATAGCCCAGCTCATCCTGACCTCCCACATAGATTCTCCCGTCTTCTCCAATTTGTACAGAGCGCACAATGGTTCTATTGGGTAAGGGATACAATTGCCAGTTATGTCCGTCAAAACTGAGTAAGCCTTCATTATTGGCTGTATAGATATTACCCCGGCTGTCTTGTTGCAGGTCCCAGTTTTGTACCCCGGCACCATACTGTTTTTTGGAATAGTTGATGATCTCCGGCAGGCCAATACTGTTTTGAGCTTGTAGGCCCAAAGGAAGTAAAAGCAGTATGAGTAGTTTTTGAAACAAGGCTGGTTTTCTGATATTGAATATAACAAAAAAAAGCTGATGTAGTTTTGTAGTAGTCCATTTTACTTAAAATCAGTCATTTACAATCTGTGATGTAGCTAAGATGTAGTAGCTAATGCTGTAATTGCTGTGTAACAAAATAGTTTTACTATCTGAAATACTCAAGTTTTTCATTTACTAAAACGATTGCATTATGAGATTAAAATTGCTACTGCTCTGCCTCATGGTAGTCATGGGCGGGTTACTACAGCAGGCACTGGCACAGCCAACGGCTGTTTCCGGTAAGGTTACCAATAAAACAACAGGGGAGGCCATGGTTGGTGCTTCCATTACTGTCCAGGGCGGCAAAACGGCTACGGCCACCGACGCCCAGGGTAAGTTCACTATTAATGCCGCCAAAGGCGCGGTGCTTTTAGTTAGTTATACCGGTTTTGAAACCGCTAAACTAACCGTAGACGGATCTGCCAACTTGAGCATCGCTCTTGAGCAGAGCAGCGCTAATACCTTAAATGATGTAGTAGTCATTGGTTATGGTACCCAAAAAATCACCAAAGTATCTGGTGCCATTTCTACAGTAAAGGCCGAAGACCTGGAAAAACTAAAACCCGTTAGAACAGAAGAAGCCTTGCAAGGCCGTGCTTCTGGGGTAAGCGTGATTCAAAGTGGTTCTCCCGGTTCTAAACCCACCGTATTAATCAGGGGTATTCCTTCTTTCTCTGGTACGGATCCCGTAGTCATCATTGACGGGGTTCCTCAAACCCTTACAGACTTTAACAGCATCAACGCTGCCGATATTGAGTCTATTAACGTACTAAAAGACGCTGCCACTACCGCCATTTATGGGGTAAAAGGTGGTAACGGTGTGATTGTGGTGACTACCAAGAATGGTAGAAAAAACCAGAAAACAGATATTAACCTCAACACCAATTTTGGCGTTCAGAACGTGATCAACACCATTGGCGTATTAAACGCTAGCGAATATGCTGCCATGATTAATGAGGGTAGCACCGTAGCTGGTGGTCCGGTTGTGTTCACAGACCTAAGCAAATTGGGTGTGGGTACCAACTGGCAGAACGAGGTTTTCAAACCTGCTAGTTTTCAAACCCATTCTATTTCTGCCAGAGGTGGTAGTGATAAAATGACCTACTTTTTAAGTGGTGGTTACCTAGACCAAGGTGGTATTGTGGGTGGTAATGATAAAAGCAATTTCAGCCGCGGCAACTTTACTGCCAACCTGAATTTTGACCTGAGTCCTAAATTGAAATTCTTGGTGAACACCACAGCTGTTACTTTAAGTAGCAAGGGCATTCAAGAAAACTCTTTTAACTCAGTGATTGGTAGTGCCATCAATTTTGATCCTACCGTTTCTGTAAACAACACGGTTCCTAATACCGTGGGTCAATATGGATTTAGTAATCTCTTATTGTCTGAGATTTTTAACCCATTGACCAAGTTGGAAAATACCTACAACAAAAATGCAGGTACCAAGCTCTATGGTAAGTTTGAATTACAATATGATGTATTAAAGAACTTAAAATTGTCTACTCGTTTTGGTTATACCAAATATGACGGCAATGCCAAGAACTTTACACCGCTTGTATTCTATGGTCCGTTGAATGTGGAGAATAGCATGAATGCCGATGGCTCTACTGTTTCTGGTAGGTTCAACAGCGTAGCACATGAGAAGACCAGCAACTTTAATTATACCTGGGAAACTTTTGCCAACTACAATTTCAAGATCATGGAAGACCATCATTTTGAAACCGTGGGTGGTATGTCTGTTGCCAAAGTTTCTGGTAACGCTGCTGGTGCTACCAGACAAGACGTTCCTTTTAACTCTTGGGAATTTGCAGACTTTACTGCTGCTACTGGTAACAACAACGCTACCAATAGCAACGCCGTTACTGGTTATTACTACCAATACTTTAGAAGAAACCTTTCTTATTTTGCTAGGGTTAACTATGACTTCAAAGACAAATACCTAGCTTCTTTTACTGCTAGAAGAGACGGTTCTTATGCATTTGGTACAGATAATAAATACGCCAACTTCTTCTCTGGTTCTGCTGGTTGGGTAGTATCTAATGAAGACTTCTTCAAATCTAAATGGGTTGACTATTTAAAGGTTAGGGGTAGTTATGGTTCAATTGGTAATGAAAACGTGAACCCTCAATATGTATCTATTGTAACAGGTGGTCCTAGTTATGGTCCTACTGCCAACAGTAATGGTTACAATTTTGGAGACGTATTCTATGCTGGTTCTACTGTTGCTTCTGCTGCTAACAATGCCCTGCGTTGGGAAAAACAAGTGCAGGCAAATATTGGTTTTGACGCGGCTTTCTTAGGAAGAAAACTAAACCTAAGTGTAGACTATTTTCAGAAGAAAGTGGATGGTTTGTTATTTACCCCATCTGCCTCTATGTACTTAGGTACCGTGCCTATTCCTACTGCTAATATTGGTTCTACCAAAACAAGTGGTTTGGATATGACTATTAGTTACAACAATACTTTTGGCAAGGCTTTCAAATTTGGTACTAGTGTAACATTCACTACTGCTAAAAATGAAGTAACTGCTACCAATGATGATGGTACTGCTAAGATCTTGGGTGGTTACTATTTCAATGGTCAAAGTCAGAGCGTTACCGTATTTGAAAAAGGTCAGTCTCCTGGTTATTTCTATGGTTACAAAACCATGGGTCTGTTCCAGAACGCTGCTGAAATTGCGGCTGCTCCAACACAAACTGGTGCCGTGCCCGGCGATATTCGCTTTGCAGATTTAAACGGCGATGGCGTAATCAATGCCAATGACCGCACCAAGATTGGTGATCCATTCCCAACATTTACTTTGGGTTGGAACATTAATATGGACTACAAAAACTTTGACTTGAACATCTTTACCTATGCTTCTATTGGTAATGATATTTACAAAGCCTATGAGCGTAATGCCAACTACTCTAATAAATCTAGAGAAGTGCTTGCTCGTTGGACTGGTGAAGGTTCTACCAATGACGCTCGCTATCCTCGTTATTCTTTCACCGATGCTAATAGCAATATTAGAGTGAGTGACAGATATGTAGAAGATGGTTCTTTTGTAAAAATCAAGAACATTCAGTTAGGATATACATTCCCCGCCTCAGTGATAAAGAAGGCGTTTACCAAACTTCGTGTGTATGCACAGGTGAGAAACGCTTTCACTTTTACCAAGTACACTGGATTTGATCCTGAAATTGCCGGAGGTATTCTGGATACAGGAATTGACAGAGGTGCTTATCCTCAGGCAAGAACCGTGGCTATTGGTTTAGACATTAAATTCTAACGAAAACAAAGGCATAAAATGAAAAAATTATTATATCCCATCCTTAGCCTGGTACTAGTGTCCACGCTAACCGTTTCCTGTAAAAAATGGGTTGACTATGATCCCAAAGAGGATTTTGTAGTAACCGAAAAAGAATACCTAAAATCAGAATCTGATTACCGCACCATGTTGGTGAGTGTATACACTCCCTTGCAGTGGTTAAACCAAGCCGTTGTAATTGGTGAAGTTGCTTCTGACAACGCAGTGTCTGGTGGTGAAAACGCTTCAGACGTTTTGAGTCTGCAACAAATTGACGACTATACCCATACCCCCATCAACAGTACTTTACAAGAATTGTGGGTGAGTGCTTATGAAGGTGTGAATCGTGCCAACTATATGACTCAGTATAAGAACACCAATCTTGCTGGTGTTGCTGTAAGTTTTGCTGGTAAAGAAGCCTTGTATGGTGAAGTGCATTTCTTACGCGCTTACTATTATTTTACCTTGGTTAAATTCTTTGGTGATGTGCCTTTATTTGTAGACAAGCGTTTGGGTCTAACAGACTCTAAGTCTTTACAAAGATCGCCCAAGGCAGATGTGTACAAGCAAATTGAAGCGGATCTTACTGCTGCTGTTGCTGCGCTTCCTGCTACACAGGTTCAGAAAGGTAGGATTACCAAATACGCTGCCCAAGCTTTATTGGGTAAGGTATTGCTCTATCAAGGAAAATTTGACGCTGCTGCTGTTGCCTTAGAATCTGTGATTACTGCTAACGCTTTCTCACTAGTTTCTAACTATGGTAACATGTTTTTGGCTGCTGGTGAAAATGGTCCTGAGTCTGTTTTTGAAATTCAGTATTCTAACAACTCTCCTTATTATAACTGGGGTGGTGCTACAAGAGGTCAGGGTAACTATGCCGTTCAACAAACTGGCATCAGGGGTTTGAATGGTTCTGCTAACATGCCTTATGCGGCTGGTTGGAGTACTAACTTACCTACACAAAACTTGGCTGCTGCATACACTGCTGGCGACCAACGTAAAGCGGTTACTGTCTTGGATATTGAAGCTTACAAAACGGCTAACCCTAGTTTTGGAATTACTTACCAAGTAGCTCCTTATAAGAACACCGGTTTATACAATCAGAAATACCTGCCTCGTAAGGGTGAAACCTCTGGTCAGTTAGAACTGAACTATACCAACAATTTCAGGATTATCCGTTATTCAGATGTATTGCTCATGGCAGCTGAAGCTTATAACAGAGCTAGCGCACCTAATGATGTAAAAGCCTTGGGTTATTTGAATCAGGTTCGTGTTCGTGCTTTTGGTAACACTGCTAATAATATTGCTGCTACTGGTACGGCTCTTAGAGACGCTATCTGGAATGAACGCAGATTAGAATTGGCAATGGAAGGTGATAGATTCTTTGACTTGGTAAGAACTGGTCAAGCAGCTACCAAGATCACTGGATTTAAAGCGGGTAAGCATGAAGTGTTTCCAATACCACAACAGGAAGTGGAAATTTCAGGTCTTACGCAGAATAGCGGCTATTAATCACACAACAAAAACTAGATATGAAACCAATCAAATATTTATTTAGTGCCCTGCTGCTGGGATTAGTTCTCACAGCATGTACCAAGAAGGACTTCACAGATGTGTCTTTTGTTGAAAGCGCATCTGCTCCTGATAAACTATCGGCCTTGTTTACCATTACCCAAGACAACTCGGGTTTGGTAACCATTACACCAAACGGAGAAGGCGCCGTTTCTTATGACGTATTTTTTGGAGACGCTACAACCACTGCAACCAAAGTGTTAGCAGGTAAAAGCACTACCCACGTTTATAAAGAAGGCCTATACAACGTAAAATTAGTGGCTTATAATATTGCGGGTAAATCGGTTGAAAAAACACAACAGTTGACCGTAACTTTTAAAGCACCTGAAAAATTAGAAGCTACTGTTGATATTGACGCTAGCAATAATTTTAAAGTAAACGTTGGTGCAAAGGCTTTGTATGAAACCTTTTTCCAAGTTTATTTTGGAGACGTAGTTGGTGAAATAGCTACCAATTTTAACGAGGGTCAAACCGTTAGCCACGTGTATACAAAAACTGGTTCTTATACGGTGAAAGTGGTTGCCTTAAGTGGTGGTGCTGCTAAAACAGAATTTACCAAAGTGATCACCATTGTTGATCCAGTATTGTTGCCCCTAACATTTGAATCTCCTACCATTAATTATGTATTCAACAATTTTGACGGTGGTAATTCTTCTGTGATTGCAAACCCCCATAGTGGTGGTATTAATACCAGTGCTAAAGTGGGTAAGATGATCAAAGGTGCTGGTCAGCCTTGGGGTGGTTCTGTATTGCCTTTGAGTGCGCCAATTGATTTTAGTGCCAACAAAATCTTCCGCATGAAAGTCTATTCTCCAAGAGTAGGCGCTAAAGTGTTGTTGAAAGTAGAGAATGCTGCAAATGGTGGAATCAACTTTGAAAAAGAAGTATCTACTACCGTTGCCAATGCTTGGGAAGAACTTGGATTTGACTTTTCTGCCATTAACACTGCTAATGTTTACAACAATATTGTATTGATTTTTGAACTAGGTACAGTGGGTGATGGATCGGCTAATTTTACTTTCTATTTTGACGATATTTTGTTGTCTGCTACCATGCCAAGTACACAAATGGATTTGCCCGTAACATTTGATGACGCTGCGGTAAATTATTCTGTGATTGACTTTGGTAACAATGCTACTGTTATGACAGCTGATCCTACTAATGCGGCTAACAAAGTGATGAAAACTACCAAACCCAATGGTGCTGAAACCTGGGCCGGTACTACCATGGGAACTGCTGCTGGTTTTGCAAAAGCCATTCCTATTAATAACACTACTTCTCAAATGAGTGTTAAGGTATATTCTCCTGCTGCTGGAATTAAAATCAGGTTGAAAATTGAAGACGCTGCTGATGGTACCAAGTCTGTTGAAACAGAAGCTATCAGTACGGTTGCCAATGCTTGGGAAACTTTGATCTTTGACTTTAAAAATCAAGCCACTGGTACTGCAGCTATTAATGCCGCTTACAAATACAACAAAGCCTCTATCTTCTTTGACTTTGGTAATAATGGCAATGGCAAGGTGTTTTATTGGGACGATGTGAAGTACCTTACTAGCAACGTAGTAGTTGGTTTGGGTCTTCCTTTGAACTTTGAAAACACTGCCCTTACTTATGCTTTCACCAATTTTGATGGTGGTGGTGCTACTGTGGTAGACAATCCATTTAAGACTGGTATTAACACTACTGCCAAAGTAGGTAAGATGATTAAGAGTGCAGGTCAGCCTTGGGGTGGTTCCTTTATTGAGTTAGGTGGTCCCATTGATTTTAGCAAGAAAACCTTTAAGATGAAAGTCTATTCACCAAGAGTGGGTGCTAAGGTTTTATTGAAAGTAGAAAACAAAGACAATGGTGCGTTGAACTTTGAAAAAGAAGTAACCACAACTGTTGCCAATGGTTGGGAAGAATTAACCTTTGACTATAGTGCCATTAATACTGCCAATAGTTACCACAAGATTGTGTTGATTTTTGAGCTAGGCACCGTAGGCGATGGTTCTTCTAACTTCACTTTCTACTTTGATGATATCAATCTATTCTAACAGGATAAAACTATTTATATGTTTAAGAAAATAACAACCTTTTCTGCCTTCTTGCTGCTTGCAGTTTTGTGGATGGCAGGTTGCAAAAAAACAGAATACAGTTTTGGAAACATGAAAACACCATCGGCGTTAAGCCTAGCGGCTACAGTGGCTGGTGTGGATGCTTCCAATCCTAATGGTAATGGTACAGGAACTGTGACTATTAAAGCCACAGCTACTGATGCCCTTACTTATAATATTGATTTTGGCGATGGTAAAACCCAAGTGGTTCCTACAGGTGCTATTACTTACAAGTATAGCACACCTGGTACCAACGACTATACCATTACTATTAATGCTGTTGGAACTGGTGGTGCGGTTAGTACCATTAGTAAAAAAGTAACCGTATTTGTGGCATTTGAAATTCCTGCTAATATTGTTGCTGCATTAACGGGTGGTTCTACCAAAACATGGATCACAGACAAAGACGCTCCTGGCCATTTTGGTGTAGGACCTGCTAATGAGTTTTCTCCTATCTGGTATGCGGCTGGTCCTAATACTAGAGAAGCCTGTGCTTATGATGACGAGATTAGCTTTAGCAAAGACGCCAACAACAATATTAGCATGACCATCAATAACAAAGGCCAGTCTTTTGCTATTGGAGCGGCTAGTGCCTTCTATGGTTTTAGTGGTGGTGATGCTTGTTTTGCTATGAACGTAGCTGCTGCCCGCAAATTGAGTTTTATGGACGCCAATACCGGTTCTACTGCGTCTAATAGTACTAAAATTGCCTTTACTGTTCCTGGCAACGGAATCATTAACTTTGGTACAGGTGGTACTAGTTATGAAATCCTTGCCATTACTGCAACAACTTTGAGTCTCAGAAATATTGGCATAGATGGTAACTCTTGGTACCAGAAACTCAAAATGAAATAAATGAAACAAGTTTTAAGTATTGTCTGGATAGCTTCTTTCTTGCTGCTTAGTTGCGGCAAGAAAGATAGCGGCCCAGCGGCTGTTACGCCAACCAACCTAGTGTTTAATGCTGTTGTAAGTACAGACAATAGTGGGAACGTAAGCTTTACGGCATCGGCCACTAATGCGGTGAGTTATGAGTTTGATTTTGGTAATGGAATTTTTCAAACTTCTACTACCGGATCTGTTACTTATAAATATCCCGCTGGCGGTACTTATTTGGTGAATGTAATTGCAAAAAGTAGCACGGGTGAAACCGCTGCTAAAAGCACCACCATTACGGTTACCAAAGCACTCTCCATGGTATTTTTTGATGAGTTTGATGCACCCGGTGCACCAGACCCAACCAAATGGGGATACGATCTTGGTGCCGGTGGATGGGGTAATAATGAATTGCAGTATTATACCAATCGCATTGACAATAGTTTTGTTTCTAATGGTACGCTGAAAATTAAAGCCATCAAAGAAAGCTTTAGCGGTAGCGCTTATACTTCTGCTAGAATTTTATCACAGAATAAATTCTCGTTCAAGTATGGTAAGGTAGAAGTAAAAGCAAAACTGCCAGCTGGTGTGGGAACATGGCCCGCTATCTGGATGTTGGGTTCTAATATTAGTACTGTTAGTTGGCCTGCCTGCGGCGAAATAGATATTATGGAACACAAGGGTTCTTCCTTGAATAAGATCTATGGCACCGTACACCATCCTGCCCGCTTTGGCGGCAATGCCGATGGCGCAACCAAAGACATTACCAATGCAACAACGGAGTTTCATATTTATAGTTTGGAGTGGGACGCAACCACTATTAAATTCTTAGTAGATGGTACCGTTTTCCATACCGTTGGAAACAGTTCTTCTCTTCCTTTTAACCAGAATTTCTTTTTGATTTTGAACCAGGCAATGGGTGGCACATTTGCTGGTCCTGTAGAAACTGGATTTACCAATGCCACGTTAGAAATTGATTATATCAGGGTTTACCAATAGAAAAGTTTATGAAGCAAGCAATCAAGAGCATCGGTGGGATACTAGTTATCCTACTGGTGCTTATTTCTGGTCATGCAAATGCTCAGTTTAAGAAATTAGTATGGAGCGATGAGTTTAATGTGAATGGCTTGCCGGATTCTACCAAATGGGGTTATGATCTTGGTACGGGTTGCCCAACCATCTGCGGATGGGGTAATCACGAACTGCAATATTATACCTCAAAAGTTGCCAAAAATGCCCGTGTAGAAAATGGCATGCTCATAGTAGAAGCGCACAAAGAAGCTATGCCTGGTGCTACTTATTCATCAGCAAGACTGGTTACCAAAAACAAAGGCGATTGGAAATATGGTCGCATAGACGTAAGGGCCAAATTGAATGTAGGTCTTGGTAGCTGGCCCGCCATCTGGATGTTGCCCACCGATTGGAAATATGGTGCTTGGCCCATGAGTGGTGAGATTGACATTATGGAAAACGTGGGTTACTGGCCCGATTCTATTGTTGGCACCGTGCACACCAATGCTTATAACGGCATGAAGGGTACGCAGAAAACCAAGGGACTGGGCTTTAAAGACCTGGCCACTGCTTTTCATGTGTATAGTATTGAATGGGAAGCTTCTGAAATCCGTTTTTATATTGACAATAAGCTCTACAACCAATTTAAAAACACGGGTAAGTCTATTGACGAGTGGCCTTTTGACCAACGCTTTCACGTGATTTTAAATATTGCCGTGGGCGGCGATTTCGGCGGCAAAATGGGCGTAGACGAGTCTATCTTTCCAAGACGCATGACCGTAGATTATGTAAGGGTGTACCAATAATCTTGGTATAGCTCCCAGATATTTCAAAGCATAAATAATCAAGAAGATTTTGCCTTCAGTTGGGGGTAAAATCTTCTTTTTTTGTTCCGGTAGGCGGGAGTAAAATCTTCTTGATTTTTTTTTAATCTTCCCGCCAGAGTAAAATCTTTTTACTTAATATTGCTAAATAATTTAGCAATATGACTATCTCTATCCTGGGCAGATCTTGGCGCTCCGCCCTGCCAATACGCAAGATTCCCTTTATCAAAACCAGTATTTCCGCGGGTTTTCCATCGCCGGCGCAGGATTTTATGGAGGACGATATTAACCTGCAGGAGATGTTGGTGCCCAAACCCCTATCTACCTTTTTGATCCGAGTCAAGGGCGATTCCATGATGAACGCCTTTATCCCAGATGGTGCCCTCTTGGTGGTAGACCGCTCTCTCAAAGCCGGACACGGCAAGATCATTGTGGCCGTGTTGAATGGGGAATTTACCGTGAAGCGTTTGGTCAAGACCGCCCGCTCCTGGGTGCTGCATCCAGAAAACCCATCTTACAAACCCATTGTGCTCACGGAAGAAATGGACTTTAAAGTCTGGGGGGTAGTGACCCGCGTGCTAGTTGATCCAAAATGATTGCGCTTGTTGATTGCAATAATTTTTATGCCTCCTGTGAGCGAGTCTTTCAACCCCGGTTAGAAGGAAAGCCCATTGTCATATTGTCTAACAACGATGGCTGCGTGATTGCGCGCTCCGATGAAGCAAAAGCGCTGGGTGTGAAAATGGGGGCCATTGCATTTATGAACCGCGAATTTTTTGAAGCCAACTGCGTACAGGTTTTTTCTTCTAACTATACACTCTATGGTTCTTTGAGCAATCGCGTCATGCGCAAACTGGGTAGCTTCTGTAACAATATTGAATACTATTCCATTGACGAGGCCTTCTTAGATTTTAGCACACACCCTTATCAAAATTTGGAACAAGTAGGTTTTGACATCAAAGCACAAGTTGTTGGTGAGATTGGAATTCCCGTTTCGGTGGGAATGGGTCCCACAAAAACGCTGGCCAAGATGGCGAATCGATTTGCTAAAAAAACAAAGAAACAAATTGGCGTGCATTTGTTAGATAGCGCTGATAAAATTGCTGAGGTCTTGGCATTTACTGAAGTGGCTGATATTTGGGGGGTTGGGCCGCAGTATGCTAAGCTCCTCCAAAAAAATGGATTTCACACTGCGGCCGATCTGCTAAATGCCCCCGAGGAATGGGTGCGCAAAAATATGTCTGTGGTAGGTCAGAGAACTTTTAATGAACTCAAAGGAATCCGCAGTATTGGCATGGAAGAATCGCCCGCGGCCAAGAAAAATATTTGTGTGGCCCGAGGCTTTGGTCAGTTAATTAATAACAAAGCGGACTTGCAGGGAGCACTGGCCAACTATGTAAGTATTGTAGCAGAAAAATTGCGCAAGGGAAATCTTTGTACCAAACAATTACACATGTTTGTTGAGACCAATCAGCACCGAGCGCAGGATGAACAATACTATCGTTCTATTGATGTGGCACTGCCCGTTGCTTCAAATGATTCTACAGAATTATTGCACTATGCAAATCTTGGTTTAGACAGAATTTTTAGACCCGGCATTAATTATCACAAAGTGGGTTGCAAGGCCCTTGATTTGATACCAGAGAATCAAATACAATTTAGTATGTTCGATGCCCAAAATAGATTGCGCAAAAACACCATGATGAAGGCATTGGACAATTTGAATTTAGACTTCGGAAAAAACAGTGTACAATTTGCATCACAAGGTTCAGGAAAAAATTGGCATTTGCGCCAAGAGAAATGCTCACCCTGCTACACCACGCGTTTGCAGGACATTCTAACTATTCAGATTTAGGTCATGCATAATCCACTGACACTTTTTTCACCACAGTTATTAACCGTTTATCTCCAAAGCGGGAACAGGTATTTTGTTCGCCAAACCTACCATCGCGGTAACGCAGCCACCACACATAAAGCTGCCTTTTTAATTTCTGAATACACAGAACTCTCCCGCGCCAAGATTCATTTGGCTGCACTGGAAACAGATGCACAAGCTTATTTGTACGATGCCGAAGACGAAGAGCATTTACGCAGATTAAACATCGCTGCAAGCCAACCCGCGGGATACGCTATTTATGCGCCGCTGTTGGCCATGCGAAAATGGAAACCAACCGATGCCTTAAAAGCCAAAATCAAATCCTATATAGAAACCCGCCTCAAGTGGAAACCCAAGGGCAGTGATGGTTTGGACGCAGAACTGTTTTTGCAATACGGTGAGCTTTTCATTACTTTAAAGTTTGGACGAGACCACGCCAAAGTCCGATTGATAGAGATTGAAAAACACTAAGCATGTGCTACGACCTTTCTTTTAATACCAGCTTACAAAGCATCCACGATATTTTTCCTGGCATCATACAAGATGACCAGTTTCAAATTCATCCAGACAAGAGCGCGCATATTGTGGCGCATTCATTTGGCGAGCATCCCATTCTCATGCGCAATAGAGAAGACGGATTCATGCATTTGAAATTAATGGAATGGGGCTGAATTCCTTTTTACACCAAAGACGAATCGGCATTTATGAAACAGCGCATCATGATGCTCAATGCCCGCAGCGAAAGAATTCTTGGCGATACATCCAGCTATTGGTTCAAGATCCGCAACCGCCGATGCCTCATTCCCGTCACCGGAATTTTTGAACACCGCAAGGTTAGCGGCATTACTAAAAAGGTTCCTTATTTTATTCATCAACTAGCTACCCCCATCATGTTTTTACCGGGACTCTATTCAGTTGCGGAACTACCCAATCTGCAAACAGGCGAATTAGAAAAACGCTGGACCTTCACACTGATTACCCGCGCCGCCAACTCGCTGATGCAACAGATTCACAATGATGGAGAGAACAAATGGCGCATGCCACTTTTTCTCACAGATAGCTTGCGCGATAGATGGCTAGAACCAGAATTGTCTACCGAAGATTTACAATCCATTTTGAACTATGAACTTCCCGCAAGTCATTTGGATTGCTGGCCCGTTTACACCATCCGCTCTTCCAAACCCCGCCCCGATGGTCTCACCAAAACAGACCCCTTTGTATGGGAAGGCCTACCCGCACTTGAAATATAATTTCAAATTGCCTACGGCGATGCTCAAAATCACAAACCCACCGATTCATTCCTCAACATACTTCACAGAATAAATACTTCTCCACCACATCAATCCCCCATTCTAGTAATTGATTTGTTCCGGAGTGTACTTGTTTTTTGAATTTTTAAAATACCCCTGTTTTTATACTAGAACGTGTATAAAAAAGGCTATTCTATTTTATACTAGAACGAGTATAAAATCAGAAAATAAATTATACTAGAACGTGTATAAAATAGAACCCCCGGATTTATACTAGAACGTGTATAAAAAACGCCCTTTTTGAAAACCTCGAAAAACAAGTACGCCGGGACTTAGTTCCAAGGGGTGATGGGGAAGAAAGTGAAGAAGAAAGTGAAGAAGAAAGTGAAGAGTGAGGAAGAAGAAAGTGAAGAGATAAAAGTGAAGAGTGAAGAATGAAGAGGAAGAAAAAGAAGTGTAGAGTTGAAAAGATGAAGTAAATGATTGGAAGACAAGTTTGAAGAATCAAGCTTTTGTTCTGCGGCATTTTTCGCTGCAGTATTTTACTTGGTCCCAATCCTTCTCCCATTTCTTGCGCCAGGTAAAGGGTCGTTGGCAAACCAAACAAAGTTTTTGTGGTAGGTTTTCTTTTTTGGGCTTTTTCAATGGGATGATGATTAAATTTTTTTTGAGTTTAATTTTTTTATAAAGTGATTTTATAATTATTGTTTGATTTTGAAATATGAATGGGATGGATAAATTTTATTTCAATTTTTATCCAATACCCTTTTCACCGCTTTCCAATAGGCAAAGAATGAGGGATAGTAACCTTGCACGGTTGGTGCAATCCAATCGCGGGGTTCCTCAACTCCTTGATAACCGATGTTCAAGGGATGTTCTTTGTATCTTATACGGTTCATCAAGCTTTTTGACTTGGGGGAATTTTCTGTTTCTAAGTTTTCTATTTGTAGGTTTTCGGTTGGGTTGTTCTGTAAAAGATTAGTTGTAGGTATTTCCAAACATTGCTCTAACATTTGCATAAGCGATGCAAATGATCCGTGAAATACTTGCAGGTTGGGAATCTCGGCACCCAACTGCAGCATAAAATTCCAACACTTACTACTAATTGGATACTGTTGAAAAAAATCGGGTTCTAATAACAAGATGCGCTGGCCTGGCTGATCCTTGTGCCAGTGCGGATCTAAGTTGTAATAATTATAAATATAGATGGCTGCGTTGGGAGTAGTATGTTGTGTTTGGTTTGATTGATTATTTTGGTTGAATAGGGTTGTGAGTTCTTGTGTTTGGTTGTGTGTTAGATTTTGGAATTGATGAGATGTTTCGGGAGCAAATGGCGCAACAGTTTTTAGCTCCGATGGAATTTCCATGATGGCTAGCTCCTCGTATGACTTGTCTAAGCATGTTCCAAGTTGAGATGTCTTTGTGTACTTATTAATATTCTCTTGATTGGCGTAATATTTTTTTCCGCTATTGGCCGCGGCTACCCATTGCCAACTGCAAGCATTGCTGGCCCAATCGCCATCTAGCAAATGATAGTACATCCAACGGGCGGGCATGAGCCAGTCTGATTGGGCAATATTGCAAACCACCGATGCCGTATACATTCTAGCGTGATTATGCATATAGCCTGTTTCATATAATTGCTTAATGGCTTGGTCAATTCCTTGAATCCCCGTCTTGGCTTGAAGAATGGACAATGGAATTTGTGTATGCGCCACAGGGGTCTGCGTCTGTTTAATGGGCAGCATTAGATTTTTTTCTTGTCCTACTCTTTGAAAGTAATCGCGCCAGCAAAGCTCTTTCACAAAGGATTCTATTTGATACAATTTGTATCCTCTGCGCATCACCGATTCCAAAACCTGCTTGGTGCTGATCACGCCTCTTGAAATATAGGGCGACAAATAAGTAACAGCACCATCAATATAATTGCGGCTCTGTCCATAAGCAATGGGATCTATTGCTTCAATTTGAGCTGCTATGCTTGCAAAATCTGTTTTGAAATCTGGTTGCATGAACGGGAAAATTCTTGAATCAGGATTTGATAATGATCAGCGCTTGCTAATTTTATTCATACTAATGGTCTTCTGCAATTTGCACTTGAACCTACTGATAGACTGATTTCTGATGACTGCATGTTTCTGACTCACACCACTGTTCACCCTTTTGCGCCAGAGATTAAAACTACTGCGCTTTAACTCTTTGCGCATAGTAGCAATCACCTGCGCCTCTGTTAATCCAAACTGAAAATGTATGGCTTCAAAAGGGGTGCGATCTTCCCAGGCCATTTCAATAATTCTATCAATATCTATCTGCTCCATGATTGGGTGAGGTGGAATGTTTTTGTTGTGGGAAGGGGTTTTTATCCTATTGGGAAATTCATTGTTATGGTTTTGCATAAGGCAGTCTGCCTAACGGCGATGTAGTAAAATAGGCATCGAGTCCCTGACTAACCAAGACCCCGGCTGCGGAAAGATTCACAAAGCCATCGGGTTCAACCAACGAATTATCAATGCGTACTTCTTGTATGCTGCCCACAATCATCACAGTTCCATTGCGCTGTATGTCTATGCGTTCTTCAAATTTCATCCCAATCTGAACCATCGCGCCAGCAACAAAGGGTGCTATAAACGGAGCGTGAAACTGTTCCTGAAATCCTACTTGTTCAAATTCTGATACGCCTTGGGGGTATCGGGCCGATGTTTGGTGGGCCTTTTGGTAATCGGCTCCTGAAACATAGTTCAGGCTGTAAAATCCTGTAGATTGTATGTTTTGCAAAGTATCGCGCGGCACCGTGTCTGGCCTATTGATCAGTCCAAACAAGGCAGGATTGGCTCCCAGGTGAATCAATGAATTGAAGATGGCCAAGTTGGTCTTGCCCGCAGCTGACTGGGTTCCTACCAATACGGCTTGTCTAAATCCGGCCAATGAATTGATAAAAGCCCTTCTGAATACCTTGTCCAGGCCTTGAATTTCCTGTTGATTGAGTTGCATGAAAGGATAACAACAATTGCTGGCAGATGTTCGGACCTGCTTCTATTAGAAGTTCAGTTATGCTTGACCTACCAAAAAACGGTATAGAACGCAATTAAGATCCCCGAGATAACCACAGATCCTACCATAAAGCTGGGGCTCACTTTGAACCAATTACTATCTACTTCTATCACATGGGCATTATTTTCTTTGTTTGAAGAGAAGAGACTGATCAAGATCATGCTCAGACTCACCAATACAAATGTGATGCTCATTCTGTCTAAAAAGGGATAGTCGGGGAAACCTCCATTGGTCCATGTGGGCAAGAATTTCAAGACCGTTGAAATGGGGATGGTAATGATTGCGCCAACCAATGCCGCTTGGGAGCTGGTTTTTTTCCAGAAGAATCCCAACAAGAAAATGGCCAATACACCGGGCGATATAAATCCTACATATTCCTGTATAAATTGGTATGCTTGGTCCAATGATTTTAAGGCTGGTGTTACCAGTGCTGCGGCTACCATGCTGATGATCACGGCCCATCTGCCTACGCCTACCAACTTTTTTTCACTGGCCTGCGGGTTGATGAATTTTTGATAAATGTCTAAGGAGAAAATGGTAGAGATACTATTGGCTTTGCCTGCTAGCGATGCTACTACTGCTGCGGTTAATGCGGCAAATGCTACACCCTTCAATCCGGCGGGCAACAAATTCATCAATGTGGGATAAGCATGGTCCGGTTTGATCACATGATTCATGTCTGTCATTTCATTTTGAAACTGTCCGTTCTGATACAGCACATACATGGCAATACCTGGCAGCACCGCAATAATGGGGATCAAGAGTTTTAGAAATGCAGCAAACAAGATGCCTTTTCTGGCTGTCTTCAAATCCGCTCCCAGCGCGCGTTGTACAATATATTGGTTGCATCCCCAGTAAGCTAAATTGTTCACCAACATACCTCCAAACAATACAGAGAGCCCTGGTAGTTCTGGATAATATTTGTGTTCCTTATCAAAGATCATGTGGAAATGCGTGGGGGCTTGTTCTTTGAGTAAGCTTAATCCCTTCCATAAATCCTTGCCATAGCCAAATTTTTCACTCAATAAAGTAATGGCCAAATAAGTAGTGACTAGGCCGCCTAGGATCAGCACTATTACTTGTATCACATCGGTGTAACCTATCACTTTCATACCTCCTAGCGTTACAATCACGGCAAAAAAACTAAGCCCTACAATACTCCATTCAAAACTGATGGTGGTAATAGATGAGATGGCCAGTGATCCCAAATAAATAATAGACGTGAGGTTTACAAATACATAAACCAAGAGCCAGAACACAGCCATGATGGTACTTACGGTATCATTATAGCGCTTTGCCAAAAACTGCGGCATGGTGAAAATATGGTTCTTCAAATAGATGGGCAATATGAATACTGCCACCAAAATGAGTGTGAACGCGGCCATCCATTCATAGGTAGATATGGCTAGTCCTAGGGCAAAGCCTGATCCAGACATACCAATAAAATGTTCGGCAGAAATATTTGAGGCAATGAGCGATGCGCCAATGGCCCACCAGGTTAGAGACCCTTCTGCTAGAAAGAATTCCGTAGAACTATTACTGACTGATTTACTTTTTCTTTTATAGATATAATATCCATAACTACTTACAACAACAAAGTACAATAAGAAGACTATATAGTCTGCAGGCTGCAATCGATTCATTTAATTTGTTTTAGTGGGAAACAAACTGGCGAATCAATTTAGGTTTTTTATTTTAAAACTAAGAGACGAAACATGTTTCGTAATCAAACAGGGTCTTGTATTGTGGCTTAATTGTCTCCCAGCCAATCTTTAAATTCATTCACCCTTTCTCTGGAGACCACGGTTTCAACAGCCGTGCTTGGTAGGAGCTCTAGTTTTAATCTGCCACCCAACCAAGTATGTACTTTTTGTATGCTGTCTATATTCACTAGCAGGTTTCTATTGATGCGGAAAAACCTTTTGGGTTGGAGCTGTTCTTCTAATTGAGAGAGATTGCATTCTAACAAATGCTTGTTGCCACTGAGGTCTACGGCAAAACACAATTTACCATCGGCGTAGCCATAAGCCAGCTGCTCTGTTTTAATAAAACCCATTTGTTGCCCGCGCTTAATCAGGATCCGCTCTTTGAATTTTGTTTGATTCAGCTGTTCTACCAACTGCAGCACTTTATCTGAAATGCCTACACTGCTTGATTGGTGCAACTGCTGGTATTTGTCAAGGGCTTTCTCTAATTCTTTTTCATCAATGGGTTTGAGCAAATAATCAATGCTATTTACCTTAAATGCTTTGAGCGTGTATTGGTCAAATGCCGTTGTAAAAATGATAGGTGTATGAATTTGTACGGATTCAAAAATTTGAAAACTCAAACCATCGGCCAATTGAATATCCATGAAAATCAAATCTGCCTGCGGCGATGTTTTAAAATAGTTCACGGCAGCTTCCACACTGTCTAAGCGCTTGATAATCTCTACATCATCGCGCAGCGATTGAATGAGTTTAACCAATCTATTGGCTGCAGGAGCTTCGTCTTCTATGATGATGATCCGCATGGTTAAGCAATTAGGGGAATAGATACGGAAAAGGATTCTGCTTGTTCTATTACTTCTACCGTTTGGCTAGTGAGCATTTTATAACGGTTGCGAATATTGTTGAGACCAATGCCGGTAGATTCTATGAGTTGATTTTTCTTTTGCAAATTATTGGACACCATTAATTTTCCATCTTTTACTGTAACCAAGATATGTAGTGGTCGGTCTTGTGAGACTATATTGTGTTTAATGGCATTCTCCATTAATAGCTGTAAGGATAGCGGTACTACTTTGTCTTCCATATTGGCTGCAGGAACCTTGATCTCAATTTGCAGGTTCTCTCCAAAACGTGTCTGCAATAAAAAAGCATAGGCCTGCAGTACTTCCATCTCTTCTCTGAGTGGAATAGATGTCTCATCCTTTACTTCCAAAATATGCCGATAGACTTTTGATAACTCTTGTACAAATGCCACAGCTTGTTTGGGATTTTCTGGAATAATGGAACAAAGCGTATTTAAATTATTAAAGAGAAAATGCGGGTTCACTTGTGTTTTCAACGCATTCAACTGTGCCATCAGGCTTTCTCTTTTCAGCATTTCTTTTTCTTCTACACTATGCTTGAGTTCACTCATAAAATAATAACTCTCATAAATAGCCGCAACAGCCAATGTGCTAAACAGTGAGGCACTATTGCTGTTAAACAAAATATCACCCAAGGACCTTCCAGGAAAATTGGGGTCTTCAAAATCACAGTAACCTTTTAAGGACCATCCCAACATATTGGTAGAGAAAAAAGTAAAGAACAACATGATCACTGTTTGAAACTTGAGTCTTGTCATGGTTTCTTCATACAATGGATATTTTGTTCTTGACCAGATCATGATATATCTGTTGCCTATCCAAACTGCTGATGTAGTAATTAAAGTAGTGACATAGATTTTATAATTAAAATAGGGCTGTCTGTGTAAACGCAGTCCAAAGAATACAAAGGGAATCAATAAGGCCAATAAAGGAATCATCAATGCCATGAGCTTGCGGTCATCAAACCCAATTTTTGGGTTGTAAAAAATTACCTTATTCTGCATCTGTTAAATTGACACTTTAAATATAAGACAAGACCCGGACTTAGCCTTCCGGGTCTTGAATGGGGGGTTAAAAAGTAATTTGGTAATTGATATTGGGGAAGAATCCTATTTGATTAATCTCTTTGATTTGTCCCGTACTTGGGTTCAAGGTTCTAACAAAGATGTTTTTATGATTGGTCAGGTTTTGAAAATCTATATACCATTTCTGTGTGGCTTTTGGTCCGTTGCGGGTAAAGGAGAATTTTAAGTCCCAACGCAGATAGGTATCGTTTTGCAAACTAAAGGCTTTGTCTTCTTGATAGATCACAAACCCTGCAGCTTGAGATGCTGGAATATCAAATGGTGTATAGCGTTGTCCACCTGCAATAGCAAACTTGGTGTCTATTCCAAAACTATTGAGCTTAGACAACTTCCATTCTTTACCACCCAATAGATTGAATACATAATTACTATTGAAAGCCGTATTGCGCAATACTTGGTCTGAACCCTTGTACTTTGATTCAAACAAGGATCCTGTTACCAAATAATAGAATCCCTTGTTCAAGAATTTTTCTAAGGTAAATTCAACGCCATAATTGGTTCCTTTTCCTTGGTTTTGCAAATAGAATTTTTCTGGAAAGGCAAAACCTGCACCCGCATTCAACATGCTAAAAGAACTTGGTACGCTTTCAGTGGCGGCGTCATAGATATACTGTGCATACACTTCTGTTTTGAATCGGAGATTGCTACTAAAATTAATATCGTAGCCCATGACCCCGTGTAAACTTCTGACAAAACCCAGATCCTTATTGGATAGTACGGTTTGTCCTGCTCCATTGGTGCTCTGATAAAAATACACATCCAGTGGTTGGGTTTGGCTATGCATACCCGCACCCAATGAAAGAGATTGGTTGGGTTGGAATTGGTATTTCAAATTCCATCGCGGTTCTACCGCAACACTATTATTTAAACTAAACCATTGTGCGTACAAACCTAGGTTGGTGCTTAACTGATTGTTGAATCTATGCATCCAATTTCCAAAACCTCTGGTGAGTGTTGCGGTATTTTTGGCATTGGTGAGTGTAGTTAATACAGTTGAACCATTGGGTAAATACTCTTTTTGCAGATTGAGCAAATTCACATCGGTCAACAGACCCGCACTAATTTGATTTTGTGCATTGATCTTCTGGTTAAAATGATAACCAATTGAAATCTTGGTCTGTTTGTTCAAGACCACATAAGCGGGTTTATCGGGCTTGCCTGTTTCTATAATTTCTTCATTGTACTTAGACTGAAAAGCAGAAATGGCTAGCGTTAATTTTCCAGAAGTGCGTGGGTTAAAGAAATAAGTATGCGTAGCACCAATGACACCGGTTAAAGATTTGGTATTGCTATTGCGCAACTTGCCGTCATTATTGGTGTACAAATTATCTGAGGAGTCCGGAGGAAAATTAATATGACTCTCTCCTCCCAATCCAAAAATGTCAATGGTACCAGATTTCTTGGTTACAAAATGCAGTTTAAAAGAAGCGTCTTGGTAATAAGGTGTGGCAGAACCCGTACCCACATTCAATCCCAATTTCTGAATGGCTGCTACCAAGGAATATCTATAATTGACCAAGAAACTTGACTTGCTGTTTTTGCTAAAGGGTCCCTCTGCACCAAACTCAAATCCATTGAATCCCATCTGTCCTAGGTACTCGTATTTTTCATTGTTTCCATTGCGCATTCTTAAGTCAAATACGCCCGCCAATGCATTCCCATATTGTGCTGGAAAAGCACTGGTAATAAAGTCTGAGTTCTTGAGCATATTGGTATTTAGAATGGTTACAGGCCCGCCGGTGGAACCCAGTGTACCAAAGTGATTGGG
>Ga0209480_10000880_pt1 | contig 23049 bp, 19 predicted proteins | sample JI61114C2DNA_FD_187501 | JGI IMG/M metagenome (GOLD analysis project Ga0209480, IMG submission 187501) | Wastewater effluent complex algal communities from Wisconsin, to seasonally profile nutrient transformation and Carbon sequestration -... | ecosystem: Engineered > WWTP > Effluent > Algae... | reverse complement strand
GAAAGCAAGAAGGCGGAACGGGCCGAGGCCGGTGTCCGATCATTTAATACCTTCGCGGACGCTTTTCCGGAAAGTAAGCGCATGGGCCAGGCCCGCGCCATGCTCCGCGACCTCAACGCACAGCTGAAACGAACACCCGATCCCAGTACCCCATGAACACCAAGTTCCAGACCGCCGCAAAGACCACCGTTACCCGTAACGTGGACCAGCTCGACAAGGAGACCGGCAACATCTACGAAAGCATTGCCATCCTCGGCAAACGCGCCAACCAAGTTGCGGTGGAGATCAAAGCGGAACTGCAGGAAAAGCTGGAGGAGTTCGCAGTGGTGGGGGAGAACATCGAAGAGGTGTATGAGAACCACGAGCAGATCCAGATGAGCAAGGAGTTCGAGCGTATGCCGAAGCCGGCCGCCATCGCCATTGAGGAAATGCTGGAGGACCGCATCGTTTTCCGCCGTCCCGGGGCCGAACAGCCAACGGACATTTGATCGCCCCTACGGGCATGGGCGACGCACGCACGCTTCCCCGTAAAGTACTGCTGGGCGTAACCGGTGGCATTGCCGCATATAAAGTGCCTTTGCTGGTCCGTGCCTTGGTGAAGGCAGGAGCTGACGTGCAGGTGCTGATGACGTCCGCCGCGCACGATTTCGTTTCCCCTTTGGTGCTTTCAACACTTAGCGGGAAACCTGCGCTTACCGAATTGGTGGACAGGAATGACGGCACTGCCGTTTGGAATGACCACGTGCATTTGGCACGCTGGGCGGATGTGCTGCTCATCGCTCCGGCAACAGCGCATACGCTTGGTAAAATGGCCCACGGCCTGTGCGACAATTTGTTGCTGGCCTGCTGGCTCAGCGCGGAATGCCCGGTATACATTGCTCCTGCGATGGACTTGGAGATGTACCGGGACCCGTCCGTAGCCGGCAACATCGCAGCGTTGAAAAAGCGCGGCGTACGCATGATCGGTCCGGAGACCGGGGAACTCGCCAGCGGCCTAAGCGGAGAAGGAAGGATGACCGAGCCGGATGAGATCGTTGCCGCGCTGGTGGCGGGTTTGAAGAGCGGTTCGGCTTTGGCCGGGAAGCGGCTGTTGATCAATGCCGGCCCCACGCAGGAGGCAATTGACCCCGTTCGTTACATCGGCAACCGGAGCTCCGGCAAGATGGGCTTCGCGTTGGCGTTGGAAGCTGCAACACGCGGGGCCTTGGTGGAGTTGGTTGCGGGCCCAGTTACGTTGAAGGCCGAACATCCGGGGATCCATCGCACCGATGTGGTCTCCGCCGCGGAAATGGCGGAAGCCTGCAAAAAGCTTTTCACTGCCGCCGACCTGGCCATACTCAGCGCCGCCGTCGCGGATTGGCGCCCGGCCACCGTTGCGGGGAAGAAGCTGAAGAAGAAAGCAGGCATGGAAGCGCTGGCATTGGAGGGCACCGAGGATATTCTGGCCTGGATGGGCGCCAACAAGAACAAGGGCCAACGGTTGGTGGGGTTCGCGCTGGAGACCAACGACGGTGAAGCGCATGCACGCGAAAAGCTCAAGCGTAAGAAGCTTGACCTCATCGTGTTGAACACATTGGGAGAACCCGGGGTAGGCTTCGGGCATGACACCAACCAAGTAACCTTGATCGACAAAGGCACGGCGGCGCGACATTTGCCGTTGATGTCAAAGGCTGACGTGGCACGTGCCGTGCTGGACCGTTGTGAAACCCTGTTATCGAATGCGTAAAACGCTCGTTCTCCTTCTTGCGATCTTGGGCGGCGGCATGGCCGTGGCACAAGAGTTCAATTGCAAGGTTTCCGTATTGGCACCCCAGGCACAAAGCACGCCAAAGCGCGTGTTCGAGAGCATGGAAACGAGCATTTCGCAGATGATGAACACGCGGCGCTGGACCGCGTTGAACTTCAGCCCCCAAGAGCGAATCGACTGCAACATGCTGCTCACCATCAACGAGCAAAGTGGCACCACCACCTACAAGGGCACGTTGCAAGTGATCTATTCCCGGCCCGTTTACGGCTCCGATTACATGAGCCCGGTAGTGGACATCCTGGACAACAACGTACAGTTCACCTTCTTGGAGAACACCCAGATCGAGTTTGCGCCGGAGCGATTCACCAATAACCTTTCATCTGTCATCGCCTTCTATGCTTATTACATCCTGGGCGTGGATGCGGACACGTATTCGCCCAACGGTGGCAGCGATTTCTATGCCCAGGCACAGACCGTGGTGACGAATGCGCAGAACGCCAGCGAGTCGGGCTGGAAAGCCTTTGAGGATCAGAAGAACCGCTATTGGCTCATCGACAACCAGCAGCAGGCGGCGTTCCGTCCGCTGCGCGATTTTCTGTATGAATACCACCGCGACGGCTTCGACGCCATGGGAACGGATGTTGCCGGCGGGCGCAAAGCATGCGCAGCGGCCATTGAGAAGTTGAAGGCTGTGCATCAGGCCAAGCCCAGCAGCTACAACCTCCAGGTGGTGTTCAACGCCAAGTACAATGAGCTGGTGCAGCTCTTCAAAAGCAGTGACCCGCAGGAACGTGCCAAGGTCTACAACACGTTGCAGATCATCGATCCCGGACACATCAACCAGTATCTGGAGATGATGCGTGGCGGGCGGTAAGACGTTCCTTTAGCCTGAGCGAAGGCCCATAAAGTCCGGCATTGCGATGGAACGCCCATGTTGCTGCGATCCCATTCGGGGGCGATAGTCACGCTGGTCGGGTGTTCTTCTCATTTCCGTGACCCCGTCAGGCGTCAAGTTCCCGGATCCAAAGGCTTGGCTTCGTCCTCAAGCCTTCTCGCTCACTTTGCGTTCCGCCTGTTTCAGCGCTTGCGCCGTGAAGGCGATGAACAGCGGGTGCGGCGTGGCCACTGTGCTGCGGTATTCCGGGTGGAACTGCACGCCCACGAACCACGGGTGATCCTTCAGTTCCACCACTTCCACCAACTTCGTCTGGGGGTTTATGCCGGTGGCCTCCATGCCGCCCTTGGTGAACGCGGCGAGGTACTTGCCATTGAATTCGTAACGGTGCCGGTGGCGTTCGGAAATGGACGTTTTTCCATAGGCGATGGCCGCGTTCGACCCGGCTGTCAATTTGCAGGGATAAGCGCCTAACCGCATGGTGCCGCCCTTGCCGCTTTTGGCCTTTTGCTCCTCCATCATGTCGATCACCGGTGCGGGTGAATCTGCATCCATTTCCGTGCTGTTGGCACCTTCAAGCCCCAGCACGTTGCGCGCGAAATCGATCACGGCGCATTGCATACCGAGGCAGATGCCGAGGAACGGGATGGCGTTTTCACGGGCGAATTTGATGGCCTCGATCTTGCCCTCAATGCCGCGATTGCCGAAGCCCGGCGCGACTAAAATCCCGTTCAATCCACCAAGCTGCTTTTGGATGTTCTTTGGTGTCAGCTTTTCGCTGTGGACCCACTTCACCTCCACGCGGGTTTCGTTGGCTGCACCGGCATGGTCGAGCGCTTCCTTGATGCTCTTGTATGCATCGTGCAGCTCCACGTATTTTCCCACCAAACCTATGGAAACGTGGTGCTTCGGTTCCTTGAAACGCCGAAGAAAATCCTTCCACTGCGTAAGGTCCGCTTCCGGAAAATTGGTTATGCCGAGCTTTTCCAACACCACCAGGTCCAGTTTTTCATCCTGCATCAGCAGGGGCACGTCGTAGATCGTTTCCGCGTCCGCGCTCTCGATGACGGCGGTGGGCAGCACGTTGCAGAACAAGGCGATCTTCTCCTTCATGCCTTTTTGCATGGGGTGCTCCGTACGGCACACCAAGATGTCCGGCTGCACGCCGAGGCTCAACAGCTCCTTCACGCTGTGTTGGGTGGGCTTGGTCTTCAGTTCGCCGCTCGTGCTGAGGTAGGGCAGGAGGGTGAGGTGGATGGAAAGCGCGTCGCGGCCTTTTTCCCACTTCAATTGGCGGATGGCCTCCACGTAGGGCAGGCTCTCAATGTCGCCCACGGTGCCGCCTACTTCAGTGATGACGAAATCGTAGATTCCCTTGCGGCCCAAGGCTTGGATGTTCCGCTTGATCTCGTCGGTGATGTGCGGCACCACCTGTACCGTCTTGCCTAGGTAATCACCTTGGCGCTCCTTATTGATCACGTTCTGGTAGATCCGCCCGGTGGTAACGTTGTTGGCCTGCGAGGTATGCACGTCCAGGAAACGCTCATAGTGCCCCAGGTCCAAGTCCGTTTCAGCCCCGTCTTCCGTTACGTAGCACTCGCCGTGCTCGTATGGGTTGAGCGTTCCGGGGTCGATATTGATGTACGGATCGAGCTTCTGGATGGTAACGGTGAAGCCCCGCGCCTGAAGAAGCTTGGCGAGCGAAGCGCTCACAATGCCCTTGCCGAGGCTGGATGTAACGCCCCCGGTAACAAAAATATACTTGGTGGATCCCGTCATCACATGTTGATACCTCCCTGTTTGGGGGTGGTGATCACGGGGCGTAAAGCTAAGAGGAAGTGGGGAGCGGGAGCGGTTCGGGTTGAAATTGGTGGTGCAACTACCTTAGAACGTGTAGGACAATCCCACGCTGGGCAGGAATGGCAACTGGTTCACCCTGCTACCGGTTACACGGTCGCTGTAGAAAATATTTTCGCGGTCGTAGGCGTTCGTAATGCTGATGTCCGCTTGCACCACTTGGTGCTCATCGAGCTTCCACGTCTTGGTGATGCCGAGATCGAGACGGTGGTAATCGGGGAGGCGGCCTCCGTTAAGCGGTCCGTAGATGATGGCGAGATCGCCGTTGGCGGAGGTGATGTCCGTACTGGTGCCGTTGGAAAAGGGGAGCCGCTCATAGAAGCCTTGGTTCTGGGTGAAGGGGAAGCCCGATCCGTAGTTCCAACGGGCGCTGGCTTTCCAGCTTTCATGTTTCCCGAAGGTGTAGCTGGTCACGAGGTTCACGTTGTTGCGGCGGTCCCAGATGGGGTTGTACGTGTTCTCACCGTCGAAACGGTCCACGAAGTTGAGGGAGTAAACGAACCAGACGTATAGGCCTTTGTTCTCGTATTTTACCAGCATGTCGGCACCGTATGCGCTACCGGTTTCCACAACGAAGTCCTTCTTCAGTTCGTCGGGCTTGTCCGCGAATTCGGGAGTGTCGTTATAAAGCTTGTCGCGGTTCAAGTTGGTCACTTCGCGGAAGTCCTTGTAGTAACCCTCCACGTTGAGGCTCGTCTTCGTGGTAAGGTCGTACTCAAATCCGGCGATGAAGTGGTTGGCGCGCTGAAGTGGGTCTTTCAATGTGCGCACGGTGCCGTCGGATTGGGTAATGGAACCGGGGATGTCCGAAGGCGCGGTTATGAAGCCATAGAACAGGTTCACTACATCGCGATCGCTGTTGGTGGCGATGAGGTTCTGGGTGTACATGCCAGCGGCTCCCTTCAAGCGGAGCCGGTCGCTAAGGTTGAACTTGACACCAAGTCGCGGTTCGGGGCTGAGCACCGCGAGCGTGGCGTAGTACTGCAGGCGGACGCCGGGGTCCAGCACCAATTTGCCTGTATGGATCTTGTAATTGATATAGCCCGCGAGTTCGCTGCTCACCTTGTCCTGCTGCAGTTTGTAGCCGAGCGAATTGAAGTAGCTGAGGTTGGTTTTCACGCCGGCCACCTCGATGCCGTAGCGCACTTCATTGTCGCCAATGAAGTACTTGAAGTTGAGGCCGCCGTTGAAGTTGTTGATGCCGCTGCTGCGCGGGTCGAGGTTGCCCTCCTTCAGGCTAATGTCGTAATTGCTTAAGGCGAAGATGCCTTCAATGAGCACGGCGCTGCCGGAGGGAACGAGCACGAAGTTGATGCCAGCGCCCCAATTTTTCCAATCCAGATCACTGATGCCGCGGTACTTCACCCCATCGGTGAAATTGAAGCCGAACAGGTTCACCTTGCTTCCGTTGGATGCGTTGAGCGACACCTTCCCATAGATGTCGGTGAATTTGAATGGCAGTCCCGCGCTGTCCACATAGTTGTACAACGTTTTGCTGGATTGGTCCAAGTAGCTGTGCTTGAAATTCAGCAGGAAGGAACTGCTTCCGTCGCCGGGCTTTTCGGGCTTTTTCAACGGGCCTTCCAGCAGGGCTTTGGCAGCGAAGGTGCTGGCGGCCACTTTTCCGCTCAAGCGGTTCTTGTTTCCGTCGCGCGTGGTGATGTCCATCACGCTGCTGATACGACCGCCGTATTCGGCGTTGAATCCGCCGGTGATGACATCCGCATTGCGGATCACGTCATTGTCGAACACGCTGAAGAGGCCGATGCTGTGGAAGGGGTTGTAGAGCACCATGCCGTCCATGAGCACCAAGTTCTGCACGGGGCTGCCGCCGCGGATGTAAAGCTGCCCGCCTTGGTCGCCGGTGAAGATCACGCCGGGGACCACCTGCATGTACTGGGCCAGATCGGCCTGCCCGCCAATGGCGGGTAAGCGTTCGATCTGCTTCGGCGTAAGCTTGGTAACGCCTACACGCACGGTGTTTTCGGCTTCGCGCTTTTCGGCGCTGATCACTACGGTCTGCAAGCCCACGGAGCCTTTTTTCAAATGAAGCTGCTCGGTAAGGATCTGATCGGCCTTCAGGTCCACTTCCATGCTCAGGGTATCGAAGCCGAGGTAGACCACGCGGAGCGTGTAATGTCCCGGCGGCACTTTGCTAATGGAGAAGTAACCGTTCACATCGGTTTGTGCACCGTGGGTTTCCGCACCACGCAATTGCACGGGCGTGAAAATGGAAGGTTCGCCGTTGGATGAATCGTATACGAAGCCACGCACAGTGGCGGTCTGCGAGAATGCGATAAGCGGAAAGGCAAATGCGCAAAGCAGCGCGAGGCGGTGGTTAAGTGTCGGTATCATGTATCAAAGGTCCGTGCAGGGGGCGCTAATGTAACGGTCGCTCGTTTGAGGCAATGGCCTCGGCGGGAAAAGGCAAGTGCGGGGCGAGGAACGGGGTTGGCCACAGCTGGTGTATGGGCAAAGCATGCATCCCCATGCACATTCCACCCGCGCGGCCCATCTTTGCGAACTCCGACAACACGCACGAAAATGGCACTCAACTCCGCATTGCTCGACCAGGCGGTGGACCAATTGGCCACCTTGCCCGGCATCGGGCGGCGCACGGCCATGCGGCTTGCGTTGGACCTGTTGCGACGCGAAACGCATGAAGTGGTGCGGTTCAGCGAGGCCGTGCGGCGGTTGCGCGAAGAAGTGATGTACTGCTCGGAATGCTGCAACATCAGCGACCGGCCGGTGTGCGACATCTGCGTCAACCCCGCGCGCGACCGGAGCATGATCTGCGTTGTGGAAGACATCCGGGACGTGATCGCCATTGAGAACACGCGCCAGTATAAAGGGCTGTACCATGTGTTGGGCGGGGTCATCAGTCCCATGGACGGCCGTGGGCCGGAGGAATTGCATACGCAGGAACTCTTCACCCGCGTGGGTCGCGGAGGGATAGCGGAAGTGGTACTGGCCCTTGGCGCCACCTTGGAAGGGGATACCACGTGTTTTTTCCTCGACCGCAAACTACAGGGCATCGTGCCGCGTGTAAGCATGATCGCGCGCGGCATCAGCATCGGCGGCGACTTGGAGCAAGTGGACGAGATGACGTTGGGCCGCAGCATAGCCGACCGCAAACCGTATGAGCAAAGTGTTCGGAAGTAATGTTGATCGGTGCCCAATGAAGCTCAGCGTCATCATCGTGAATTACAACGTAAGGTCCTACTTGGAGCAGTGTCTGCGTTCGGTGGAGGAGGCGTTGCGCGGGCTGGACGGCGACATCTACGTAGTGGACAACTTAAGCACTGACGGCAGTGTGGAGATGGTGCAGGCGCTTTTTCCCGCTGTGAAGTTGATGGCCAACCGGGAGAACGTGGGTTTCAGCCGGGCCAACAACCAGGCCATACGGGCAAGTGATGCGGAATACGTGGTGCTGTTGAACCCGGACACCGTGGTGGGCGAAGACGTTTTCCACAAGGCTGTGGCATTCATGGACAACGACCCGAAAGTGGGCGGGCTGGGCGTGAAGATGATCGATGGCACGGGGCGGTTCCTTCCCGAAAGCAAACGAGGACTGCCCACGCCGGGCGTAGCGTTCTTCAAGATCACGGGGCTGGCCAGGTTGTTCCCGCGTAACCGCATTTTTGGCCGGTATCACTTGGGCCATTTGCCGGAGAATGCGGCCGCGCCAATCGAGATCCTCTCCGGTGCCTGCATGTTCCTGCGGCAGAAAACGTTGGAGGAGGTCGGCCTGCTGGACGAGAGCTTTTTCATGTACGGCGAGGACATCGACCTGAGCTACCGGATCACCCTTGGCGGCTATACCAATTGGTATTTGCCCGAAGCGCGGATCATCCACTACAAAGGCGAGAGCACAAAGAAGAGCAGCGTGAACTACGTGTTTGTTTTCTACAATGCGATGGCCATTTTTGCGCGGAAGCACTTCGCGCGGCGGGAGCCGCAGTTGTTTTCCCTGTTGATCCGCGCGGCCATTTACCTCAGCGCAGCGGGGGCCATCGTGGTGCGGTTCCTTCGGGGGGCATTGCTTCCCATGTTGGACCTCCTGTTGATCGTTGCGGCGTTTTCGGCATTGCGGATGGCCGGGCATTTTCCGTGGCCGGGGCGTGAAGCACCGCTGCTGGCAGGAGCTTTGGCCGTATTGGTCCTGGCGCTTTTTGGGGCATACGATCTACCGGTAAAGCGCATCAATGCGGCAAAAGGTGCCGGAGTACTAGCAGTGGTTGGTGCAGCATTGGCCGTTGTGCTCGGAGGTCCTGGCGTGGAGTTTGTTTGGGCCTGGGCCACGCTGGTGGTGGTTGTTTTTTTGGTGCGGATGATGGTGCATTTTTTGCCCAAAGGCCGGTTATCCGCGATGCCGGCGGAGGAGGCCCGGATCTTGGCGGTGGGATCTGAAAAGGAGGCCAGGGAAGCTTTGGGACTGCTCTGGCAAACGCATTATGGCCTAGGCCGTGAGATCGTGCTTGGGCCCGAGGCCGTGGAAGGGATGACACGCGTGGCCGAAATTCGCCAATTGGTGCGCACCCAGCGGATGGACGAAGTGGTTTTCTGCGCGAAAGACCTGCCGATGCACCGGGTGATCTCTTTGATGGAGGAACTGGCCGACACGGGCGCGGTGTTCAAGATCTCCAGGCCCGGCGCGGCTTTCATCATCGGACCCAGCACTACCGAAAGCTTACAGGACCTGCTCGTACTGCGCGACCATTCGGCAGGCAATGCCGAATCACGCCGCAAACGCCGGATCTTGGACGTCGGGCTCGCAGCACTGTTCAGTCTGGGCTTGCCTTTAATGCTGTTCGTGGTAACGGATCGCGGTGGATTCCTGCACAACTTGGCCGAAGTATGGCAGGGGCGCCGGAGCTGGACGGGTTACCGCACGGCCTCAGGTCGTACCAAATTGCCCAAACTGCGGCCTGGTGTGCTCGATATTGTTTCCACCGACCGGAAGGGTGCCGCGCCGCTCACCGTGCAGCGCATGAACCTTGAATACGCCAAGGATTACCGGACTTGGAAGGATCTGAGGCGCGTACTCGGCCATGCAAGCCTCTTGGGGGCACGGCCTGCATAGGTTGACGAAGGAAATGGGAATGTTCCGCCGGTACCGATAACTTCGCCGCCGACCGGCCCATGGGCCGCCTATTGAACGCACACATGCCACAACTGGAGATCCTGCTGCCCAAAATGGGCGAAAGCGTGGCTGAGGCCACCATCATTAAATGGTTGAAAAGTGAAGGCGACACCGTCTTGGCCGATGAAGCCCTGGTGGAGATCGCCACCGACAAAGTGGACAGCGAAGTGCCCGCCCCGCAGGACGGCACCTTGGTGAAACGCTTGGTGAGCGACGGTGACGTTGTGAAGGTGGGCCAGCCCATCGCCATACTGGGCATCGGCGGCGATACGCAAGCGCCGGTCGCACCGGCGGTTACCGCGGCGAGCGCGACAAACGGCGGCAGCGCTCAAGCCGCAGCGCCCAAAGCCACGCCTGTAGCTGTCAGTGCCCCGGTTGAGCGCAACGGTCCCGGTGGCAAGTTCTACAGCCCGTTGGTGCGCAACATTGCGCAGAGCGAAGGCGTTTCCATGGAGGAATTGGACGGAATTCCCGGCACGGGTGAAGGAGGTCGCGTAACGAAGAAAGATCTGCTGGATTACCTGCCACGACGCGGTGCCGCACCGGCAACGGCCACCCAGCCGTCACCAGTGCAGGCCACTGCACCAGCATCGCAGGCGACAGCCGAAGCAAAGGCACCGGCACCATCCGCAGCAACGGTGAAACCAGCCCCGCAAGCGCCTAAAGTGGTCCCAGGCCCGGGGGACGAGCTTATCGAGATGGACCGCATGCGCAAGCTGATCGCCGAACACATGGTGATGAGCAAGCACATAAGCCCGCACGTCACCAGCTTCGTGGAAGCCGATGTCACTAACCTGGTCATGTGGCGCAATAAGGCGAAGCATGCCTTCGAGAAGCGGGAAGGGGAGAAGATCACATTTACGCCGGTGTTCATCATGGCCATCGCGCAAGCGATCAAAGAGATGCCGATGATCAACATCCAGGTGGATGGCAGCACCATCATCAAAAAGAAAGACATCAACATCGGCATGGCGGCAGCGTTGCCCAGCGGCAACCTCATCGTGCCGGTGGTGCGCAATGCCGACCGGCTCAACTTGACCGGCTTGGCCAAAACAGTGAACGACCTGGCGAACCGGGCACGCCAGGGTAAGCTTACACCGGACGAGGTCAGTGGCGGCACCTACACGGTGACCAACGTGGGCACTTTCGGCAATGTGCTGGGTACGCCCATCATCAATCAGCCGCAGGTGGCCATCATGGCCATGGGCGCTATACGGAAAAAGCCGGCGGTGTTGGAAACGCCCACTGGCGACGTTATCGCGGTACGGCACATGATGTACCTGAGCCACAGCTACGATCACCGGGTGGTGGACGGGGCCCTTGGTGGCAAGTTCGTACGGCGCGTTGCCGACATTTTGGAAAGCTGGTCCCTGGAGACGGAAATCTGAACTGACCTCCGGGAGCCGAAAAAAGTTACATTTAGCCGCCATAATTACACCCGGTCGGGTGATTGACGCAACCATTCATGAAGATACTTCAACGCGCCGTATTGTTCGCCATCGCGCTTTTCGCCGCAGGCTCCGCGGTAACCGCACAGGATACCCCGCTTACGGGCGGACGTTCTCTCTTCGAAGAGGCCAACATGCTGATGGAGGAGAAGTTCTACAACCAGGCGGCGGACCGCTGGCTTGAACTGCTTGATCAAAATCCGCAGAACTCCAACTACAATTGGAAGCTTGGTGAGGCCTACATGAAATCCTACAACCAAAAGAGCAAGGCGCTGCCCTACCTTAAAGTTGCAGCGGAGTTGCGGGGTTCGTCACAAGGCGGCTTCAATACTTCGGGGTACGACCCGTTCGACCCAAAGGAGAAGAATGCACCGCCGCAAGTAGATTACTACCTGGGTAAGGCTTACCACCTCAACGGTGAGTTTGACAGTGCTGACCAGTACTACCAGAAATTCATTGACGAGTCCGAGCCGAAAAACGATTTCTATCCATTGGCACTGCATGGAATGGAGCAAACGGCGAATGCCCGGAAATTGACCGTGCATCCCGGTAAGTTCAACATCAGCAATGTTGGCCCGGTGATAAACAGCGAATACCCGGACTTCAGTCCGGTGATCAGTGTGGACGGCAACGCGCTGTTCTTCACTTCGCGTCGCGTTCGGCCGGACAGCAGCAACGTGGGCATCATCGACCCCATGGCCGGTCTTCCATACGAGAACATTTTCGTGAGCTATAAGGACCGCACGGGCATCTGGCAAACTCCGGAGGCGCTGAACATCAACCCGGTCGAGGGGCACATCGCCAGTGTGAACGTGTCCGCTGATGGCCAAACGTTGATCATCTACAAGGACGATGCAGGCGACGGCAACCTCTATGAAAGCAAACTGGTCGGCGAACTCTGGAGCGAGCCGGTGAAAATGGGCTCGGACATCAACACCAAGTCTTGGGAGACGCACGGTGCCCTGAGCGCGGACGGAAATACGTTTTACTTCGTGAGCAACCGCGCAGGCGGCTACGGCGGGCGTGACATCTACCGCGTAGTAAAGCTGCCCACCGGCGAATGGAGCAAAGCGCAGAACATCGGCAATGTGGTGAACACGCCGTACGAAGAGGATGCCGTGTTCATCCATCCAAACGGTCGCACCATGTACTTCGCAAGCACGGGCCACAACAGCATGGGTGGCTTCGACATCTTTACCACCGACCTCCAAGCCGACGGCACTTGGAGTGCTCCCAAAAACATCGGTTACCCGTTGAACACGGTGGATGACGACATCTTCTTCGTGACCACGGCGGATGGTCGCAGGGGTTACTTCAGTTCCGATAAGACCGGCGGTTTCGGCGAGAAGGACATCTACTTCGTGGACTTCCCCGAGGAAATGGGCGCTGAAGGTCTGGCCGTGCTGAAAGGCTTCATCGTGCCGCCGCCGGGCGAGCAACTTTCGCCCACCACCATTCTCTATGTTACCGATAAGGAGACGGGCGAAGTGAAAAGCTACAAGCCACGTCAACGCGACGGGGTCTACGTGGCCATTTTGCCACCTTGCAAGAACTATAACCTGGACTATCGTGTGGATGACAAGACGATCCACACGGAAGACATTTTCGTGGAATGCGAAAGCGCCTACCAGGAGATCAACAAGGAAGTGTACCTCAATCCAGTGGCATTGGACGGCAAGGCGGACATTAAGAACCTGCCCGAAGGCGCCCCTCCGGGAGGAAAAGAAGAAGGCGTGCCGGTGAAGCCGGAAACCCAATTGAAGGAGGGGGAACAAGGGACCCCTGAAGTGGAGGGTGCCGTTGTGCCCGGTGCCGTGGGCACGACCAAGGAGGCAGCGGAGAAAATGACTGCGGAGGAAAAAAAGGTCGCCGCGGAAAAAGAAGCGTTGGGGGTGAAAAGCGAGGCTGTGATCGAAAAACAGGACCTCACCGATGCACAACGGAATGAACTTGGCGAGAAACACGTAACGCCGGAAGCCAAGTTCAGTGCGGAGTTCACCAAGTACTATCCATACAATGCCAAGGGCATCGACACCAACGATCCGAAATGGAAAGAATTCATAGGCAAAGTGGTAGGCTTGATCGAAAAGGACGGCAACGCGAAGATCACCATCGATGCATGCGCGTCGCATGTGCCCACCCGCACTTTCGGCACCAACGAGAAACTTAGCAACACACGCATGGAAGCCGCCCGGAAGAGTTTGCTGGATGCGATCAAAGCGGCCGGCAAAAACACCGATGCCCTCCTGTTGGAAAGCGTGAACCACTTGGTGCAAGGCCCTAAGTACGAGGGCGATTGTAAGAACACGGACAAATACTCCAAGTTCCAATTCGTGAAGTTGAAGGTGAAATAACCTCCTGTTCAAAAAAAGCGAAAGGCCCCCGCCACAACGGGGGCTTTTTCGTACCAACTTGCGTGGATGAATTTACAATTGGAACGGCCCCTGGCCGTGTTTGATCTGGAGACCACGGGCATCAAGGTGGGCCAGGACCGCATCGTGCAGGTGGCCGTGGTGCGCATCCTGCCGGACGGCTCGCGGGAAAAATGGCAAAGTCTGGTGAACCCGGAGATGCCAATACCGGCGGAAGCCACTGCGGTGCATGGCATCTCCGATGCGGACGTATCCGACGCACCGGTGCTAAGTGAAGTTGCAGACGAGCTATTGGCGCAAATGAAAGACTGCGACCTGTGTGGCTTCAATGTGCTTCGCTTCGATCTGCCATTTCTATCGGAAGAACTCTATCGCGTGGGCATTACTTGGGACACCACTGCGATCCGCGTAGTTGATGCCTTGCGGATTTACCACCACTTCGAGCGGCGCGACCTCAGTGCCGCCGCGCGTTTTTATTTGGATCAAGAGCATGGCGGTGCGCACAATGCGCTGGCCGATGTGGAGATGACGGCCGACGTCCTGGTAGCCCAGTTGGATCGCTATGCCGACTTACCCAAGGATGTAGCGGCGTTGGGCGAATTCTGCGGCGACCGCAAGCGCGCTCCGGATGCGGCAGGCAAGCTGCTGTTCGACGATCACGGCAACGTTTGCTTGTCCTTCGGGAAGTACAAGGGCTGGACCATTGAGAACATCGGCCGGAACGACCCCGGATACATGCAATGGTTGATGACCAAAGCGGAACTGCCCGGAAGCACGATGGCCGTTATGAAAAACATATTGGCAGACATTCAAGCATGAAGGTCTAGGACGCTGAGACGCAGAGGCGCGGAGCAGTTCATTTCATAGCTTCGGGCGTTGCTTGAAGTTCGTCATTGTACCGTTCGTGCAGTGTTTATTCTTCTTCTCCGCGCCACCGCGCCTATGCGTCCAAAAACCTTGCCCGTCGAAAATCCTCTCCCCATGAAAGTCATCTGCATCGGTCGCAACTACGCCGACCACGCCAAGGAACTCGGAAATGACGTGCCCTCCGAGCCCATGTTCTTCCTGAAGCCCTCCACGGCGTGCCTCTTTGCCGGACAGCCCATCCGGATGCCCTCCATCCCGGGCGAAATTGCCTACGAACTTGAGCTGGTAGTGGCCATTGATGGCTATGCCACCAACGTGCCTGCAAGCATGGCATTGGGCATGGTTTCCCACTACACGTTGGGCTTGGACCTCACTGCGCGTACCCTGCAGAACGAACTGAAGGCAAATGGTCATCCTTGGGAAAAAGCCAAAGCATGGGACGGCAGCGCGGTGCTCGGCGACGTGGAACTGCCCCTGACCTCCACCACGGATCTGCAAGCCATGGCCATAGAGCTAAAGAAAAACGGCGAAACCGTGCAGAAGGACAGCACCGCGAACATGCTGTTCAAGGTACAGGACCTCATTGCGCATGTGTCGCGCTATATCACGCTGGAGCCGGGCGATCTTCTTTTCACGGGAACGCCAGCGGGTGTGGGGCCCATTGCGGAGGGTGATGTACTCGAAGGATTCCTCAACGGAAAGCGCTTGCTGCATGCAACCGTTGGGAAACGGTAGATTTGCATCCTTGTGGAACAGTTGTCCGTGCTCAGTCGTTAGTTGTCAGGCGTTGCTTCAAAGCTCAACCCATTCTGCGAGGAGGAACGACGAAGCAGTCTTTAATTTAGTCTCAAGAACCAAACCGGTGAAATCAAAGATCGCTTCGTCGCAAAGCCTCCTCGCGAAAAGGTGAGTAGCTTCCCGATCACCAACAACTATCCACCAAACACCAGCATGACCAAGCACGTAAAAGTCGGCAACATCGATTGCGGCGCCGATCAGTTGTTCCTCATCTCCGGTCCCTGCGTTATCGAAGACGAGAGCATCATGATGCGCACTGCGGAGAAGCTCCGCGAGGTGAGCGAGCGCACCAAGGTGCCTATGATCTACAAGAGCAGTTTCATGAAGGACAACCGCAGCAGCGTGGAGTTCTACATGGGCCCCGGCCTCGATGAAGGTTTGAAGGTGCTGGAGAAAGTGAAGAAGGAATTCGGTTTCCCACTGCTCACGGACATTCACTATCCCTCGCAGGTAAAAGCTGCGGCCGAGGTTTGTGACGTACTCCAGATCCCTGCTTACCTGTGTATGCAGACCACGCTGGTCACCGAGGCCGCGAAGACCGGTGCCGTGATCAACCTGAAACACGGCCAGTTCCTTGCACCGGACAACATGGTAAAGCCGGTGAAGAAGATCGAGAGCGTCGGCAACGAAAAGATCATCCTCACTGAGCGCGGCTTCGTGCTGGGCTACAACGACCTTGTGGTGGATCCGCGTGCGTTCTACCACCTGCGCCAAGCGGGCTATCCCGTAGTGTTCGACATTACGCACAGCATCCGCAAATACGGCATCCCCAGTGCCGATCCACGCGGCGGAAACCGCGAATTCCTGCCCACCATTGCGCGCGCCGGCGTAGCAGCAGGCGTGGACGGCGTATTCATTGAAACACACCCGGATCCCAGCACCGCGCTCTGCGATGCCGCCAGTCAGCTTTGCGTTTACGACCTCGAAGAATTTCTGAAGCCCCTGCTCGACCTGCACGCGGTGGAAGTGCAATACCGAGAGGAAGTAGCCTTGAGTAAATGAGCGCAGATCAGGTCTGTGCCATGTCCGATGTCTTATGCGCGCACCTGACATAAGACATAAGACATAAGACAACAGACAAAGGACATCAGACATCAGACCCAAAACAAATTCTTCAACCAACCCCGCATTTCATAGCGCTCGTAGCGTTCTTTGCGGTAGAAACTTCACCATGGAACTTTACCTCGACAGTGCCGACATCAAAGAGATCGACGAAGCCTTCAAGCTCGGCTTTCTAACCGGTCTTACCACCACGCCAACTTTCATGCACCGGGGCGGGGTTACGAACATCGACAAGATGATCTTGGACCTTGCCAAGAAGGTGCCAATCCTGCAAGTAGAAGCCTTGGGCGAGACTGCCGAAGATGTGGTAAAGGAGGCCAAGCGCCAACTGAAGATGGGCCTCAAGAAAGAGACCACCGTTTTCAAGATCCCTGTGAGCCTTGAAGGCCTGCGCGCCTGCAAGATGCTGCGTGACCAAGGCATTATGGTGAACGTTCACCTCGTGTACACGCTGCAGCAGGCATATATGGCGATGCAAGCCGGTGCCAACTACGTGTGTCCGCTCGTGGGCCGCTTACAGGACCAAGGCCACGATGCACTCAGTCTCGTGCGCCAATGCGTGGAAGCCGTGAACTACTACGGCTACAACAGCAAGATCATGTTCAGCAGCGTGCGCACCGTGGAGCACGTCCGCAACGCAGTGGAGATCGGCGTACACACCATCACTGTGCCTTGGAAGCTGATGAAGCAGCTCACCGACAATCACATGACCGCCATCGGGACGCAACAATTCTATGAGGACACGCGGTTGATCACCATGAAGGTGAAGGACGTGCTATCGCGCAGCAATCCCATCGTGAAGGAGACCGCAACAGTTAGCGAAGCGCTTGTGGAAATGACCAAGCACGGCTTCGGCGCTGTGATGGTGGTAGACGCGAAAGGGAAGAACTTGGGCGTCTTCACCGATGGTGGCTTGCGACGCGGCATTGAAAAGGAAGGCAACAAATTCCTTGCGAAGAAGCTCAGCGCGTTAAAGTTCAACGCACCGTTCACCGTGGCTCCGGAAGCATTGCTCGATGAGGCCAAAAAACTGTTCAAGGAACACAAGGTGGACACCCTCAGCGTGAGCGAGAATGGCAAGCAGCTCGGCATGTTGGACATTCAGGACATGATGAAGGCCGTGGCTGGGTGAAAAAGTTGTCAGTTGTCGGTTGTCAGGTGCTGCCGAGAGCTTTGTCATTCTGGAAGGAGGAACGACGAAGCAGTCTTTACTTGAAAAATGACCAAGGGAGTTTGGCTAAAGATCGCTTCGTCGTTCCTCCTCGCGAACCGGAGATGGGCAGCCTGACAACTGACAACCAACAACTGACAACTAAACCCTGAAATGCACGAGACCCGCTACTTGCACGCACAAGAGGAACTACAACGCCGAGCAAAGCAGATCAAAGCCGTCCTCTTTGACTGGGACGGAGTCTTCAACGACGGCTGGAAGGATTTTGAGAACGGCAGTCCATTCAGCGAGGTGGGCAGCATGGGCGTGAACATGTTGCGGTTCGCGTTGTGGCTGCGGAACGGCGTGAATCCCCCGGCCGCAGTGGTCACTGGGCAGATCAATCCGCATGCCGAAAAATTTGTGCAGCGGGAGAAATTCCATGGCATCTACATGGGCTTTATCAACAAGCCCGATGCATTCGCCGAGTTCTTGAAGAAGCACGGGCTAAAGGCCGAAGAGGTAGCTTTTTTCTTCGACGATGCTATCGACCTTGCTTTGGCCAAACAGTGCGGCTTGCGTGTAATGATCGGGCGGAAAGCCGGCATGCGCTTCACCGAGCATGTGATCGCACGTGGCGATGCGGACATCGTAACGGCAAACAGCGCTGGCGAAAATGGTCTTCGCGAAGCCACCGAAGCTGTGATCGAGCTGCTCGGAAATTTCGCGGACGTGTTCGACCAGCGTGCGGCATATACCGAGGATTATCAACGGTATTTGAAGGAGCGCAACGCGACAGAACCCGCTGTGGAACGCGGGAAGCGCTGATGTGTTAGTTCCTACCGCAACCGGATCCGGGCGGTCTGTTCTCCAGACTTCAACACTATGGCAGCCAGTTTGAAAGAGGGCGGCCCCATGTTCACAGGTGCGTCGTTACTGAATCCGTAAGGCTCCTGTGGCCAGCCGATCCAGCTCGTGTCCAACTCTCCGTTTTCGTTCACATCGTGAAAAACCTTCACCGCATAGGTGCCCGGCGTAAGGCTGTCGAAGGTGCAGGCCATGGTATTTCCTTCGGCCTTAATGGATTTCGTCAAGCACCCATTTTCGGTTTTGTAGGTTTCGCTGGACGGGCATAGCGCTACGCGCAACACACCACCAGCGTCGGGCTTGTTCAAGATCACCTCCACGTTTAGATCGCATTGTGCCATGCTGAATGCCGGAGCCGCGAGAAAATAGAGGAGTTGTGCGATGCGCATGAGGCCAATGTTAATCACTGAAAACTTACGAGACCAAGGAAGCTCAGGGATTCCTCTAAGTCCCTTCAACGGTCTCCGTTTCGCGACACAGAGGTTCGTATTTTCGTGCAATCGCCGTTGGCAATGCTCGACCGAAGAAAATTCCTGAGGCTCTCCGCCATAAGCTCCGCCGCCGCATTGGTGGGCCGTTCGTTTGCCGCACACCGCAGCCCATTCGCAACTCCGGCTGCAAATGGTACACCCATCGTGATCTCCACATGGGATTTCGGAAAGGAGGCCAACGCCGCCGCATGGGAAATTTTGAAGGCAAACGGGAGTGCCTTGGATGCCGTAGAGGCCGGAGCGCGTGTGCCAGAGGCAGATCCCACCAATCAGTCCGTGGGCCTCGGCGGAAGGCCGGACCGCGACGGCCACGTCACCTTGGATGCCTGCATCATGGATGCTCTTGGGCGCTGCGGATCAGTGGCTGCATTGGAACACGTCGTGCACGCGGTTTCCGTGGCGCGCATGGTGATGGAGCGCACGCCCCACGTGATGTTGGCCGGTGAAGGCGCATTACAGTTCGCACTGGAGAACGGTTTCGCGAAAGAAAACCTCTTGACCGAACAGAGCCGTGCGGAATGGCAGGAATGGCTGAAGACGGAGAAGTACGAGCCGGTGCGGAACATCGAGAATGCGCTGCCGGGCGGAGCGCCGAACCACGACACAATCGGAATACTCGCGCTGGACGCAGCCGGTGACCTGGGCGGTGCATGCACCACCAGTGGCATGGCCTACAAACTGCATGGGCGGGTAGGCGATTCGCCCATCATCGGTGCGGGCCTTTTTGTGGACAATGAAGTGGGTGCTGCCACCAGTACCGGTGTGGGCGAGGAGGTGATGCGCATCGTTGGCAGCCACACCGTGGTGGAGTTGATGCGCCAAGGCCATTCCCCCGAAGAAGCCTGCCGTGCCGCGGTGGAGCGCATTGTGCGCCGCGATGCCGCCGCAGCGAAAGCGGTGCAAGTTGGTTTTCTTGCATTGGGACGCGATGGTTCGTATGGCGCGTATGCACTGCAGGACGGCTTCACCTTCGCAGTAAAAAGCGGCGACACAGAGCAGATCATTCCGGTGAAACATCATTTCTGAAATGGTGCTGGAGGTTTGCGCTTATTCGCTCGTGTCATGTAAAATAGCGGTGGAAAACGGTGCGGACCGCATTGAACTATGCACGGATCCGTTGCAAGGAGGCACTACGCCGAGCTGGGGTTTGGTGACGGCCGCGATGGAATTGGGGTTGCCGGTTTTTCCCATGATCCGGCCACGCGGCGGTGATTTTCCTTACAACGCGGAGGAGTTGGATGTGATGTGGCGTGACATCAAGGCTTGCCGCGAGCTTGGTTGTCCGGGGATCGTGTCGGGAGCGCAGAGCAACAACGGCTCTTTGGATGTTGAATTGATGAAGCGCATCGTTGAGCAAGCAGGTCCGATGGCGGTGACGTGCCACAAAGTTTTCGATCAAGTGCCGGATGCATCTGTTGCGCTGGAAGCCTTGGTGGATTCAGGATGTGCGCGTGTGTTGACATCCGGCCTTCAAGCAAATGCTTCAGCAGGTGCGCGGACCATTAAGCAATTGGTGGCGCAGGCGGCCGGGCGAATCGCCGTGATGCCGGGCGGCGGAGTGCGCAGCGGGAACATCTCGGATATCATTGCGGCAACAGGTGCAACCGAGTTCCACAGCTCGGCGATATCAGCAAGTTCAAAGGAGCACGTCGCAGATCCAAAAGAAGTTCATGCGTTAGTTGAAGCGATGAAGCTCGCGGGGCGCTGATCAGAAGGCGGAAGGACGTTTGGTGGCGTCCTTCAATAATTCCAGAAAGGCGGCGCGGGGAATTTCGATTGCGCCTAATGTCACTGTGTGATCGTTAGCGTATTGTGAGTCGAACAAGATGAAGCCGTGTTTCCGTAGGTTTTCTGCAAGATGGTGAAAAGCCGTCTTACTCGCATTAGGCACCAGGCTGAACATGCTTTCCCCAAAAAATGCCGCGCCGATGCTGACACCATAGATACCGCCAACGAGCGTATCACCTTGCCAAGTTTCCACACTGTGTGCGTGCCCGATGTGCTGGAGCGCCGTGTACGCCGCGATCATCTCCCCGGTAATCCATGAGTCGCCATGCACGGTGGCGCATTGGCGCATCACCCCTTCAAAATCCGCATCGATGGTACAATGCAGGTCGCTGTTGCGAAGCCAGCGCCGGAAACGGGCATTGGGCCTTGTGGTTTCCAAAGGGAAAATGGCGCGCGGGTCAGGGTTGTGCCAATTAATTTGCCCCAATTCATCAGCCATCGGGAAGAACCCCTGCGAATAAGCGGCCAGCAGAAGCTCCGCGCTGAGCTTGGGGCGGTCCGTTGCGGGATCGCGTTTGCTCATTCGGCCTTCACCACGCGTTGCGTAAGCCGCGACCCGCCCACGTGCACATCCACAATGTACAGGCCCGCGCGCAATTGGGAGAGCAGGTCGTTCTGTATGCGCACGCGGCCATACGTTTCTGGTTCGAGCGCCGTGGAGGTTGACCAAACGAGTTTCCCGAGCACGTCGTACATCTTCAGGTCCATCGAATTTGAAGAGCCAGCGTACAGCTCAATATCGATATATTCGGAGAATGGCACGGGCAAAACGTTCAACACTGTGGGTACCGAAAGCTGCGTGAGGTCTCGGCCACTAAGGAGCAAATGTGCGCGCCAAAAATCCGGGATGCCGTAGCCGAGGTCGTTATCTGGATGCGTGTATTGTGAGGCACTTTTCCGGATGGCGTCCATAATGTCGTGCGCGGTACGGTCGCGGTGCAATTGCCACAGGCACGCACTAAGGCCCGCCACCAAAGGCCCAGCGAAGGAGGTGCCGTTGATCGGCCCCACATTCTCACCGCCAACATCCAAGCCTATCGTTCCCAAGCCTACTGCGCTCACGTCTGGTTTCACGCGACCGTCGGCAGTGGGTCCGCGCGAGCTAAAGCTGGCCAGTATGCGGTCGTTGTCCACTGCACCAACAGCGAGAATGTCGAACGCATCCGCAGGTACGCCTATGTAATGCCAGTCGTTCGCGCCGCTGTTCCCGGCGCTGTTCACCGGCAACATGCCTTTGCGCGTGGCGATGTCCGCTGCGATCGTCATGTGCGAAGTAAGCCCGTTTAGGTCCGCGTAGGTATGGTCCTGCGTGCTGTCGTCGAAGGTGGTGTAGCCCAGCGATGTGTTAAGCACGTCGCAACCGATGCTGTCACATACTTCAGCTCCGCTCACCCAGTTGTCTTCTTCCACAATGTATTCACTATCGGCGTCCTCGGTGCGCAGCAGCACGAAATCCGCGGATGGTGCGGTTCCCAGCAGTTCACCTTCCACCTTTCCGGCCATCACGGAAAGCACGGAGCGGCCATGGAAATGTTCCGCGTACACGTTGCTGCCGGATTGCACCAGATCACGGGTGTACACAATGCCGTTACGGGCGCGGAGGTCGGCCAAGCCCGGCAACACGTCCGCATTTTGGTAGCCTGCATCCAGTATGCCGATCAACAGGCCTTCGCCCTTCGCGCCGCCCACTTTGTGGAGGAGATGCCCGTTCATCATTTCGACCTGCCGGAAAGAAGTGCCATAATCACTGGCGTAAGATTTAGTAGCGCTGCCAAACTTGTTGGAATGCAGCGCCGGGCGGTTCTTCCCGTCCATGAGCAACTTCACCACATGCACGAAAGGCAGCAGCCCCAATGTGTCCAACGCAAGTGTGTCCGTGCTGCGGATGGTCACTGCGTTGAACCACTTGCTGCGGTTGAGCAGTTGCATGTCGCCAGAAGCGAGCAATTGCGCGATGTATGCGGGATCCACGGGCAGGTCCAACGAATCGATGGCAATGTTCTGCCGCTGCCTGCGTGCCAGCGCGCGTTGCGAGAGGTACTGCTCCGGCGCGGAAAGACTATATGGCGTTTGGGCCTTATCGGTGAATTGCACCCAATACGTGGCGGGGGCGGTTTGAGCGAAAAGGGGGGAGAAGAGAAGAAAGACCAAAAACAGGCCACAAATTCGGCCAACGGAAGTTGGTCGCACATGGATTGCAAAGGATTTCATTCCTCGTCTTCTCGTTTCTCCGAAATCCTCCTCCGCGCCCTCCGCGGTTAAACCTTATTGCGGTCCGTACCCCGTAACAACCTGCTTATACCATGTACCCCGAACACCGGAGAACTGTGTGTTGGTGCTGTCCACCTCACGGTACACAAGGCCGATGTGTTTCGCGTAGCGCTCGAAGTAAGTGTTGGTAATGATCGCGTTGTTGAAGTAGGTGGTCTTCACCAGCAGCGTGCTGTCGAAGCTCATTCCGTTCACGGACCATGGAACATCGATGGCTTCGTAGGTAAGTTCGTAAGGTGCACCGGTGTTGGTCGCATTGGTGTTCCAATCCGCGCCGGTGCGCGCGGGGAAAA
>Ga0209480_10000877_pt1 | contig 23095 bp, 22 predicted proteins | sample JI61114C2DNA_FD_187501 | JGI IMG/M metagenome (GOLD analysis project Ga0209480, IMG submission 187501) | Wastewater effluent complex algal communities from Wisconsin, to seasonally profile nutrient transformation and Carbon sequestration -... | ecosystem: Engineered > WWTP > Effluent > Algae... | reverse complement strand
GTAGCACAAGGAGGACGTCATCATGGCCCATAGCGATTTCCGACTCTCGGTCGCTGAAGAGCGCACCATCTACCACGTGGCCGACATTGAGCGAGCCATTGAGGACGCCGCTGGCAACCGCAACGAAGCGCTGGCCAGCCTCTATGAAAAGATGAAGCAGCGCGGTGGCGGCCGCTTTCTGGTCCGCCCGCATGGCCCGGACATGATCGACGGCCTCTACGACTCCTGCCCGAATTTCCGCGAAGTCATCGACGACCTGAAGAAATACGTAGCACTGTCTGTTGCCGGCAACGAGCCAATGAGTTTCACGCCCATTCTGCTGCTCGGCGAGCCGGGCATCGGCAAGACGCACTTCGCCCGCGAGCTGGCCAATTCTCTGGGCACCGGCCACGAATTCATCTCGATGAGTTCGCTGACCGCCGGCTGGGTGCTCTCCGGGGCTTCCTCGCAGTGGAGCAACGCCAAACCGGGCAAGGTGGCGCATACCTTGGTGCATGGCGACTACGCCAACCCCATCGTGGTGCTCGACGAAGTCGACAAGGCCGGCGGCGATTCGCGCTACGACCCGATGGGCGCCCTCTATGGCCTGCTCGAACGCGACACCGCCCGCGCCTTCAAGGACGAGTTCATCGATATCGACATCGATGCCTCGCATATCCTGTGGGTGACCACGGCCAACGACGAGCGCGCCATCCCGGAACCGATCCTCAACCGGATGAACGTCTATGAAGTGCCACGCCCGGACCACGATGCGGCACTATGCATTGCCGCGACGCTCTATCGCGAAATCGTTGCCGAGCACGATTGGGGTTTCCCGCCGGAAGCCGAGGAAAGCGTGCTCGAACGCGTCGGCTCGCTGCCGCCGCGCGACATGCGCAAACGCCTGATGGCAGCCTTCGGCAGTGCCAAACTTGAAGGCCGCAACTGCCTCGAAGAACGTGATTTCGAGGTGGCGCGAATGGGGCGCAGCCGGAAGATCGGCTTCTGAAGCGAGGCAACCGCTGCCGCCCCCCTTCTGGTGAATGGCGCGGCAGCCGTCTAACGCATCACAGCATCGAGCAACTTGATGAAATTTCGCTTGGGCTTGAATTGCCGACGCAGCGCGGCCAAATAGTCGGCAAATTCCGGCGACTGGTTCTGCACGTTCATCAAATCGCCGACCTTGCCAATCAACCTGGCCGCTTCTGCATAGGCCGAATTGTTGGTTTGCTCGACAATGGCCGGCACCACCTGGCGGTAGAGGCTGATTGCATCGTTCGGGCGCGAGGGCGCCAACTTCCCGGCCAGCGTGATGAGCAGACCGCGATGACAGATACCGGCATGGGCGGCCAGCCAGGCCTCCTCCAGATCCTGCTCCCACAGGGCGATTTCCAGGCGCAGTGAATAGTCGGGCGCTGAGGCTTGCGGCTTCCAGCGAGTTGTCGCACTGGCCTCCTGCATGATCGCTTCGCCTACCCGAACCAGGGCGCGGTGACGCTGCTCCGGCCAACGGCCGAGCTGGCCGGCAACCGCCTGCAGCTTCTTGTAGTGTTCGAGCATCGGCCGCTCCTCGAACTGAATCCAGGTCAATTGCAGCGCTTCGTCATCGCGTTGGCGCGCCAGGTAGGCCGCCACCAGAAAATCGCGCAGGCGGTTGTCCGGACGTTCAGGGAAGGCCGCCAGGCCGCGCTCCGCCCACGCCAGCGCCTGGTCCGGCTGCCCGGCCTTGGTCAATATCTCTCCAATCTCAAGATAGCGATAAGCCGACGAGAGATCCTGCGCCTTGATCGCGACCAGTTCGTCGATATCGCCACTGGCTTCGGCCAGGGAGACCATGATGCGGCTCAGCATTGCCCGGCGGGAATCGTAGCCGCCCTGAAGATCAGCCGGTTGCAGCTGGCGCCACTCGCCTTCGGCCAGTTCGCGATAGCGGCGCAGACCTTCCTTGCCGAGAACATCGGCGTACTTGACCAGATCAAATCCCCAGATACCGAACGGCAGCGTCGTTTCCAGCTGGAAAAGGCGCTCGGCCAGGGCGCAGGTTTCCGCTCGTGCCAGAGCGCAGGCTTTCAGATGCAATTCGCCAAGCCCATGCACGACGCCGCCGACATCTCCACTGGAGTCGTCAATTTGCTCGAGAGCATGCTCGATTCGCTCAATGGCATATTCGCTCAGTTCCACCAGGGCAGCCGCACTCTCCGGCGTCAGCAGTTCCGCCAGCGAATCCGCCACCTGCTCGACATTGCCGGCGAAAGCGCGCGTCTCCCGCCAGTCGTGATAGCGGTCGATGCGCGTTGCGTCATCGATGGCCCGCCGGAAAGCCTTGTCGGAATCGCCACCGCTGCGCGCCGCTTTAAGCAACAGCGCCTGATACAGTCGGTCATCGCGCTGCGCCACCTCCAGCAACAGTTCGACCAGACTTTCCGCAGTTTGCTGGCCCAGATAGGCGGTGATGTCCCGCCACGGATCAGGTTTTCTCTTGCCGGATGCCGCAGCCGATTTCGGGCTAGCAGAATTTTCCGCCAGCCAGGCCAAGCCAACGGCGACGCAATGTTTGCAGAAATAACCATCGGCGGCACGCGGGCAGGTGCAGTCATAGGCGAGATCGTCGTCTTCAACCGATAGCTCAACCTGATAAGTTTCGCTGCCTTCAACCCGGGCTGTGATTTTGTCGTCCGACGCCCGCAAGCGATCCACCGCGCCATCAGCGAAATACGCTTCACCACGCTGAAAAGCAGTGTTGCCGGCTATGTCTTCAAGACTGGCTCGTGTAATCAATTCGTTGAGCATTGTTCTGTTTGTCCATCTTGCGGCAAGGCCACGATGCTTGCCAATACGGGATTCGCTTCAGTTTAACGGATTCAAAAGCGGTGGCTGAGGCTGACGCGGAATGTACGGGGCTCGGCGGGATGGAGGTGACGGTCGGCAAAGGGCGCGACTTCACCGGGCAGTTGCGAGTCATACCAGTACTCGATGTCATTCACCTTGCGGTCGAACAGGTTGTAGACATCCAATGCCAACTGCGTTGATCGGTCGAATTTGTAACCCAGGCGCAGATTGGTCAGCGCCGAGCCGGAAGCGCGCACGCTGTTGTCCTCGATCAACGGACGCGGCCCGAAGTAACGCAGGCGTAGCGCGCCGAACCAGGGACCGAGATGGTCGATAGTGATGCCGAGGTTGGCCGTGGCGCTGACCGCACCGGGAATGTGGCTCCCGGCCGGGTCGCTATCGCGGAAGCGGGCGTGCGCCCAGGCGAGGTCGGCATCGAAAGCCAGCCAGTCGGCCGGTACGTAAAGGTTGGTCCATTCGACACCGTAGCGGCGCGAAGGGCGTGCGGCCTCGGTCGTGCCGGCATCGCCGACAAAAAGCAGTTCGGAGGCGGCTTCGAGTTGCCACAATGCTACGGTCGACTGCCAACCAGCAACAATTTCCGAGCGCAGGCCAAGTTCGCTGCCCTTGGTGCGAACCAGCGGCTTGACCTTATCGACCCGCGTCACGCCATCGGCTAGATCGAGCGCGATCGTTGTGCCGCGCGCATCGTTGGAATGAAAGCCGTGGCCATAATTGAGATAAAGCTCGGTTTTCTGCCAGGGGCCGAAGATCAAGGACAGTTTCGGCGTCAGCATTTGATCGCTGGCCTGGCCGGAATTCGCGCTTAAATTGGCGTCGACCGTGAAATCGTAGGCGTCGCCACGGATACCCTGAATCGAGCGGAACCAGGATGTCCAGCGGGTTTCATTTTGCAGCCACAGGCCAAGGCTGCGCTGGGTGACACGATCCTCCCGGACGGTGCCGACAGTATTCCGCTGACGACTGGCGTACAGCCCGACCGGATCAAGGCGGTCCACCCGGCCCTGCAGGCCAAAGGTATTCACCACCTCAAAATCCCCCCAGCGATCAAATAACGTGTGCAAGGCGGCAAAACCACCCGCCGTTCGACGCTCTGCCTGCTTGAACTGGTCGCCGGTGGCGCAATTGCCGTTGGCGGCAAAATCATTCAGGCAATATTGAAAGTTGGACCACAAATCAAGACCGGAGCGCAGCGCCCAGACGTTGGCCTTGCTCTGCGCGCCAGCCCAGCGCTTGGCCCATTCCCCGGAAAGGCTGTAACGAAAAGTCTTGCCGCCGGTGGTCGCATCCAGCGAGCCAAAGCGATCAAGTTGGCCGCGTTCAAGCGCTCGTTGGGCGACTTGGTCGGTTGAAGTCCACCGGCCTTCGTAAGCCATGCCGGTCAGCGAAAACCCGTCATTTCGGCTGCCCTGGCTATAGCGCAGCAGGCCGTTCAGCTTGCGGTAGTTTTCGGGCACCTGCCACGGGCCGTCGTTATGGAACAATTCCAGACCATAGAGCAACTTGCCGCCGCCAGCATCCGGCGAACCGGCCAGCAGCGTGCGGGCATAGCCGTTCTGGCCGAGGCTCACTTGTGCCAGAGCACGATCCATTTTGCGAAAATAGTCGATATGCGCCGCCCCAGCCGAGGAAAAGTCGCCTTCTTCGGCGAAATAGGGGCCTTTGCGATAACTGATGCGGTCAACCAGCTCGGGGATCAGAAAATTGAGATCGGTATAACCCTGACCATGGGCATGGCTCGGCATATTGACCGGCACACCGCCAACGTAGGTGGCAAAATCGGTGCCGTGATCGAGATTGAAGCCGCGCAGAAAATACTGGTTGGCCTTGCCGTCACCGGCATGCTGGGTAACGATCATTCCCGGCACCATCTCCAGCGCCTCGCCGGGACGCAGCACGGGCACGGCCGACAAGCGCTGGCTGGAAACCACACCTTCGCTGCCGGAGGCGGCAATGCCTTGAAGATTTTCAGCCTGGGCGCGGATTTCCACCGGCGACAGTTCGACCATTTCGTGAGCGGAAAGGCTTGGCGCAGCCAGGACAAAATAGGAACAAATTATTTTTCTTCTTAATTGCATATTTTTAAAAAACCGGCCGACCGGCTTTTCTCCGGATCAAGTCAGTGCGGAGGGACGCGTCAAACGCACGGCGGCGACAAAACTGGTCGCAATAATCGCCACCAGCAGGAAACCAAAAATCAGTTCCTTGCCATCGCTCCACGCATCCACCGTCGGCGAAAGCAGCTTGGCAGTGCCAAATGCCGCGACCAGCAAACTGACACCGGAAACCACCAGCCCCATGACGCGCGAGGCGATCAGCGCCACCTGATCGGCGCGGGCAATCAGTCGGGCGATCCACAGACCGTTGATGCCGTCGGTCAGCAACATGCCAAACATAAAGAGCAAGGCCAGCACCAAAGCATGCTGCCAGCCGCCGAACTGGCTGGCGGTCAGGGCAAAAAAGGCGGCTTGCGACAGCGTATCGAAGGAAAGCGCAAACAGTGCACCAACCAGAGCGATCAGCGCCGGATTGGAAGCCTGGCGCAAATTACCAAGCCAGCGGCCCTTGAGGCCAACCGGCTGGACCATTTCATCCGGCCCGGCACGCAGCACAGCGGCCAGATTGAGGCTACCGAGGGCGACCAGAAAGAGAATGGAAATCACCGAACCGAGCAGGCCAAACCATTCCGGCACCGCCCATTGTCCGGCTAACGCCGAAACGCCGAGGGCGATCGCCAGAACAATGGCGCCATGGCCAAGCGAGAACAAGGTGCCGCAGTAGCGTGCCAGACGAGGATTGCGCCGGGCGTTGTAGCGGGTAAGGCCATCGATGGTGGCCAGATGGTCGGCATCGAAGCCGTGCTTCATGCCAAGCACAAAGGTCAGGATGAGGAGTGACAACCAGTCGGTGGGCAGATTTTCCATGGCGCCTGTATGAAGGTTTTAATGATCTTCATACAAGGAGTATGCCAGCGCAAGCCGGCTGTCTGCTCGAAGCCATCGTTACCCATCGCTTCACCGCCCGGAACGCCGCTGGCTGGGGCAATCAGGACTTTAAGCGGCAAGCCGGCGCCGGATAAAGATGGGCAATTGACCGGCTGGCTTGGAGGCCTTGCAGCAACAAGTGATTAGTGACTTTCCACCGGCAGTGCAAGGATGAATTGCGCCCCACCGCCCGGCTCATTGGTGGCGGAGAGCTTGCCGCCATGCCGGTCGACAATGCCGTAGCTGATCGACAAGCCCAGCCCGGTGCCCTGCCCCACTGGCTTGGTGGTGAAAAATGGTTCAAACAGACGGCCAAGGTTTTCCGCGGCAATGCCCGGACCGTTATCGGCAAAACTCAGGTGTGCCATGCCAGCCTCGACACGGCAGCTAATTTTCAGCTTGCCTTCGGCTTGATTGGCCGTGGCATCGCAGGCATTTTGCACCAGGTTCATCACCACCTGCTGCAACTGCCCTGAGGAACCCGCGCAGATCAAATCGGGCGGCAGATCGACCTCAACCGGAAAACGCGCTGAGGCGTTTTGCACGACCCAACGCACTGAACGCTCGACAACTTCATTCAAATTGACGCGTTCTGCGGTCATTTTATCGGCAGCCGAGAAACGTTTCAGGGCATCGACAATATCGCGTGTTCGCTCTGCCCCTTCGATCATGCCGTCGATCAGCAGCGGCATGTCGCCGAGAATTCGGTCGATGCGCAGCTCCTGACGCATCGCTTCAAGCTCGGGATTGCTTTGCGTATGCACCGCACCCAGATAACTTTCCAGGCGTTGCGCGTAACGCTTCAGCGACAGGACATTGCCGAGCACGAAGCTGATCGGGTTATTCAGTTCATGTGCCACCCCGGCGACCAGACGGCCGAGCGAAACCATTTTTTCGGCATGCAGCAACTGGCTTTGCGTGCGGGTCAGATCATCGTGCGCCTGGCGCAGCGCCTGATAAGCCCGGCGCAGTTCACCCACCGGGCGGCCGGTAACGACCATGCCCATCAACTTGCCGGTTTGCGAAACACGCGGCGTACAGTTCATCGAAACCGGTACGGTCGACCCGTCACCAGCCCGTAAAAACAGCTCACAATCGTGCACACCCTGCTGGCTGAAACGGGCAAAAACCTCCCGCGCCTTGCTGCGCTGCTCGTCATCGGCAAATAGATTGAGCACCGGGGTCTGCTCCAGTGCCTCGGCCGTTTTACCGGCAAAGTGACACAACGAAGCATTCACTTCGACGATGTTGCCGTTACGATCGCAGACGATCAGGATATCCGACATCGAAGCGAGCACGCTTTCGATGAATTGGTGCGACTCCTCAAGCGCCGCATTTTTTTCCTCAAGCGCCACTTCGTACTGCAGCAGATCGTTATAAACCTCATCCATTTTCTGGATGACCTCGATCCAGGCCTGCTCGCCGAGGCTTTCAGAACCCGTCCCCAATGGATTGTCAGCGGGCGGGACGGTAGTGGACATGCGCTTCGCCTTGTTCGTCGTGGGCGTGGTGGCGCACCGCCTCCAGGGCAATCACATTGAGCTTGCCGTGGCGGACACCGCGTTCGGCAATCAGCGATTCGGCAAATTGCCGGACTTCTGCGGTCAACCCTTTTAATACGACTGTTTCGAGACAGTTTTCATGGTCAAGATGGGTATGCATGGCGGCCACCGTTAACTCATGATGGTCATGCTGCAAGCCAGTCAGCCGCTCGGCCAGTTCCCGCTCATGGTGGTTATAGACATAGGAGAGATTGGCCACGCAATGCCCAGCCGGCGGATCGCGCTGCCGATCACCCTCGATGGCACCGCGAATCAGGTCGCGCACGGCTTCGGAACGATTGCGGTAACCCCGCGCGGCAATCAGCTGATCGAACTGGCTGGCCAGTGATTCATCAAGTGAAATGGTGAAGCGTTCCATGTTTTGCCTTTCAGTGAACGGTGCACACCATACACGGATCGAACGAGCGCACCACGTGCTGCACGGTGGGCGGGGCGCCTTCGCCGGCGGGCACGCCGACCAGCGCCTGTTCCAGCGGCCCGGGCTGGCCGGTGCTGTCGCGGGGTGAGAAATTCCAGGTGGTCGGGGCAATGATCTGGTAGCGCTCGATGCGGCCGCGCTTGACAGACAGCCAATGGCCGAGACTGCCGCGAGCGGCTTCTACCAGGCCGACGCTTTCGCCGGACTCGGGCATTTTGGCCGGGGTGCAGAAAAGCTCGCCGGGAACGATGGCGCGGACCCAGTTTTCCATGGCCGGGACGACGGCGGCCAGTTCGATCGTCCGCGCCACGACGCGGGCGGTAACGCTGGCGCCGTGCCGTTCGACCAGATCGCGGGCGAGCCGGTTGCCGGCGACGACCTGCCGGGCTAGAGCACCGGTTTCAACAACCTGCCCACCATAGCGCGGCGCCTTGCACCAGGTGTAGGCGTCGGCCTTGTCGGCGTCGACGATGGTTTCGCCCTGCGCCGGGGGACGTGGCGCGCTGTCGGCCAGCCAGGCATGGCGAGTGTCTTCGGTGATTTTTGCCGTATTCAGGCGGTCGACCGCGCCCCGCAGGAAGTCCCCTTGGGGGATGGTATTCGGCTGCCAAAGGCCTTGGGCGAACAAACCGTAGGCACCGTAGGAAAGGAAACGGTCGGTCGCCCGCCCGGTCTTTTCCAGCGCCAGATCGGTAGCGGCTTGCAGAAAAAGCGGGAAGTCGGCGCGCCGCCCGGCAGCCCAGGCGGACAGCGCATCCTCGCTGGCCAGGGCGGAAAAGGCTTCCAGCGTATCGCCCAGCAGGACCGTTTCGAGAAAGCCGCGAAACTCGCGGAGCAGCGCCAGGATGCGAATGCGTTCGGCCGGCGTCATCGCCTTGGTGCTGCCGCCGGGTTGTAGGGCCAGCGTGTGCGGCCAGCGTCCGGCCAGAAAGCCGGTTAGGTTGAAGAAGCGGGCGCGCGCCTGCAGGGCCGGTGAGGCGGCGCTGCCTTTGATGGCGGTAAAACGCGCCGCAATATCACCGTGCCAGGCACGGCCAGCGTATTCGGCACGGGCGAAATCCGGCATGAAAAAGAGATAAAAATGGGTCAGGTGATCAGCCAGATTCTCGGTCGCCATCACCAGATGCTGGGCCAGAATACCGTTGGGTGGCGGCGCGACACCGGCCAGCTCGGCCAGCGCCGCGGCAGCCGCCGCCGATTGCGACACCGAGCAAATACCGCAGATGCGCGGCACGATGGTCAGCGCGTCTTCCGGTACACGGCCGACCAGCAGTTGTTCAAATCCACGAAACAGCGGCGAATTGATCCGCGCCGCCGCAACCTGCCCGGCCTCGACATCCAAACTGACTTCGAGATCACCTTCGACGCGATTGAACGGCCCGAGCACAATGCGCGTCATTTGCCCGCCTTTTTAACGGCCGGCCGGACCACTGTGTGATCGGCTTCCGAGTTTTCCCGCACCCGCTTCGGGGTCGCCGATTTGGAGAGCGCGGCGAGCGCCACGAACCAGGCTTTCGGCATGTCGGTCGGCAGGCCGATCGGAATGCCGGCCAGCTTCGGCGTTTCCTGGAAGGCGTGGCCGGGCGACTCGAAACCGGGTTCGGTGCAGGCGATGCAGGCGTAACCACCGCGCAGGCAAGACCCCGCCCCGTTCCACGGCCGCTGGTTGCAGTCGGCATGGGCCTGCGTGCCCTTGCAGCCGAGGTTTTCCATCAGGCAGCCGAGATCGGAGTGCTTCTTGGCACTGGCTTTGAATTCGTAATATTCATTGCGGGCGCAGCCGTGATGCACCAACTGGTCGGCGTAAAAGAGCGGTCGCCCAAGTTCATCGAGGTAGCTGACCGCCAAGCCTTCCAGCGCCAGCTTTTCCAGCGTATCGACCACCCAGCCGGGGTGCGTCGGGCAACCGGCGAGATTGACCACCGGCAAACCGCTGGCCGAGCGAAAATCGGCGCCGAGCAGGCCGCCCGGCGTATTGGTGTCGTATTGCAGGCCGCGGGCTTCGAGCGGATTACCCGGCGTATTGGCCGAGAGGCCGCCATAAGCAGTACAAGAGCCGATGGCGAAAACCCAGCGAGCCCGACGAGCCAGCCTGGCGACCCATTCGCTGAGCGGCCGGCCGCTACCGGCCATCAAATGAAACTTGCCGCTGCCATTCGGGCCAAGCAGCATGGCACCTTCGACACAGAGCACATCAAAGGCAAGCCACCCTTCGGCGCAGTCTTCAAGAACCCGCAAGACATCGGCGCCGCTGGCCAGCGACAGCGCCGGATGCCAGACGAACTCGATGCCGGCATCGCGCAATTCATCAAACAGCGGGCGCGGCTCGGAACAGAGCAACGATTGCGTGCAACCGCCACAGCCGCCGCTCTGCAGCCAGAGGACGCGCATCAGACCTCCTCCAGGCCGTAGCGCAACAACTTGCTGCGCAGGCCAACACGGGACAGGCCGAGTTCGCGCGCCGCCCGCGACTTGTTCCAGCGGTGGCGAATCATCGATTCCTTGACTACCTGAATCTCCAGTTGCTCCATGCGTTCCTTGAGATTGCCGGAAATATTGCTGAACCATGCCAACTCGGCCGCTTCGGATTCGCCAACCGGCGTGCGCAAGACGCGGGGCGACAGCAGATCGGCCCCGAGCAAGGGCAAATCGGCCAACGCCACCATGCGCAGGATTTCGTTTTGCAACTCGCGGACATTGCCCGGCCAGCGGTAGGCGGCGATACAGGCGAGCGCCTCGTTGGAAAAGCCGTCGGCCGTTTTGCCGAGGGCGCGACTGGCCGTTTCGAGCAGGCGGCGGGCGAGCAGGGGCAAGTCCATCGGCCGCTCGCGCAGCGGCGGGGCGTGCAGGGGAATGGTCGCCAGCCGGTAATAGAGATCCTCGCGGAAGCGGCCGCTGCGCACATCGGCCTCCAAGTCGCGATTGGTTGCAGCGATGATGCGGACATCGACGGTCAACGAGCGATTGCTGCCAAGCGGGCGGAACTCGCCTTCCTGCAAGACGCGGAGCAATTTGGCCTGGAAGGCCGGGCTGGTTTCGCCGATTTCGTCGAGAAACAGCGTGCCGCCATCGGCTTGCTGAAAAAGCCCGACCCGATCTTCCACCGCGCCGGTGAAAGCGCCGCGCTTGTAGCCGAAGAGCTCGGATTCGAGCAGTGTGTCAGGTAGCGCCGCGCAGTTTTCGATGATGAAAGCCTTGCTGGCGCGCGGGCTTTCGTAATGGATGGCGCGGGCAATCATTTCCTTGCCGGTACCCGATTCGCCGGTCACCAGCACCGACAGATCGAACGGGGCAATGCGCTCGATCATGTCGCAAATGCGGTTCAACGGGCTGCCCGGCGCGCGGATAATGCCGGGCAAACCCAGCGCGTGGCGGGCTTTCTCGAACTTGCTCTCGACCCGCTTTTTCAGCACTGGCTCGGCGGTGCGCAAATCGAGCGACAGGCGCTGGTTTTCCAGTTGCAAACGCCAGACTTCGGCGGCGCGCTGCAGGGTCAGCAGCAGTTGTTCCGGCTGCCAGGGCTTCAACAGGTATTGCCAGATGCCCGCCTCATTTACACCGCGGATGATGTCCTCGGCGTCGGTATGGCCGGACAGGATGATCCGCACCATGTCCGGCCAAAGATGGCGCACTTCGGTCAGGAACTGGACGCCCGTGGTGCCTGGCATGCGCTGATCGCAAAGGACGACCTGAATAGCTGCGGTCGACTGCTCTTTTTGCAGGATTTCCATGCCCTCGGCGGCGCTGGAGGCGCAAAAAACCTCGAAATCCTCTTCCAGCGTGCGACGCAAGGCTTCCTGCGAGCGCACCTCGTCATCGATGACCAGAATGGCAGGGAGGCGGCGCAGGCTGGCGGGCTTCATGCGGGAACTTTCCAGTCGAGATCGCGGTGGCGGGCAAGGTGGCGCGGCGTCCAGGAATGCGGCGTCCGCGACACGAAATGATAGCGTGCGACATGGTAGGACGGGTCGAAGCCATAGAAATTACGGCGCATTTCCTGCAACTCTTCCTGACGATAGGCGGCCAGCGGCTTGATCGCTTCATCGCTCTGGCGTTTGGCGCGCTTGGCGGCGAGGCGCTCGGCGATATCGGGTGCCGCCGCCAACTCGGCGGCACGACGGGCGACATCGACCGTGAAGCTCGAGCCGGGCAGGCAGGCGTCGTAAAAACCGAGCCTGACGGCTTCGGGCGCCGTCATCGGCAGGCGGTGGCGCATGATGTCGCGCGCGCCGTCGATGCCGACGCGGGGCGGCAGCAGATAGGTCCAGAATTCCGAGCCGTACAGGTTGCCCATGTTCTTGTAGTGCGGATTGAGCATCACGCCGTCACGCGCCCAGACGAAATCGGCGGCACGCGCCAGAAAGCAGCCGCCGGCCCCGGCATTGCCGGCCAGCGCGGCTACGGTCAACTGCTTTTCACAGCGCAAAATGGCTTCGGCCAGATCGTCGATGGCGTTGATGTTGGCCCAGGATTCGTCAGCCGGGCTTTCCGCCGCCTCGATGGTGTTCAGATGCACGCCGTTCGACCAGAAATCACTGCCACCGCGCAAGACGATGAGTTTAGTCGGCCGCGTCGTCGCCCACTGGAAAGCCTCAGTCAGGCGCAGGCATTGGGCGGTGCTCATCGCGCCGTTGTAGAACTCGAAGGCGAGAAAGCCGACACCGGCCGCTTCTTCGTAACTGATGTCCTGCCAGGTCGGGGTCGGCGATTTCCAGTAGCCGGCCAGCGGCAGTTCGGGAAGTTCCCGTGCGGCCGGCAGGGCCAGCGTTACCGGCAGTTTGATGCCGCCCGCCGTTTTGACATGGCCGATCCAGAGCGCGCCATCCTTGGTCGCCCGGCAGATCGCTGTTTGCCGACGACCGAGCAGTTCCCCCGGCTCGCCGCGCAAAGCGGCTTCGGGCCAAGCGTCGAACAAATGGCAGGTCTGACCGAATAACTGATCGGCGACACCGGGAAAACCGTCCGCCGCGTTCAGCCGGGCGAGGATTTCAGCCGTCGTCTGCTGCGCCCAGTCGATGGCACGATCGGCCTGCGTCATCAGCGCATGGGCTTTTCCAGCCACCCGTTGCGACGTGAAATTGCCGCTGAAATAGCGGTCGACCGCAGCAATCACCGCTGGCACCGCGGCTTCGGTCACTTCGTTGCGATAAATTGACGATTTGAGTGCGCTCCGCAGTGGAAAGGTCGCCGAGGCCCAGACCGGCCCGGCATCCATCTCGGCTTCGGCCTGCAAGACGGTAACGCCCCACACCGGCGCAGCCTGCTGGATGGCCCAATCGAGCGCCGACGGGCCGCGATCACCAACGATGCCGGGATGCACGACCAGACAAACATGGCGCGACCAGATCGCTTCAGGAATCGCCCGCTTGAGGAACGGCGCCACAATCAGGTCGGGGACAAACAGCGCCACCGCCTCTTCATTCACCGCGTCGGCAATGTCGAATTCGATACTGATTTCATGGCCGCGCTGGCTCAATTCGCAAAAAAGGCGCTGGGTCAGACTGTTGAAGCTGTGCGTTATGAATAGGATGCGCATACCAATCGGGTTTCTTTGAGCGAGGCAAAAACGCTGCGTTCAAGCAGGCCAACGCTTGGCTGGATGTACTTTTTCACCCGGCATAGACCTATAACTTTGGCGATATTTTGCAATTGCCGGGTTTTAGTTAGCATGGTGTAGAAGAAAAAATTCAGGGAAATCAATATCATGCAAAGCCAGCGTACCGTAGCGACGCCACGTCGCGCCCGCCTCCGCCAGCCGCGGCCGCAATACATAGCGGCCGTCCGTTACCTTGACGGTCGCCGCGACATCTTTCATGTGCTCAACGCCGACGACGTGACCGATGCCCGGGCGCTGGTTCTTTCCGAACTCGGCGATGTACAAAGCCTGGTTATTGCGCTGCGTCACTGAGTCGGCCTCGCTTCCACCTCAGCAAATCCGCGGCAATTGCTCGCCGGAGAGCCAGTCGACAATCCGCTTGCCGCCAAAGCCGGTGGTCATCTGGACAAAATGGTGGGGATCGGCGTGCACCGTACCAATGATTGCAGCTTGCGTGCCCAACGGATGTGCCCGCATCGCGGCCAACAGCATTTCCGCATCATTTTCAGCGCAGATCGCTACCAGTTTGCCTTCATTGGCCACATAAAGCGGGTCCAGGCCAAGAAATTCGCAGGCTGCCGCCACGGCGGGATTCACCGGCAGCGCTTTTTCCTGCAGCATCATGCCGACGCCCGACTGCTGGGCGATTTCGTTCAACGTCGTCGCCAATCCACCGCGCGTCGGGTCGCGCAGTACATGCAATTCGGCGCCGCTGGCCCGCATCGCCGCAATCAGGCCATGCAGCGCGGCCGAATCGGAAACGATTGGCGACTCAAAACCCAGACTCTCGCGCACCGCCATGATCGCCATGCCGTGATCGCCCAGCGTGCCGGAAAGCAGAATTGCATCACCCGGCCGGGCGCCGCGGCCGGAAAGTTCCATGCCGGGCGCGACAACGCCGACACCGGTCGTCGTGATAAAAACGCCATCGCCTTTGCCACGCTCGACCACTTTGGTATCACCAGTCACCACCGGCACGCCGGCTGCCTTGGCTGCATTTGCCATGCTTTGCACGATAAGCGCCAGATCAGCGAGCTTGAAGCCTTCTTCAAGGATGAAGGCGGCAGAAAGCCACAGCGGCTTCGCCCCCATCACGGCCACATCGTTGAGCGTGCCATGCACCGACAGGCTGCCAATGTCGCCGCCGGGGAAAAAAAGCGGCGAAACCACGTGTGAATCGGTCGCCATCACCAGCCGGCCTTCGCCGGTGGCCGGCAACAACGCGCCATCGTCGCCCTGGGCGAGAAATTCGTTGCCAAGATAGCGGGTGAACAATTCGTCGATCAGTTGCGCCATCGCCCGGCCACCGGCGCCATGCGCCATTTCGACCCGGCCGTGCTTGATATCGAGCGGGCGAATGTAGTTCTTGCGAATTTCAGTCATGAAACGGACTTTCTGTGGCCATCACGCCACATCCTTGTAGCGTCCATAAGTGTAGTGAGCGGCACAGGCGCCTTCGGAGGAAACCATGCACGAACCGATTGGGTTTTCCGGGGTGCACACCGTGCCGAACAGTTTGCAGTCTTGCGGCCGTTTGACGCCGCGCAGGATGGCGCCACATTCGCACGCCTTGTGGTCGGGCACAGGTTGATAGTTCAGATTGAAGCGCTTTTCGGCATCAAATTCGGCGAACTGGCAGCGAATGCGCAAGGCCGAGTAAGGCAGTACATTGAGGCCGCGCCATTCAAAGTGCTTGCGCATTTCAAATACTTCGCCGACCAGTCGCTGCGCCTTGAGGTTGCCGTTGCGGTCGACTGCTCTTGAGAACTCGTTTTCCACCTCGGCCCGGCCTTCGTTGACCTGACGGATCAGCATGCGGATCGCCTGCATCACGTCGAGCGGCTCGAAGCCGGCGATGACCACCGGCTTGCGGTACTCCTCGGCAAAGAACTCGTAGGGTCGACTGCCAATAATGGTCGAAACATGCGCCGGGCCGATGAAACCGTCGAGCGGCACGGTGCCCCACTGGCGGACTTCGGGCGACTCGAGAATGCTGGCAATAGCCGAGGGCGTCAGCACATGGCAGCACAGCACGGAAAAGTTGCTCAGGCCGAGGGCGGCCGCCTGCTTGATGGCAACTGCGGTCGGCGGTGTCGTGGTCTCGAAACCGATGGCCAGAAAAACCACCTGTTTATCGGGATTTTTCTGCGCCAGCACCACCGCGTCGGCACTGGAATAAACCATCCGGACATCAGCACCCCGAGCTTTCGCCTTGAGCAGGGACAAACCATCCGAGGCCGGTACGCGCAGGCAGTCGCCGTAGGTGCACAAGGTCACGCCCTGTTCCAGCGCCAACCGGATTGCCTGATCGACGCGGCCAATCGGCAGCACGCAGACCGGGCAGCCGGGGCCGTGGATCATTTTCACGTTGTCCGGCAGCAGATCCGAGACGCCGTAGCGGGAAATCGCGTGCGTATGACCGCCGCAGAATTCCATGAAGTGATAGCGGCGGTCGGCGCGCGCCTCGTGCCGGATAGCGACAGCGAGTTTCTGCGCGACCTCGCCATCGCGGAATTCATCGATATATTTCATCAATGCACCGTCGAGTCATCACCCAGCTGGCCGATTTCAGCAAACAGCGCCAGCGTTTTGGCCGCCTCGTCCGGGTCGAGCTTATTCAGCGCGTAGCCGACATGGACGATCACGTAATCGCCAACCGCCACGTTATCAACCAGCGCCAGCGAAATCTCCTTGCGCACGCCGGCCAGATCAACCACCGCGTTATCGCCGTCGCGCAGTTCGACGACCTGGGCGGGAATTGCCAGACACATGATTCAATCCTCAGTCGTAATGCCCGCGCAGTTGGGCGATGATGATTTCTTCGTCAGTCACCTTGTAGACGACGCGATGTTCATCGTCGATACGCCGCGACCAGTAACCGCTGAAGTTGAATTTCAGCGGCTCCGGCTTGCCAATGCCGGCAAAGGGATCACGCTGAATATCGCGAATCAGCAGATTCACCCGGCGCAACATCGCCTTGTCGGTTTGCTGCCAATAGAGATAGTCGTCCCAGGCCGCATCCTCAAAGGAAATCATTCGTCGACCAGTTCCCGGCGAACAATATGGCGCCGGGCCTCGATATTCTCGATGGATTTCATCAGACGCATAGCGTTCTTCGGACTGCGCAGCAAGTGTGCCGTTTCCATCAACGACTCATACTCCTTCAGCGACATCAGGACACCCGCCTCGGCCTTCTGGCGAGTAATGATGGTGACGTCGTAATCGTCATTGACGCGATCGAGTTCGCTGGCCAGATTGTTCCGGGCTTCAGTGTAAGTAATAGCTCGCATGGTGACTCCGTACAGATTATTGGACATGGTCAATTCATTGTACAACAACGAGCCTTAGTAAAAGCCCGGCATTGGCCTCGCTTTTGCCCCTTTTTTTTCCGGTTGACCGTAGGACCAGCCGTTACTTCCATATCCGCAGCCAAACAAAACTTTCCCGCATTGGCGCAGCTAGCCGCCCAGCCCGACTCAGCGCCGGCCTGACAAGGCGCGGAGAAAGCCACGCCGGGAAACATCGCGCTGCACTGGCGTGGTCGGCTGTACCGGTTCGACATCGGGCGGTGGCGGCAACGGCGTCATCACCGCAGCCATCGCGTCCAGCGCTGCCTGGCGGGCAGTCGCCATGTCCGGCACGCTGCTGACCGGGGCGATCAGCGGGCAATATTGATAGGGGCCGATGTCCGGATCGTTGTCGGCAATGAACTGCAGCGCACCGCAGGGCAGATTGATGTAGCGCCGCTCGCCGGCCGGGATGTCGCCCCACAAGTCACCGCCCCCGGCAACCAGGAAGAGATTGATGAACCAGGGCGTCACCACCACGCCCAGCCAGTCGCCTTGCTGACGGATGAAACCAATGACCTCCACCGCCAGTTCGGCATTGACAAAAGGCAGGTCGCGCATGCGCGTCTGCCAGATGTGCTGGTAGTGGGCAGCCAGAAAGTCAGTCGGATCGTCGGCCCGGGGCACAGCCGGCTGAATCGGTGGTGGCGCAAGCGCCGCTTTACGCAGTCGCTGGGTCACTTGACGTTCATGTCCTGAAAATAATGGCTGGCCTCGTAATCGCCATCCAGCGAGGCAGCCAAAGCCGTCAGCGCTTCTTCGATCAGGGCAAGTTGTTCCGGCTCGACCGTTTCCTTGGCCAGGCCCATCGAGGTCAGCACCCAGGTGCCGACCGGTTGCGGGCCGAGCAGCATCATGTTGAGAAATTCACGCTGGCCGTTTCTTTCGACCCAGGCAAAATCGCCCTCACCTTCCCAGGCGACCACCTGTTTCGGAATCGACAGACACATCAGTGGCGCGCCTCGGCCGTAATTCCCAGGGCCTGCAATTCAGTCAGCGTCATGGCCAGCAGCTCCGGCACGCGTGCGGCCACTTCGGGGGTCAGCTCCATACCCAGGCTCATCGAGAGCGGTTGAATGCCAATGATGGCCGTCGACTTCGGGGCGCGATTGGTGAATTCAAGGCTGGCCAGCACGTCGGAAAGACTGACCTGATGCGGTGACAGCTTGGTGCGAAAAAAAACCGGCACCGCGTCACCTTTGAGTAAAACAGGGGTTGCCGGCGGTTGACCGTGGCGCACGCAGTCCACCACGATCAGGCCATCCAGATCTTCAAGCTGCTCAAGCATTTCCATGCCGCAAGTCCCGCCGTCGATGATTTCGACCTCGGGCGGCAGGGCATAGGTTTTCTCCAGCAGGTCGATGACATGTACGCCAACGCCTTCATCGGTGAGAAGAGTGTTGCCGATCCCGAGAACCACGTATTTAGTCATGAGTCGTTAGTTGGTAGATATTAGTTAATTAGGATCGAGTGAAGGCAAAAACACTTCGCCACTCGATCCTCGATCCTCGATCCTACTAAACGGCAGTCACCGTGACCACCGGATTATTTTCCTGATCGACCACATGCACGGCGCAGGCGAGGCACGGGTCGAAGGAGTGTACCGTGCGCAGCACTTCCAGCGGCTTTTCCGGATCGGCCACCGGATTATCGATCAAGCAGGCCTCGTAGGCGCCCGGCTGATCCTTTTCGTTGCGCGGCGCGGCATTCCAGGTGGTCGGCACGACGCACTGGTAATTGACGATTTTGCCCGAATCGATCACCACCCAATGCGAGAGCACACCGCGCGGCGCTTCGTGGATGCCGACGCCCATCTGCTCGCCCTTGGGGAAGACCGGCTTATTGAAAGTCTTCAGATCGCCGGTTGCCATGTTGGCCAGCAGCAGATCCCATTGCTTGAGCAGTTCATCGACCTGTACGGCGCAACCGACGGCCCGCGCCGCGTGGCGGCCGATGGTCGAATGCAGCGCCTCGACGCCAACCTTGGTGCCGGCAACGGTCGACACCAGATCGAGCGCCGCGGTGGCGTATTTTTTGGTCGGCTCATGGCCGGCCGCCAGCATGTTCATGACGCGCGGCAGCGGGCCGACCTGCATCGGTTTGCCGTAGAAGGTCGGCGACTTCAGCCAGCTGTATTTGCCGTCATCCTGGAAATCCGTGTAATTCGGCGTCGTTTCGCCCTGGTAGGGATGCAGCGACTTTTCATTGCCGCCCTTGTAGTCGTACCAGGAATGCTTGACCGCTTCGGAAACGCCGTCGATGAAATACTTGTCGTTGAAACTGGTGATCGGCTTGAAGCTCTCCAGCTTGCCGCCTTCGATATAGCCGCCGGGCAGCGCAAACTGGGTACCCTTGGTGTCGAGCGGAATATCCGGCACGCAAAGATATTCGGTAATACCCCGGCCGTAGGTCGTCCAGTCGGCATAGAAGCCGCCGATCGCGGCAACGTCGACCAGATAAACATTTTTGACAAAATCTTCGAGCTTGAGCATCCACTCCTTGATTGCCAGCAGGCGCTCAAGGGTGAGCACGGATTGCGAATCGGTGGACAGTGCATTGGCCACGCCACCGACGGCAACGTTCTGGATATGCGGCGACTTGGAGCCAAGCACGGCGACTATCTTGCTGGCGTAACGCTGGATTTCCAGCGCCTGCAAATAATGGGAAGTCGCCATCAGATTGACTTCCGGCGTCAGTTTCATCGCCGGGTGGCCCCAATAGCCGTTGGTGAAAATCCCCAGTCGGCCGGTGCCGACGAAGCCCTTCAAGCGCTCCTGGACCTTGGTGAATTCGGCCTTGCTGTTGCCGTTCCAGTTGGAAAGCCCCTGTGCAACGCTGGCCGCCTTGCCTGGATCCGCCTTGAGGGCGGAAACGACATCGACCCAGTCGAGCGCCGAGAGGTGATAAAAATGCACAATGTGGTCATGCACGGCGTGAGCCAGCATGATCATGTTGCGGATGTACTGGGCGTTGATCGGGATTTCCAGTTGCAGCGCATTTTCGACGGAGCGCACCGAGGCCATCGCATGCACCGTGGTACACACGCCACAAATACGCTGGGTGATCGCCCAGGCATCGCGCGGATCGCGACCGATCAGGATATTTTCGACGCCGCGCCACATCTGGCCGGAGGCCCAGGCTTTCTTGACGCGGCCGCCATCGACTTCAACGTCGACCCGCAAATGACCTTCGATACGGGTGACCGGGTCGATCGTTACACGTTTGTTCATGTTGTTCTCCTACGCCTGGAATTCAGTGGGCCGCAACGGCTGCTTCGCGCGGCAGCACGGGGAAGCGGCGAGTGATGATGATGTAAGCAAGCACTTCGATGGCAAACATGCCGATGGTGACCAGCATTTCAGCAATCGACGGGAAGTAGTTCCAGCCATGATCGACGCCGAGACCGGTGTCGTAACCGATGAGAAAGCCGTTGATCCGCATCAGGATGCCGCCGAGCATGATCGAACAGCCGGCCAGGAAGAGCCGGGCCGGATTGCGCCGGGCTGCGGCGCTGCCGACAAGCAGGAAAGGCAACAGGAAGCAACCCGTTTCGAGCCAGAAAAAGAAGGCTTCCAGACTGGGCGCCAGCGCATGACCGAGCGCCCCGCGGAAAATCAGGTCGCCGGCCCGCAAGGCGATGAAAACAGCAAGCAGGCCGAGCATGATTTTTGCCATCGGCTGCAGCAGATGCACTTCGATTTCCCGACGATAAGCCGAGGAAGCAACGCAGGACTCGAAGAGCACGACGCCGTAACCGATGGTGATCGCCGAGAGCAGATAGAGCAGCGGGACGATGGGCGTCTGCCACAGCGGATTGACCTGCGGCCCCATGACGACAAGCAGCGTACCGAGCGACGACTGGTGCATCATCGGCAGCAGGGTGCCGAGGGCGATGAAGAAGAACAGCACCTTCTCCAGCTTTTTCTTCTGCACTTTCATGCCCCACTTTTCCATGAAGACCGGCGAAAACTCAATCCACATGACGATGATGTAGCAGGAGATGCAGAGCGCCACTTCAAACATCACGGAGTTGGGATTGGCGTAAGTCGGCCACAGGATGTGCCAGAAATTCCACCAGCGGCCGAGGTCGAAAATCACCCCGACACCGGCCAGCGTGTAGCCGAACAGGCTGGCCAGCAAGGCCGGGCGAACCAGCGGATGGTACTGCCCCTTGTTGAAGATATAGACCAGCATGGCGACCGAAAAGCCGCCGCAGGCAAAGGCCGACCCGATCAGCACATCGACCACGACCCAGATGCCCCAAGGGTAGCCGTCATTCAGATTGGTCACGGCACCAAGGCCGAACATGAAACGGACGAAAAGCACGGCAATCATTGCGGCGATCAGTACACCGCAGACCACGGTGGCGGTATTGAACAGCTTGCCGCCAACCGGTGCCGGCGCTGCGTGTTGATGGGCACTCATTTCACTGGCCTCCTTTCGCCGTCTTGTCGTGCGTCTCGTCGTCAGCGACGACGTTGCGTTTAGCCACCCAGGTCAGCCCGGCGAGCACGACGAGCGGCATGACCAAACCGCCGTACAGCGTGTGCTGGATGGTTTCCGAGGTTGCTGCCGACGATTTGGGCGGCAGATCGGGCATCCCGACTTTCTGGAAGTTGACCGCTGACAGTTTGAGCACCTGCGTGCCGCCGTATTCCTTCTCGCCATAAACGTGCTGCAGGTAGTTACCGACCTGCGCCTCGTAACGCTGATCGAGCAAGCCTTTCCATTTGGCGGCTGCTTCCGGCGTTTCATCCTTGGCCGGCAGTCGACCGCGCGGCATGTCGGTCCACTCACCCGGCTTCAGCGCCAGCCGGCGCTTGGCCTCGGCCAGCAGGTCTTCGGTGCGGCCGAACAGCGTCGCCCCGGTCGGGCAGACTTCGGCACAGGCTGAATAATGGCCATCCTTGTGACGATGCCGGCACAGTTCGCATTTGCCGATCTGGCCGGTCGGCGAGTCGTACTGGTACTTGGGAATACCGAACGGACAGGCGGCAACGCAGTAGCGGCAGCCGATGCAGGCGTCGGCGTCATAGCCGACGATCCCGGTCAGCGGATTCTTGGTCATCGCCGACACCGGGCAGGCCGAAACGCAGGACGGGTCAGCGCAATGCATGCACGAGGTTTTCATGAAGGAGAAGCCGTTCAGCTCGCTGTCCTTGGTTTCCATCGTGCCATTGCGGTACATCTTGATCAGGTTGAAGGTGTGGCCGCTGGTATCCAGCGGTGTGTCCCACAACTTGTCCATCGCGTTGAATTCAGCCGGGTTGTCGTTGGCCTGTTTGCAGGCGGCGACGCAGGCCTGGCAACCGACGCAAAGGGTCGCGTCGTAAAGCAGGCCGAGCCCTTCCGGCGGACGCAGCAGCGTATCGCGGGCGCAAGCCGTTTCCGGTGCGACGGCCACGGCTGCAGCCGCACCGCCGGCCAGGCAGCCCTTGAGAAAATTGCGGCGCGAGTTCGGGGCGAGTGTCATCTCACACCTCCGCAGATTCGTTGGCTTTTTGACCCTCTTTCTTTGCCCGCTCGGCTTCTTCGGCTTTATGGGTCAGCCCCAGGTTTTTCGTCACCATCGCCCCGGCACCGGCTGCGGCACCGGCGACGGCGGCCAGCACGGCGGCCGAACCGAGGCTTGCGCCAACGCCTTTTTCCTCGACGATACGCGGCAGGAAGACGCTGGGCTCGATGTTCTTCATCTTGGCCATGGCATGGATCGGCTTTTCAAAACCAACCCCCTGTTCGGTACAGCCGATACAGGGATGGCCGCAGGCAACCGGCCAGGTGCCGGCGCCGGCATCGCCGAACATGACGACCGAGCAGTTGGCATAGGTTTCCGGCCCCTTGCAGCCGAGCTTGTAAAGGCAATAACCCTGACGATGGCCGGCATCGCCGAAGTCCATCGCGAAACGGCCGGCGTCGAAGTGGGCACGGCGCTCGCAGTTTTCGTGGATCAGCCGCGAGTAAGCAAATTTTGGCCGCCCGAGGTGGTCGACCGCAGGCAAGGTGCCAAAAGTCAGCAGATGCACCACGGTCGACAGGAAATTATAGGGATTCGGCGGGCAGCCGGGAATTGTCACCACCGGCTTGCCGAGCACCTGCGAAACGCTGGAGGCACCGGTCGGATTCGGGCCGGTCGAGGGCATGCCGCCCCACGACGAACAGGAGCCGATGGCAATAATGGCACCCGCGTCGGCGGCGCATTCCTTGAGCAGTTCGATCGCCGTCTTGCCGCCGATCTTGCAATAAACGCCGCCATCCTTGGTCGGAATCGCCCCTTCGACGACCAGAATGTATTCGCCCTTGTGTTCCTGCATCGCCTGATGCCGGGCTGCTTCGACCTGATGGCCGGCAGCGGCAAACAG